>Ga0302319_10001693_pt1 | contig 49054 bp, 44 predicted proteins | sample Bog_T0_2_FD_203319 | JGI IMG/M metagenome (GOLD analysis project Ga0302319, IMG submission 203319) | Peat permafrost microbial communities from Stordalen Mire near Abisko, Sweden - Bog_T0_2 | ecosystem: Environmental > Terrestrial > Soil > Wetlands > Peat | place: Sweden: Abisko, Stordalen Mire... | reverse complement strand
ACACGCAACACTCGATGGTAGCGCAGATGCGGCAGTCCATCTTCAGCCGGTTGGCAGGTTACGAAGACACCAATGATGCCGAACGGCTCTCCGTTGATCCTACCATGCGGCAGATTGTTGGTGGGCGTTAAAATAGGTGTGAAAATCCCTCCCTGTTTCGGTGCCCAAACAAATTAACAAGGTGAAACCGGGGTGGCAGATTTTGGTGGTGGATGACGAACCCGCTGTGTGCGGAGCCATCAAAATGATGATCGAGCATGACGGGCACAAAGTCCAAACGGCCAGCAGCGGCAAGGAAGCTCTGGCCCTGCTGGAACAGGGCAGGTTCGACCTCGTCACCACGGATTTCTCCATGCCGGAAATGAAAGGCGACACGCTGGCTGCCGCCATCAAACAGCGTTTGCCCAACCAGCCAGTCCTGATGATTTCGGGGAATGCCTTAACGTCGCAGTCTTCCGGCAATCCGCTTACGGGCGTGGACTTGGTGATCGGCAAACCATTTTTACTGGCCGACCTGCGCAAAGCAATTGACAAACTTTTACCGGGAACCTAAAAGTCTCTGGCAATTTCAAACTACACCACCACTGAAAATTATGGCTAGACCGATTCCCGAAGGGTTCCATACGCTCACGCCGCACATCGTCGTGCCGGACGGCGCGGCGGCGATTGAGTTTTACAAGGCAGCTTTCGGCGCGCAGGAGCGGTCGCGACTGATGACGCCCGACGGCCAGTCGCTGATGCACGCGCAGTTGAAGATCGGCGATTCGCTGCTCATGCTCGCGGGCGAATTTGCGCCGCACAACCTTTCGCCAAAAAAGCGCGGCGGCACGAGCGTCTTCCTGCACCTTTACACGCCGGATGCCGACGCCGCCTTTACGCGCGCGGTCAAGGCCGGCTGCACCGCAAAAATGCCCGTGGCCGACATGTTCTGGGGCGACCGCTACGGCGTGGTGGAAGACCCGTTCGGCCACCAATGGTCGCTCGCCACGCACAAGCAGGACCTGACGCTTGAACAGGTCAACGCCAACGCAAAAGAATTCTTTGCCAAGTCGGCCCGGCCGTAATCGCGCCTTGAGCGGGCGGAAATTTCCGGCTAATTTCGCGACATGAATTACCGCACTTTGGGACGCACCGGCTGGAAAGTTTCGGAAATCAGTTTTGGCGCGTGGGCCATCGGCGGCTCGTGGGGCGATGTGAACGACCAGGATTCGCTCGCCGCGCTGAACGCCGCGCTGGACGGCGGCGTGAATTTCTTCGACACGGCGGACGTCTATGGCGATGGCCGCAGCGAACGGCTGCTGGCGAAGTTGAAAAAAGAGCGGAAGGAAAAATTCTACATTGCCACCAAAGCCGGACGGCGACTTCCAAAACAAACTCCCGAAGGTTACAGCCGGAAAAATCTCACCGCATGGATTGAACGCAGTTTGAAAAACCTGGACACGGACGCGATTGACCTGCTGCAACTGCACTGCCCGCCGACCGAGGTTTATTACCAGACGGAAGTCTTCGGCATCCTCGACGATTTGGTGCAGGCCGGAAAATTGCGGCACTACGGCGTGAGCGTGGAAAAAGTGGAGCAGGCGCTGAAGGCGATTGAATTTCCAAACGTGCAGACGGTGCAGATCATCTTCAACATTTTCCGGCAGCGTCCGAGCGAACTGTTTTTTGTCGAAGCACAAAAACGAAAAGTCGGCATCCTCGCTCGCGTGCCGCTGGCATCGGGAATGTTGTCGGGCAAAATCACCCGCGCGAGCAAGTTCGCGCCAGACGACCACCGCGCGTTCAACCGCCACGGCGAGGCGTTTGACCGGGGCGAAACTTTTTCCGGCGTGGATTTTGAAACGGGCCTGCGCGCGGTACAGGAATTGAAATCGCTCGCGCCCAAAAATGTTTCGCTCGCGCAAATGGCCTTGCGCTGGATTTTGGAATTTCCCGCCGTGACGTGCGCGATCCCCGGCGCGAAACGCCCGGCGCAGGTCGCGGAAAACCTCGCGGCGTCGGATTTGAAACCGCTGCCGGCGGCGACGATGCAAAAAATCCGCGCGCTTTACGAAAGGGAAATCCGCCCGCTGGTGCATCAGTATTGGTGAGCGCAAACGCCTTGCTCCCCTGCCCGCTTTGCGTTAGTTTGCGTGCATTATGGAAACGACGCCATTTTCTTCCAAGGCCACACCGCCACCACCACCGACTCCGCCGCCGCTCATCGCGCCGCCCGTGCCGCCCCAGCCGCGCCGCAGCCGGGGCTGGATGATTGTCGCGATTATTTTGTTCGTCGTGCTGGCGTTCAGCCTGTTCGGCAACCTCACGCAGTTCGTCCTGCACGCGTTCACCGGCAACAACACGTTCCGCGCGGACGGCTTCGGCAGCACCCGCGACATCGGCCCGCGGCTCGACGAGTATTATTTGAAGAACGAACACGCGGTCAACAAGATTGCCGTCGTCACCGTGGATGGCATCATCACCAGCCACACCGCCGACCAGGCTGGCAACAACATGGTGGACGTAATTCAGGCGCAGTTCGACCGCGCGAAAAAAGACCGCCACGTCAAGGCGGTGATTTTGAAGGTGGATTCACCCGGCGGCGAGGTGATGGCTTCGGACGACATCTATCGCATCATCAAAAAATTCCAGGATGATTCCGGCAAGCCCGTGGTCTGCTCGATGGGCAGCCTCGCGGCGAGCGGCGGTTATTATATTTCGTCGCCCTGCCGCTGGATCGTGGCGAACGAACTGACCATCACCGGCAGCATCGGCGTGATCATGCACGGCTACAATTATCGCGGGTTGATGGACAAGGTCGGCCTGGTGCCGATGACGTTCAAGAGCGGCAAGTTCAAGGACATGCTCAGCCCCGACCGCAGCACGAATGAAATTCCGCCGGAGGAACACGCGATGGTGCAGGGCTTGATTGACGACACATATCAAAAATTCAAGGGCGTCGTCGCCGAGGGCCGCAACGGCGCGCACACAAAAAACAAATCGGAAGGCCATGCGCTCGCCGACGACTGGGCGGATTACGCGGACGGCCGCGTGGTCTCCGGCAAACAGGCGCTGGACTTGGGCTTCGTGGATGAACTCGGCACGTTCGACGACGCGGTGAGCCGCACGAAACAGATCGCGGGTCTGGACGACGCCAACCTGGTTGAATACCGCGAGCGCTACGACTTTTCAGATTTCCTCTCGATGTTCGGCCAGGGCAGCCAGGCGCACGACATCAAGCTCGACCTCGGCCTCGACATCCCGAAACTGCGCGAAGGCTGCATGTATTTCCTCTGGCAGGCGCCGGAAAACTGAATGAAGGGCGTCACCGTCATCGTGCATCCGCTCGTGCGGCACAACCTCACGCGGTTGCGCGACAAGGCGACCCAGCCGCAGGAATTCCGCCGCCTGCTCGGCGAGATCGCCGCGCTCATGCTTTACGAGGCGACGCGCGACTTCGCCGTCAAAAAGATTTCCGTCAAGACGCCGCTCGCGACCGCCGCCGGTTTCCGGCTTGAACGCGAAGTCGCGCTCGTGCCCGTCCTGCGCGCGGGCCTCGGCATGTTGGATTCCATCCTGCAATTGATCCCGCACGCGTGTGTCGGCTTCATCGGCCTCAAGCGCGAGGAGAAGACGTTGCGCGCCGTGTTTTACCACCAGAGCCTGCCGAAAAATCTGGGCCGGTTTGATGTCATCCTGATTGACCCGATGCTCGCGACCGGCGGCAGTTCCGTCGCCGCGATTGACCTGCTGGTCGGACAGGGCGCGAAACACATCCGCATGGTCAACCTCGTCGCCGCGCCCGAAGGCATCCGCACCGTGCAAAAGAAATACCCGCGCGTGCCCATCTTCACCGCCGCCGTGGATGACAAATTGAACGAGCGCGGCTTCATCGTCCCCGGCCTCGGCGATGCCGGCGACCGGCTGTTCGGGACTTGAACCTTGAAACCCGCGACGCCGCCCATGCCGTTGCCCGCCGATTACCACATGCACACGCCGCTCTGCCGCCACGCGGCGGGCGAGCCGGTGGATTACGCGCGCCGCGCCGTCGAACTCGGCCTCACGGAAATCGGCTTCTCCGATCATTCACCGATGCGGCGCGACGGCTTTGACAACTGGCGGATGAATCTTTCGCAGCTCGATGAATACGTTGCCAAGATCCGGCTCGCGCAAAAGGCGTTTCCGCAGCTCACCATCCGGCTCGCGCTCGAAGTGGATTACCTGCCCGGCCACGAGGATTGGATCCGCGAACTCGCCGCGCGCGTGCCCTGGGATTATTTCATCGGTTCTGTGCATTACGTTTCCGATGCGTGGGCGATTGACGACCCGCAAAAACTTTCCGAGTGGAAAACACGCGACGCCTTCGACGTCTGGCGGATTTACTTTGAACGGCTCGCACTCGCGGCGGAATCGAAATTGTTCGAGATCATCGGCCACGCGGATTTGCCGAAGAAGTTCGGCATCCGCCCCGCGCAAGACTGTGCGCCGCTCTACGAAAAGTTTCTGGACGCCGCCGCGCGCGCCGGTTGTGCCATCGAGCTGAACACCGCCGGCCTGCGGAAGGACTGCCGGGAAATATATCCGAACCGGCAACTGCTCGAACTTGCGTTCGCGAAGAATGTGCCGATCACCTTTGGCTCGGACGCGCACCAGCCGGCGGAGGTCGGCCTGAACTTTGCCGAGGCCATCGCGCTCGCACACGGCGTCGGCTACACGCAATGCTGCCGCTTCGCGCGGCGCGAACGGCAGTTCGTTTCCTTCTGACCTATGACGGAGGCGCGCAACGAAAACAAACTCTTCGCGCTCATCTGCCTCGTGCTCGCGCTCGGCACGGCGGTGCTTTACTGGCCCATCACGCAACATCCGTTCATCCTTTACGACGACGAGCAATACGTCACCGCCAACCCGCACATCACGTCCGGCCTGAACTGGACGAACACCGTCTGGGCCTTCAAGTCCGGCGAGGCGGCCAACTGGCATCCGCTCACCTGGCTTTCGCACCAGGCCGACTGCTCGCTGTTCGGCCTCAATGCCGGCGCGCACCATTTCGTCAACCTGCTCTTTCACGTCACGAACTCACTGCTCCTGTTCGTCTTCCTGCGTGGCGCGACCGGCGCATTGTGGCGCAGCGCCGTGGTGGCGGCGCTGTTCGCGTGGCATCCGCTGCACGTCGAATCCGTCGCGTGGGCGTCCGAACGCAAGGACATGTTGAGCACCTTTTTCTGGCTGCTCACGCTCATGGCCTACGTGCGCTACGCGCAGGGGCGGTCGAGAGTCGAGAGTCGAGAGTCGAGTGCCGAAGGCGCAAAGTCGTTTCTCAGCCCTCAACCCTCAACCCTCAACTATTTCGCCGCGCTACTCTTCTTCACGCTCGGTCTGATGAGCAAGCCGATGGTCGTCACGCTGCCGTTCGTCCTGCTGCTGCTGGACTTCTGGCCATTGAAACGAATTGCGGAGTGCGGAGTGCGAAGTGCGGAGCCAGCTCTCAACCCTCAACTCTCAACCCTCAACCACTTGCTCCTCGAGAAAATCCCCTTCTTCATCCTCGCGGCGGCGGGCAGCGCGGTGACGTATCTCGTGCAGAGCGGCGGCGGCGCGGTCTGGGCCACGCCGCTCACCGAACGGCTGGCCAACGCCGCGCTCGCCTACGCACGCTACGTCGCCAAATTCTTCTGGCCGGGCGACCTCGCCATCGTCTATTCGCATCCCAGACACTGGCCGCTCGCGCTCGCGCTCGCGGCCATGCTCGTGCTCGTCGTCTGGACAATGCTCTGCGTGCGGCAATGGCGCACACGACCGTTCCTCGCCACCGGCTGGTTCTGGTTTCTCGGCACACTCGTCCCGACCATCGGCCTCGTGCAAGTCGGCGCGCAGGCGATGGCCGACCGTTACACCTACATCCCCAGCATCGGCTTCTTCATCGTCATCGTCTGGGGCACGACGGAACTGTTCTCAACCCGGCCGCGCGGCCAACTGATCCTATCGTTCCTCGGCACCGTCGCGTTGCTCGGCTGCGCACTGACGACGGCCATTCAAATTACCTACTGGCGCGACAACGTCAGTCTGTTCCTGCACGCCATTGCCGTTTCGCCGGACAACTACGTTGCCGCCAACTGCCTCGGCAAGGCCTTCGAGAAGAACGGCGACAACGCCCGCGCCCTCGTGCTTTACCGCGAAGCCGTGCGCCTCGAACCGCGCTACCCGCAAAGCCAGTTCAACCTCGCCCTGACACTGCTCGGCTTTGGCCAGACCGCCAAGGCCCTCACCCATCTCCAGGCCGCCGCCGCCCTCGAACCGCGCAACCCCGACATCCAGTTCGACCTCGGCATCTACTTCGCGCGGAACGGCAGTTGGCCCGACGCCGCCAACTGCTTCAGCAACTCCCTCGCCGTGCGGCCCGGCTACGCGCCCGCGCAATGCAGCTACGCCAGCGCCCTCGCCAACCTCGGCCAGTTTCCCGCCGCCCTCCCGCACTACCGCGCCGCGTTGCAACTGCAACCCGGCTATGCCGCCGCCACCAACGGATTAAACCACCTGCTCACCGACCACCCGGAACTGCGGTGAACCCCCGTTGCCACCGCGCCCTTCCGAGGCTGGCCAATTTGGTGGGGCGAGACTTAGACGACTGGCAAAGGGCGACGATGCCGGCGGATGAGAATTATCTTTGACAGCAATTCGCCCGTCCGCTTTCATAAACCCATGCTGACAAGGGTCAACATGAAAACAGCCGTTACCGCTGCGGTTGCAAACGACTTCGCGAGTCGGCGGTGGCTCAGCTTTCTACGTTAGGCGTCATCCTTGATATGCACAATACATCCACAATGTTCGTTGGAGTAGCTTACATAGTTTGGGCACTCATCGCCTTTCGCGAGTTCATGGATCGCGACAAACCAAGAGCGCGCTGGGCCAAGACGTGTCTTATTATTTCGGCTATCACTGCTGCACTGGCGGGAGTAGCTACTGCTTTGGTTTCCAACGGACGTGCTGATGCCTACATATCGCACGCACTTCTTCGACAGCTTCGCACAGACTTTGAGGGCGTGACGATAGGACTCCTTTTTGCATTATTGTTATCAGGCCAGCTTTCAAAGAAGAAGCCACCGGAGCATTGAGATGACGCTATTGCCGTTTAGTTTTACATTTTTAGTGCGACAAAATGGTTGGTAGCAGGCTTCAATGGTCGTCTTGAAGCCCAGCCTAAGTCTGGGGCGGGCGGGCTTGAATCATCGCGAAGGCGTGACGTCGTAAGACCAGTTGATATCCGAGTCGCCCGGTTGCCGATCTTGGTGCGTTTCGGGTAGCCTAGGTAAACGTATTTGTAACAGTTCGACGAGGGTGAATCCATGGGCGGCCTGCCAAAGATTGTCGGTGCTTTGCACCGGCGCGCGCGGCGGCGGCTGCTCAACCCTTGAGAATCGTCGCGCCCGCCGCCGGTCGTGAAGCGAAGATGCTCGCGGCGATGCCGGTTCGCGCCTGGTATTCCGCTGCAATCTTCTTTGTGATGGCTTCAACGGCACCGGCCTTCACCAGTGCCACGCAGCAGCCGCCAAAGCCGCCGCCGGTCATGCGGCAGCCATAAACGCCGCCGGCGTAGCCGATGTCTTCGGCGATCTCCACGACGGTGTCGAGTTCGGCGCAGCTCACCTCGTAGTCATCGCGCAACGAGACGTGGCTGGCATACATGAGATTGCCGACGGCGGGCCAGTTGGAATTGCGGATGCCCTCGGCGGCATGGACGGTGCGCTCAATCTCGCCGATGACGTGCCGCGCGCGACGATAGACGACGGCGGACAACTTGCCCTTGCCGCGTTCAAGCTGGTCGGGCGTGACATCGCGCAGGGATTTCACGCCGAGATTTCTGGCGGCCTCCTCGCATTGCGCACGGCGTTCGGCGTATTCGCCGCCGCTCAACTCATGCTTCACGTTCGTGTTGATGACGAGCAGCGCGACGGACGGGTCGCTCATCGGCACAAGTTCGGTCTGGCGCGTGCGGCAGTTGAGCAGGAGCAAATTCCCTTCGCGGCCCAGCGCGGAAATGAATTGATCCATGATGCCGCACGGCACGTCGGCGAAATCATGCTCGGCCTTCTGCGCGAGCAATGCCTTTTCCACCGGGTCAATCGTCTTGCCGGTCGCGGCCTCGATGAGCGTCGCGGTGCAGACTTCGAGCGCGGCGCTGCTGCTCAAGCCGCCGCCGAGCGGCACGGTGGACATGAAGGCGACCTCGAGCGCGGGAATCTTCTGCCCGCGATTCTGAAAACCCGCCAGCACGCCGCGAATGTAGTTCGACCATTTCGGCGAACCTTTGGTCACCGGCGCGGAGACATCTATCGTGACACTTTCTTTGAATTGCGTGTCATAAATCGAGAACGTGGAGGCCGACGACGAGGACGTATCGGCGGCCATGACGGCGTAGCGTTCGATGGCCATCGGCAGGACAAAGCCGTCGTTGTAGTCAATGTGCTCGCCGATGACGTTGACGCGGCCGGGCGCGGCGACGATCCAGCGCGGCGGGCGTTGGTATTTCGTTTGAAATTCAGCGGCGACGTGCGTGGCGAGTTCGTTGAGTGTCATAAAATCTGGGTCTGGCAAAAAATCGTTCAAGTGGGGCAAATCGTGACCGGCGTAGGACTGGCGTCGCGCCTGTCTCCATTTTCATTTCAGTCAGGGACAGGCGCGACGCCTGTCCTACAATATTACGCGGACGGCGGATTCTTCTTGCCGCCCATCGCGCCGAAGAGCATCGCGATGCCGAAGACGAGCAGGACGACGCCCCAAATGAGGTTGATGTTGACGGCCGTCCCGGCGACCTGGACGGTGGACCTGGTGTGATTCAGCACGCCGTCGCCGGTGAGCAGCACGCCGATGAGCGAAAACATGAGGCCGATTGGCCAGCGGATGTCGAGTCCCATAATGATTCTTTCAGTTGAAGGGTTTGATTTGGTTCACCAGAAAATAAAGTTCAAAATCACGCACACAATCAGCAGCACGATGCCGACGACCGCCGGGCGCTGATGCCACGGCGCATTGTTGTCCACGATCTTCGGCGTGAGCGAATAAACTAGGCCCTTCAGGTCGGCGTCGGTCTTCTGCGACTTGGTGGCGAGCGAAATCACCAGCGTGAGAGTCAGGCAGACCGTGAACGCAAACGCGGCCAGCCAGAAGTTCTGCGCCATCTCGCTGGGGAAAACTTGGAGGACGCGGAGGTAACCGCCCTTGACGCCGGGCACGTTGCCCTGCGCGAGGGTCAGCGCGTGGAACAGCGCGGAACTGCCGATGCCGCCGAACAACCCGATGAAAGCGCCGGTGCCGGTGGTGCGTTTCCAGAACATGCCGAGCAGAAACGTGGCGAAGAGCGGCGCGTTCACGAAACCAAACACGAGCTGGATGATGTCCATGCAGTTGTTATACCGCGAGGCGAAATACGCCGCGAAGATGCTCAACACGATGCCGACCACCGTGATGACTTTGCCGGTCACAAAATAATGATGGTCGCTCTTGCCCGGCGCGAAATACGCCTGATACAGATCGTAGGTGAAGACCGTGTTGAACGCGGTCACGTTGCCCGCCATGCCGGACATGAACGACGCCAGCAACGCCGTGAGCGCGAGGCCGAGCAAACCCGGCGGACAGTATTTTTTCACGAGCGAGAGGATGACACTGTTGTAATCGTTCTCCGCGATGCTGTTGTATAGCCCCTGCTTGATCTGGTCGTCGGTCAACTTGCCCGTGGCGTTCGCCGCGACCAGCGAGACGATTTTGTCGGCGGCAACTTTCTTGCCGAGCGCATCGCCGACGGACTGGACGGCGGCGGCGGCGTTCGCCGTGCTGGCGCTTTTCACCGCGTCAACGGCCTTGGCGTAGGTTTCCTGCGAAACAATCGGCGGCGGGATGCGGTAATTTTTATCCGGGTTCGACATCAGCGCAATCGCAATCATGCCGGGAACGATGACCAGAAACGGAAAAAACATCTTCGGCACGGCGGCCACGAGCGGCGTGTTGCGCGCGGCGGTCATGTTCTTCGCCGCCATCGCGCGCTGGACGACGAGGAAATTCGTGCACCAGTAACCGAAGCTCAACACGAAGCCGAGGCCGAACACGATGGCGAACCAGTCCACGCCCATTGGATTGTGTTCCGAACCGGCCAGCACCGGCTGCCACGCGCTCGTCCACGCGTTCGGCGCATAGCTGATGCCGGCATCCTTGAGGTTGAGCGCGGACGGATTGACCGCGACCGCCTGCAATGAATGGTTCATCGCGCCCCAGCCACCCACGTCTTTCAGGCCGAGATAAACGACCGGCGCAAAACCGAGCACGATCATGAAGAACTGCAGCACTTCCGTGTAAATCGCCGAGGTCAGCCCGCCCTTCAAAACATAGATCAGCACCACGCCTGAACAGATGCACAGATAAACATCATAGCTGCCCAAGTGAACCGCGCCGAGGTTGTAGGCGAATTGCCACGGCAGCAGGTTCGTGAGCAGTTTGGCCAGCGCATCCATCGAAATGCCCGAGGTAAAAATCGTCATCACCGCGAACGCCACCGCGTTCAGCGCGCGCACGCGCTCGTCGAAACGCATCTTCAAATATTCAGGCACCGAGCGCGCCTTCGAGCCGTAATAAAACGGCATCATGAACACCGCCAGAAAAATCATCGCCGGAATCGCGCCAACCCAATAAAAGTGCGCGGTGGAAATTCCGTATTTCGCGCCGCTCGCCGCCATGCCCACCAATTCCAACGCGCCGAGATTTGCGGAAATAAATGCGAGGCCCGTCACCCAAGTCGGGATCGAACGCGCGGACGTAAGAAAGTCCGACGACGTCTTCATGTAACGCGCCAGCGTCCAGCCGATTCCGATGACAAATGCGACGTAGGCGAGCAGAATCGTGTAATCAATCCCGTGAAGGTGAATTGGTTGCATAAGGTTTCGGAGGATTTATCAGTTTGTTTTGCCCGTGTCAATCACTTGACCGGCAAAATCACCGCTTCCGCCACAAATCCGGCACGCGCATCCAGCCGCGCGGCTTGTCAGTCGCCAGCACCGAGCGATCCTCAAAAATGATGGGGATCGGCTCGCAGCCCGGCAGTTCGATGAAATCGGGTTGGCCATGCGGGGGGAAATTTTATTTGAAAAGGTGAACCGCCACGCCCGCGACGTTCGCAACTTCCGACTGCGCCACGTCGCAAGTGATAAAAATTTCCGCGCGCAAATGCTGCGCCGCCGCGACATGGACGAAATCCCATGTGCCAGCCGCGAAATCCAGCGCACAACGCGCGCTCAATTCATCGCCCCATTCCAGATAATCATTCAGACGATGAACACCTGATTTTAATCGCTGCGAAGTTTCGGCGGCGCGATAGGCGTGCCACGCCACCGCCGCGTATTTACCGGAAAGACGGCGAAGATTGTGCCGCAGTTCCGCCCGCAGCAAAGGATTCCAGAAAAATTCCGGTGCGCGTTCGCGGCACCACGAAGTCACCGCCGGGGCAAATTCATCCGCCGGATTAAACCACGCGATTAACGCGGAAGTGTCGGCGTAAATTTTCATCGCCGACGGCGCTGACGCTCCTGCAAAACCGGATTTGCCACGCGTTCACCGGACTTGACGGCTTTTTGCGCCCGCCACACTTCGCCCATGATGTCCGCCCAGCCGCGCGACTTGGGCGCGGCCAGCGGCTCGATCCGCCCAATCATCCGGCCATTGCGCGTGATGACCAGCGATTCGCCCTGCTCAAGCTGGTTCAAAACCGATTTGGTTTCCAAATGTAATTGTTTTGCCGTGATCGTGCTCACGGAAGAAAAGTAACACCTTGAAAGTGTCACCGCAAGACCAAATTCAAAACCAGATTAAAACCGCCTGTGCCGCTCAAGCTCCGTCAGCAGCGGCCTGTTTGTAGAAACCAGAATCAATAAAATTTCCAGCCCGGCGGGGCGACAGATTCAGAAAAGGATTTGGCGCGGCTCGCAGCCCGGCATTTCAATGAAATTGTGTTTGGCCACAAATTAAGTTTAACTCACCTTGGATTTACAAGCGTCAAAAAGGCGATTTAATTCTATATTGAGCCAAGCTGCAGCTTCAGCGCATCTTTGTTTTTCTTCATCGGATAAAAATTGATTGGAAGGATTTTCTTTTACCTGCTTACCGGAATGGCTTAAATCTGACAATAGAAGTTCAATAAGAATTTCACTGTCTCGTTTAGACTTAATGAACTTTCGAAATTTCGGTTGCATCTCAGGCGATTGAACGGAAATAACTTGCTCACGATCATCGTGATTGCCTTCAAGTAATTTTTGCAATGAATTCTCCTGCGCAGCAGTTGGTATTTGTTTCATCCTATATTTATCTTTTCCGCCACTCCGTCTTCGGCGGCTCCCGCAAACCCTGCGCGCGCAGCGCCGTGCGGAAATGCAGCTTGGAAATTTTTGCCAGTTCGCCCGCGCCGCGTTCTTCCACGAATTTTTTCGCCGCCGCATCCACCGCCGCGCTCGCGCCCTTCGGCAGTTTCATTCCGAATTGTTTTTCCAGTTTCGCCAGGCCCTTCACAAATTCGTCGCGCGCCAGGATCGAGGCCGCCGCCACGGCGATGTCTTCTTCCGCCTTGTGCCGCTGCACGAGCTGCAATTCCTTGCCCTGCGCCATCAACGCCTTTTCGATCACGCTCTTGCTCGCGGCGAACTGGTCGCTGATGGCCTTCACCGGCGGCGGGTTCATCTGGTAACGCTTGCCCAGCAGATTTTCGATCACACGTGCGTGACCCCACGCGAGCAGCGTGTTGACGCTTTTCATTTGCGCGTGCATTTCATTGTATCGCTTGTTGCCGATGACGACGGAATCCGTCACGCAGCCGGGCGTCGCGTGGATTTTTTCGGCGAGTTCGGAAATTTTTTTGTCGCTGGAAATATTTTTGGAATCGCGAATGCCCAATTCTTTCCACGCGGCGATGACTTTTTCGTTCACATAAACGCCCGCGATGGACAGCGGCCCGAAGAAATCGCCCTTGCCACTTTCGTCCACGCCGATGCGCGGCAGGAGCAGTTCGGGATTCAAAATGGTTTCGTAGCCAAGCCTGACCTCCTTGAGAATTTCCGGCTCGAGCACGAACTCGACAAATTCCGCCGTGCCTTTGCCCTGCACCACAAGCTTGCCGCTCTCGTAAAAAACGATGTTCGTCTTGTCCGACTCGAACGCGAACCGCGCATACGGCACCTCGCGCGGCTTCCAGTTTCGCGCCGACAACGCGGCCCGCAGCGCCGACGCCTGTTCGTCGGTCAGCTTGCAAGTGTGGATGGTCAGCGGTTTCACGCGGAAAAAATTAACCGCAAAGGAACGCAAAGAACACAAAGAATTTTTTGACGCGAATTAACGCGAATTGAATTTGTGAAAATTCGTGTAATTCGTGTCTTTTGATTTACCGCCGAGCATCACTGCTTTACGCTTTGCAAAATGAATGGCCTGCTCGTCAGAGTTGGAATTGACTCCACAGATGGTAAGTGGAATGCACCAGTGCGAACAGCAACCGGTGAATTTGCCTATGTGACAATCACCGACACGAAGCCGTTGCGGAATGGCATGACGCGATTTTACGATGAGCTTGTTCCTGCCGCAGCTCGCTTTGGCGAAAAATTTCCAGAGGAATTACTCGGCACTCCGACGCATCTTGACCCAGACTTTGACCAACTGACTTATGGAGACCAAGGGCAACGCGGCAAGCGAATCTCCAAACTTCTCACCACGGGAGATTTCTTGGCATTTTTCGCAGCGCTTCGTCCGATGGATGCTCCGCCGCGACCGCTTGTCTATGCCCTCATCGGACTTTATGTGATTGATGAAATTGTCCCTGCCGGTTTAGTTCCGCAAGAGCGGTGGGCGGAAAACGCACACACGAGAAGAATACCCAGCGATGGAGATATTGTCGTCCGTGCAAAAGCTGGAGTTTCAGGAAGATTGAAGCGTTGTATTCCAATCGGGGAACTGCGCGATAAGTTTTATCGAGTCCGAAATGATTTACTCGACGCTTGGGGCGGCTTGGACATCAAAGACGGTTATATTCATCGAAGCGTAAGACTTCCTGCATTTCACAATGCTGAAAAGTTTTACAGTTGGTTTTTGAATCAGAATCCAGACTTAATTTCCAAAAACAATCCTCTATGACTGACGACACGCCACAAATTTTCGTTTATAAAATGGTTGTGGACAATGGCGGAGCGCCATGCGTTACCAGCAACCTTTTGAGTCTCGCGATTTGCAAACCAAAAATTCGTAAAGCCGCTGGCATGGGAGCACTGATTTTTGGATTTGGCGGCAAAAAATATGAAGAGCGGTTAATTTACATAGCTCGTGTAACAGATCAGCTCGCTGGGGAAGATTACTATCGGCTTCGGCAATTCTCGCGTCGTCCTGATTGCATTTACAAAAATGTTAACGGCAAAGCCGAACTCAAGAAATCAGCCAAATTTCACACGAATTCAGATCACCGAAAACGTGATGTCGGATTAAAATTTGAAAACGCCTTTGTGCTATTAAGTCGGGACTTTCGCTATTTCGGCAAACGAGGCGCGACCGATTACAAAAATAATTGTCCCAACCTGAAAAAACTGATTGAAGGTTTGAAGCAGGGTCATCGTAACCACCTTAATCCTGAATTGAGAAACGAATTGCTAGGATTGAAAGATAAGATGTGGAAGAAAAACAAGCGGATGAAAATTGGTATTCCGACCGATGTTAATTTGAAGCTGTCTTGCAACGCGGATTGTCCAAGCGCAAGTTGCTAAAAAGCTTTCATTTCCTTTTCGCGTATTTCGTGTATTTCGCGGTTCGGCAAATTTTTGAACTCAAAACTTAAAATTAAAAATTCAAAACTCGTCGCCGCGTTGCTGGACTGGTTCGCCGCGAACGCCCGCGACCTGCCGTGGCGGCGCACGCGCGATCCTTACGCGATCTGGGTTTCCGAAATCATGCTGCAACAGACGCAGGTGAAAACGGTGATTCCCTTTTGGAACCGCTGGCTGCGCGAACTGCCGACGATTGAAGCCGCCGCCAAATCGCCCTCGGAAAAAATCCACAAGCTGTGGGAAGGCCTCGGCTATTACACGCGTGTCCGCAATCTGCAAAAAGCCGCGCAGCAAATCGTGACAAGCGGAAAGCGGAAAGCGGAAAGCGGAAACGCAAAATTTCCTGAAAAATTTGAAGAAGTTTTAGCGTTGCCGGGAATCGGCCGCTACACCGCCGGCGCGATTTGCAGCATCGCCTTCAACCAGCCGGTGCCGATTCTCGATGGAAACGTCATCCGCGTGCTGACCAGAATTTTTGGCATCACAGAAAATCCGAAAGAGAAGAAAACGAACGCCCGGCTTTGGCAACTGGCGGAAGAATTAGTTCAGCGCTCGTCACTCGTCACTTGTCACTCATCACTTTCTTGTTCGCACCTGAATCAGTCGTTGATGGAACTTGGCGCGCTGGTTTGCACGCCGCGAAATCCGCAATGCCTGATTTGCCCGGTAAAAAAGCTCTGCGTGGCTTTTAAGGAAAATCGCGTGGAAGAATTACCGAACCTTGGCAAGCGCGAACCGGCAACAGCGCGAACATTTTTTGCCTTCGTAATCGAGTGCGATGGAAAATTTCTCGTCCAGCAACGCCCGGTTGGAATCGTGAACGCGCATTTGTGGGAATTTCCGAATTTTGAAACCAATGGCGAAAAAAAGGACGCGCAGGAAATTTTTAATTTGGCTTTTGGTTTCACGGCGGCACATTTTCAACCGCTTCGCACCATCAAACATTCCATCACACGTTATCGGATGACATTGGAAGCATTTCACGTTCGCTTGAAAAAGTCGCCAAGGAAACTGGCCGGCATTTGGCTGTCACCGAAAGAATTTGATTCAATCGCCTTTTCCAGCGCGCACAAAAAACTCGCCAGTTTTGCGGCGAAATGTATCCTGTCCAACCGATGATTTACTTTGATCATAACGCCACCGCGCCCGTCATCCGCGAGGCGCGCGAGGCGTGGCTTGCCGCGACGGAAAATATTTCCGGCAATCCGTCCAGTCCGCACGGCATTGGCACGCGCGCGGGCGTCGCCTTGCGCGAGGCGCGCGAAAAGCTGGCGCATTTTCTCGGCTGCCGCGCTGACGACATCGTTTGGACAAGCGGCGCAACCGAGGCGAACAACACGGTGATGCACCATTTCGCGCGGACGCTGGATGCAAAAAGTGAAGTCTGGGTTTCTGCCATCGAGCATCCGTGCGTTGACGAATCGTCGAAACATTATTTCGGCAAGCGCGCAAAAACCATTCCTGTCACACACGACGGCGTGATTGATCTGGACTGGCTCACGGTGGAACTCGCCGACACGCGACCCGGACTCGTCGCCGTGATGGCCGCGAACAACGAGACCGGCGTCATCCAGCCGTGGCGCGAAATTCTTTCGATTTGTCAGAGTTATGAAGTTCCATTTTTTACCGACGCGGTGCAATGGCTCGGCAAAATGCCGGCCAAGGATTTGGGGCAATGCGATTTTGTCAGCGGCGCGGCGCATAAATTTGGCGGGCCGCGCGGCATCGGCTTTTTGAAAATTCCGCACAAAGCCAAAATCACGCCGTTGCTTCTCGGCGGCAAGCAGGAACAAGGCATCCGCGCCGGAACGGAAAATGTCGCGACGATTTTGGCGTTGCTCGCGGCGCTCGAAGTGCGCGAAAAACAAATCGCGAACGGCCAGCATTTGTTGCGAGTCGTGTGGCGCGATAATTTTGAGAGACAGCTTTTGAAGGAATTGCCCGGCGCAACGATTGTGGGCGCGAAGTCGCCGAGATTGTGGAACACGGTTTCCGCGCTGATGCCCGACGGCGTGCAGTCGCGCTGGCTGACAAAATTGGACAAGGCGGGCTTCGCCGTTTCGACCGGCTCGGCCTGCACGACGGGCAAGGAAGAGCCGTCGCACGTTCTGGCGGCGATGCACTTCAAGCCGGCGGAAGCGCATCGCGTGCTGCGTTTCAGCAGCGGTTGGGAGACGACCGAAGCCGATTGGAGTGCGCTGGCAAAAGCGCTGGCAAAAATCCACGGCGAACCGCATCAAGCGAAGGCGTAATCATTTTCTGCTTGTCGAACAATTAACGCGCGAATTTTTCGACATATTGCTGCAACAACATGACCACGAAAACTCGCAACCGGCTAATCTTCGTGTTTATCTTTGGGTTTCCGTTCGTGGTTTTGTTCGGCTTTTTAATTTCACAAATTGTCGGCCCGCTCCCGCCGGTTCAACCGCTGCCAAATCCAAACGGCTACGATGATTTTGTGAAAGCGGGAAAAATGGTTTCAACGAACAGTTGGAATTATGATTCGGCAAATCTTGCACAATTGCGCGAAACGGTCGCAGCGAACGCCGGAGCCTTGGCGCTTGCCCGCGCCGGCATGAGCAACGAATGCCGCGTGCCGCTTCAATTCTCAAAAGACTACATGACAAATCACATTTCCGACTTGGTTGGTATTAGAAGCCTGGCGCCGGCTTTTCTCGTTGAAGGCAAACTGGCCGAAAAAGAAAATCGGCCAGCCGATGCCGCGAAATCCTATTTAGACACAATTCATTTCGGCAACGAATCATCGCGCGGCGGAGTTCTGATTGATCAAATGGTTGGCACGGCCGTGGAGGCAATCGGAACAAGCCATCTCACAAATCTTGTCGACCAGCTTGACGCGAAAACCTGCCGCGAAAGCGCGGCGACGTTGGAAAATCTTGATTCTCAAAAGCAAAGTTTGAGCGAGATCTTGCAGCAGGAGAATGATTGGTCGCACCGGACTTACACCGGCATTCGCTACGAAATTATCCGGTTGACGACGCGCAAATCCTTGCTGCCTGCCCAAGCCGCTGTCGTGCGGAAATTCAAGCAGCAACAAACGCGGACGCGCCAATTGATCATCGCCCTCGCCGCGCGCGCTTACGAATTGGACAAGGGCAAACCGCCCGCGAGCCTCGCCGATTTGATGCCGGATTATCTCAAAGCCATCCCGCAAGACCCGCTCACCGGCACGAACATGATTTACTCGCCGCGATAAACCGCGCGCGCCGTGCAGGTTTCGGCCACGACGACTTCGACCAGCAATGGCAGTTTTGGCTTCAGCTTTTCCCAAATCCACGCGGCGACAATTTCGCTCGTCGGATTTTCGAGGCCGGGAATTTGGTTCAGATAATTGTGGTCCAGTTTTCCCCAGACCGGCTTGAAGGCGGCGGAAATGTCCGCATAATCCATCAACCAGCCGAGTCTTGCATCGCACTCGCCCGCCACGACGATCTCCACCTTGAAACTGTGACCGTGCAAGCGGCGACATTTGTGCGCCTTCGGCAAACGCGGCAGCAAATGGGCCGCCTCAAACTGAAACGATTTTCGCAATTCCATTTTCATAAATTTAATCAGACAGAATTAACAGAGTTTACAAAATTATTTGTTTAAATTTCCCCCGGAATTTGATTCTGATAATTTTGTTAATTCTGTCTTCATCATTGTTCCAAATCCGTCCACGTCACCAGGTCGCCGAGCGCGGGCCGGCCGTCGTGCCGCCACGTCAGCGGTGGATTTTGCATCTGGCCGACCGGACTAATCCGCGTCGCGCCCCAGCGCGCGAATCGCTGCGCCAGTTCCTGCATTTTTTCCGGCGGCGCGGCAACGCCCACCGTCGAAACTTTTCCGTGAATTGCGTCAATCCCTTGTAGCACCGCCACCACATCTGACACCGGCTTTACAAAAACAAACCGATTTAGCGGCGAGAATCTGAAATTTATATCATGCTCAAACACCACGGTCCACGCGGTGGAATCCGTGCTCGACCAGATTTTTGCGTCCGCGCGGTGCGCGGCAATGGACTCGTAAATCGCCCGCTTCGAGGCGATGGCCGCAGATTCTTCCACGGAGATTTTTCCGCGCGGTTGGGTCGCTTCGCGTTTTATCAATTCAACTGCGAGCAACGCCGCGAATTTGTCGGATTCAATTGCGCCGCGCTCCTCAACGTAGAAAGCCTGCGGCGAAAGACAGCCGTTTTGATCCCACGCAATGACATCGTCCGCCGCGCGGCAAATGACCTTTTGAATTTCCTCGCCGCGCAAAACTTCGCGCGCGACAAAACCAAAACTTACGCGCTGGCCGTAGCCGATAAAACGGATTTTCAAGGGCAACCGCGCGCGGATTTTTTCAAGCGTCTCGTCGCCGCCTGTCGCGGTGACACAATCGGTGTGGGCAAATAGGGCGTTTTCCAATTCCAGATTTCCGCCGCGCCACTCCGCGATTTCCAGGCACGCGCCGAGCTTGCGATCGGCCTGATAAATCGAATGCGCAAACAGCCGCGGCAAAAATGACGCGCCGCTCGCGCACTTCACGAACTGCGCCGAGCGCGTCAGCAGGCCGAGTGTGATGCTCATCAACGCCGGGTTGGGAATGTTTCCCGCCGCGACGTGGACGAGCATTTCCGGGCCGCGCGCGGCTGCGCCGGCAACAAAATCATCCAGCCGCTGAACATGGCCGAGCTCCTGTTCGAGCAGCGCGGAAAAGTTTTCCGGCGTGAACTGGCGGAAAAATCCGTCCAGACCTTTTTCCAAAACTGGTTTGGAAAATCCCGTTTCCACCGGGCCGAGTTCCAGCGCGAGTTTGCGAATATGATTTTCGGGCGACAACCATTCCGCCCCGATCTCACAAAGGATTTTTATGATTTCATCCGTCTTGCGCGGCAGCAGATTTTTTTCACGGTTGAGTTTCAACGCATCGCACGATTCCAAGATCATTTTCGGCGAGAGCGGCGCTTCCGGCGGCAAATCTGCAAAATAAAAATCCGGGAGATTCATGCGGTCATCAGGGAGCAGCCGCGCGGCTCGGCCATTTGTGCCCGGCCAATCAATTCAAAGCCGTCGCCACGGCAGACGCCTAAATCTTCGGTTTGAATCGCGGCGACGGAAAAAACATTTGCCAGATCGAAAATACGGATGAGTCCGGATTCACCATCGCAAACTTCGCGACTAGTTTCCGGCGAAATGACCTGCACGCGTGCCCACGGCGGGAATTTGAAGTGATGAGTGACGAGTGATGAGTGGCGGGCCGCGTCGCTTGTGCTGGTCACTTGCCACTCGTCACTCGTCACTGAATAGGCCTGCGAACTCAATTCGCTCATGCCGTATTCGCAGAAGATTTTTCCCGGCGGAATCCCGAGCCGTTCCGTGATGAGCGCGTGCAATTCTGTTTTCGGCAAAACGCGCGAACGGTTTTTGTAGCCGCCGGTTTCCATTGCGCGGGAATTTTCCGGCAATTGAAAACACAAATTATTTTCCGCCAAATGATCCAAAAGATGAACGAATGAAAAGGCGGTCCCCAGCAGCGTCATAGGTATTTTGGTTTTGGCGGCGGCATTCAATTTTTGAATCGTCGCGGCGAAATCAACCGTCCACGAAGCGTCCGTGGAAACATTGCCAGTGAAAACCGATTCGGGCGGTGCCATTTTTCCCCGGATGGTTTCAAACATGTGAACCAGTGAAGAGTGCGGTGCGGCGATTGGGTTTGGCGTTAAAAAAATTAGTTCGCCATCGCCGCCGAAATGAAGTTCATACCAATTCCAGAGCGCGGTTTCGTAAACCGCCAGCGATTCTTCCGAGTGAAAGTGACGGCTCGGTTTTTGTTCCGTTGTGCCGCTGGAATGAAAGACGGCGACGCGTTCGTCGGGCGCGAGCGAAGTTAATTCTAGTTCCTTGAACGCAGCGGTCGGCACGGCGGGAATTTGCGTCCAATGTTCGACGACCGGCGGCGTGAGTCGGCGCGCTTCGCAAATTTTTTTGTAGCCGGAATTATATTTGAATTGGAGCGCAAACAATTCCAGCGCGAGCGCGTCAAAGTTTTCATTTTTAAAACTTGAATTGATTGACTCACGCAGGCGAGCGGCGAAGCGGTAAAGTTCGATGTTCATGCGGTGTTTGTTTGCCGGCTGGTTTTCCGCGACAGCCGAAGGACATGCTACCACGAAGTCCTTTTACCGCAAGCGAGATTGCCTTTGACCGATTTGTCCGCCAGACTGCCCGTTCGTTAATGAGCAAACGGTTTTACATCACCACGGCGATTGATTACGTGAACGGCCAGCCGCATCTGGGCCACGCCTACGAAAAAATCATCGCCGACGTCATCGCCCGCGCGCGGCGCAGCCTCGGCCAGGAAGTTTTTTTCCTGACCGGCCTTGACGAGCACGGCCAGAAAGTCCAGCAGGCGGCGCAGGCTGAGAAAAAAAATCCACAGGAATATTGCGACGCGCTCGCGGCGGACTGGCAGGCGTTCGCCAAAAAACTGGAGCTGACCAACGACGATTTTGTGCGCACGACCGATCCGCGCCACAAGGAGTTTGTGCAGGCCACGCTGTCCAAGCTGAATGACGCCGGCCATTTTTACAAGGCGACTTACACCGGTTTTTATTCGGCGAAGGAAGAAACGTTTCTCACGGAAAAAGACCGGCTGCCCGACGGAAAATTCGACGCGAGCTACGGCGAAGTCGTGGAACTCAAGGAAGATAATTATTACTTCAAGCTCGGCGCGCACCAACAGTGGCTGATTGATTACATCGAGGCAAATCCCGATTTTATTTCGCCATCGTATCGGCGCAACGAGGTGCTCGGTTTTCTCAAAAATAACACGCTCGAAGACTTGTGCATATCGCGGCCAATCGCCCGCCTGAACTGGGGCATTCCGATTCCGTTCGACAAAGATTTTGTCACTTACGTCTGGTTCGATGCGCTGGTGAATTACACGAGCATCGCGCACGCGCACGAATCGCTGGGACTTTGGCCGGCGGACATCCACGTCATCGGCAAAGACATCGTGAAATTTCATGCGGTCTATTGGCCGATCATGCTCAAGGCGATGGGCCTGCCGTTGCCGAAACAAATTCTCGCTCACGGCTTTTGGCAAAAAGACGGCGCGCGGATAAGCAAAAGCACCGGCAATGTGGTTGACCCCGTCGCGATCATCAATGAGTGGGGCGTGGACGCCCTGCGTTTCTACGCGTTGCGCGAACTCGACATCGGCCCCGACGGCAACTGGACCGACGCCAGTTTTCGCTCGCGCTATCAGGCCGAGCTTGGAAACGGCTTGGGAAATCTGGTGAACCGCTCGCTCTCGATGCTCAAGCGTTATCGCAACGGAATTGTTCCCGCGCGCTCAAACGAACTTGCGGCGGACGCGGCGAAAGCGGCGGACGAGACGCGCGCGTTGTTCAAACAAAGCCAGTTGCAAGCCGCGTTGCAAAGCATCTGGGGCCTGGTCAATCGCGCGAACCAATACGTGGATCAGACCAAACCTTTCTCGCTCGCGAAAGATCCCGCGCAGGCGCAGCGGCTCGACGAAGTGCTCTACAATCTCGCCGAGACGTGCCGCGTGCTCGCGGTTTTGCTCTGGCCGTTTCTGCCCGGCACCGCCACGAAAATTTACGCGCAACTCGGACTGACCGGCTCGCCGGACAAACTCGCCGCCGCCGCGTGGGGTGGATTGCCGCCGGGCCAGGTGATCGGCGAACCCGTGCCGCTGTTTCCGCGCAAGGATGTTTGAACCGTGAAAACGCTGCTGCAAATCATTTTGATTTGTTTTGCCGGCGGCGCGTTTGCGCAAAATCTCCCGTTGCCCGCGCGCGACACAAACGCGCCGGACGGCGACGCGTTTGCACAGAAAATTTCCGCGCTGAACCTCACCGAACGCGAATCGGCCATCGCTCAGGAAATTTTTGCGGGCAATGTTCCATCGTTTCTGCGGAATTTCTGCGCGGTCACGGTCACTAACATTTCGGACGGCCAGACGAACATCGCCACATTTTTCGCCGCGCCGGATTATCTCGCCGTCGGTTCGGATGAAAATTATTTCCGCACGCCGATTTCGCCCAACACCGCACAACGCATCGCAGACAAACTCGATTGCATTTTGCCGACGCGCAAAATGGTGGCTGAAATTTATTCCGCCGCCGCAGTGAAGCTCGCGCCCGCGCCCATTCCGCCGAGTGCGGCGATGACGACCGTTCCCATTTTCGAGCAACACAACGAAACGGTCCGCACGCAGCGCGCGGCGTTTTTGAATTTGAACCCGCCCGGTGCACTCGTGGCCGGGCATCAAAAGGACGTGGTGATTTCCGCGCGGCTCGCGGGCGTTACAAACAAAGTGGCGATTTACGGCTGGCATCAGACGAATGGCGTGGCGATTCAGCCGCTTTACCTCGGCCACACGGCGGCGTGGGTGGATTACAGCCAGTGCGTCCGGCTCGTTTCGCAAACCATAATCGTGAACGGCGAAAAGAAATCTATCGCCGAAGTTCTGGCCGATCCGAAACTTTGCGGACTCATCAGCGACGAAGGCATCATCACAAATCCGCGTTATCCGACAAATCCGCCAACTCCTTTGCCGGTCATCAGCGAAAAAATAAATGAGCCTTGGCCGCAGCATTTTTCGGCCGGCACAAATTTCGGCGAGATGGTTCGTAAAATCAAACTGTCAGACGAAGTGCGGATTCTCATCAACGCGCCCGCGCGAGAATCGTTCGCCACGAATCAGCCGGTGCTGCTGATTTTTTACGCGCTGCCGAACGGCAACACGATTGAGCAAACCATCGGCAAAAAATTACAGTCGGGCGACGACTGGCATTTTGACATCCAGCACATCGGCGCGCAGACGCGCTGGCTGCGAAATGTCGTCACCAACCAAACCATCGTCGTGGCGTATCTCGAAGCGGGCATGAAAAGCTGGCCGGCGTGGCGCAAGAAATACCCGGATGCGCGCATCGTGGAAATTCTTGATGGCGTGTGCGGAATTTTTTCCGCGAGCAAAACCGAGGTCGTTCTCGCCAGCCACAGCGGAGGCGGCAGCTTGATTTTTGGCTATCTGAACGCGGTGGAAAAAATTCCCGGCGACGTGAAACGCATCGCGTTTCTCGACAGTGATTACGGCTACGACTCAAAACTGCACGCGGAAAAAATTAAAAGCTGGCTCGCGGCTTCCAACGACAATCGCCTGTGCGTGCTGGCGTATCAGGATTATCTCGCGCTGCTGAACGGCAAATCTTTTGTGAGCGAAAACGGCGGAACGTGGGGGCGCAGCCACGCGCTGCTTGGTGATTTGGGCGCGCAATTCCAGTTCACCAGCCGGACGAATGACGGGCTGGAAACTTTTTCCGCGCGCGACGGACAGATTGAATTTTTGCTCAAGGAAAATCCCGAACATAAAATATTTCACACCGTTCAAGTCGAGCGCAACGGATTCATCCAAGCGCTGCTTTCCGGCACGGCGGATGAAAATAAAAACTACGAATACTTCGGCGAGCGCGCCTACACGAATTGGATTCAGCGCGGTAATTGAGCGTGACCAAAAGGTGATGGCTCAATTTAATAGTTGGTGGGGCGAGCGTCCTCGGGAGCCGCGTGAACCAAGCAGTTTCCCACCGCCCCGGCTCGTCAGTAGCCTCGCCCCACCAGATTGCCAAGCCGTTGCGGTTTTGGGTCAATCTGTTAGATTGCGGGCATGAATGCAAAAATCGCCCGGTTGTTTCTGCTGCCGGCAATCCTGGTCCTGGCTTTATTTTTTATCGCCGGTTGCAAGACGACTCCGCCGGTGGATTGGAAGGCACGCGTCGGCACTTACACGTTTGACCAGGCCGTGACCGAACTCGGCCCGCCGGACAAGCAGGCCAGATTGACCGATGGCCGCACGGTGGCCAAATGGGTCACGCACCGCAGCGGCGGCAGCAGTTTTGGCATCGGCACGGGATTTTACACGGGGGGCGTCGGCCTCGGCGTCGGCCAGAGTTTTGGTTCGGCCTACAACGACTGGATTCTGACGCTGACGTTCGACACGAACAACGTGCTCAACGCGTGGTCGAAAAATTATTGAAAAATTTCTTCCGAAATCCAGCGCTGGCAAAACGGCGGGGGCTTTGTTAATTTTAGCGCGACGATGAACTGGATTGCGAAGACTTGGATTGCCGAATGGCTTGCGGGGCTGGGGCGTGTCGCCATGCTGGCGAAGGACGCGCTGTCGTCGCTCTTCACGTTCAAGGTGACGTGGCGGGATTTGCTCTACCAGATTTATTTCATCGGGGTCAAATCGCAGGCGGTGGTGCTGATCACCGGCGGGTTCACGGGCATGGTGCTGGGCGCGCAGACGTATTATCAATTTCACAAAATCAAGATGGACACCGCCACGCTCGCGGTGGTCGGCGTGTCCATGTGCGATGAACTCGGCCCGGTGCTGACGGCGCTGATGGTGGCCGGGCGCGTGGGCGCGGCCATCGCCGCCGAACTCGGCACGATGCGCGTGACGGAGCAGATTGACGCGCTGCGCACGCTGGCGACGCATCCGGTGGATTATCTGGTGGTGCCGCGGCTGGGCGCGGCGCACATCGCGTTGCCGCTGCTGACGATGGAATCCATCACGCTGGGCATTGGCGCGAGCTATCTCATCGGCGTTTATCTGCTGGGCATTGATCCGGCCTATTCGTGGTATAACATGCTGAAATACGCGCATCCGATTGACGTATGGATCGGGCTGACGAAGGCGTTTGTGTATGGCGGCATCATCGCGCTCATCGGCTGTTACAAGGGCCTGACGTGCGGCCTCGGCGCGGAGGGCGTCGGGCGCGCGACGACGGAGGCGGTGGTGTATTCGTCCATCACGATCTTGATCACGAATTTTTTCCTGACGCTGGTGATGGGCAAGATTGCCGCGCTGCTGTTATGATCGAGGTGCGCCACCTGCGGAAAAATTTCGGCGCGCAGTCCGTGCTGGACGACGTGAATTTTCGGATTGAAAACGGCGAGTCGGTCATCATCATCGGGCGCAGCGGCGGCGGCAAAAGCGTTTTGCTCAAGCACCTCATCGGCCTGCTGCAGCCGGATGCGGGCGAGGTGCTGGTGAACCGCCAGAACATCGTGCCGATGAACGAACGGCAGTTGCTGCAAGTGCGCCGGATGTTTGGCATGGTGTTCCAGGGCGCGGCGCTGTTTGACTCGATGACCGTCGCGGAAAACGTGGCGTTCGGCCTGCGCCGGCATGAACACCTGACCGAGGCGGAAATCACGAAACGCGTGGGCGAGGCGCTGGAACTCGTGGACCTGCCCGGCACGGAAAAAAAGAAGCCGGCGGAATTGTCCGGCGGCATGAGGAAGCGCGTCGGGCTGGCGCGGGCAATTGTCTATCACCCGGAAATCGTGCTTTACGACGAACCGACGACGGGGCTGGACCCGATCGCGTCGGACAGCATTGACAGGCTGATCATGCGGACGCACAGCCATTTCAAGGTGACGACCGTCGTGGTGACGCACGACATGCGGACGGCGCGGCGCGTGGGCCAGCGCGTGATGCTGCTGCACGAAAAAAAGATTTACGCGAGCGGCGAGCCGGAGGCGTTTTTCGCCTCGCAAGACCCGGTCGTGCGGCAATTCATTGACGGCGTGGCCGACCCGTAGAAAAAATATTTTTTTAATCATGGACAAATCGCGATTGGAAACCAAAGTCGGGCTGTTCGTGCTGGTGGGGCTGGTGCTGCTGGCCGTGCTGGTCATCCAGTTCAGCAAAGGCACGAGCCTGTTTCGCGGCACTTACACGCTGAACCTCCACGCCGTCAACATCGGCGGGCTGAAGGAGCGCGCTGGCGTTTTGCTCGCGGGCGTGCAGGTCGGCAGCGTCTCGGAAATCCAGCTCGCCGACGATGGCAAGAGCGTGACGATCGTGCTGAAAATTTACAAGGGATGCAAAATTTACCACGACGCGCGGTTCGTCATCGAATCCGCCGGCTTCCTCGGCGACCAATATGTTTCCGTCAATCCCACGGCCAACACGGACCCGGTCTTGACGAACAATGCGAGCGTGGAATGCCAGGAGCCGTTCAACCTGCAGGAAGTCGCGCGCGAGGCGGGCGGGTTCATCCAGCGCATTGACGTGACAGCGCAAAAGCTGGACGCGTCCGTCACGGATTTGCGGCGCGTCGTGTTGAATGAAAATACGCTGACGAATTTTTCCGTGGCCGTCAACAACCTGCGCACGCTCACCGAGGAGGCGCTCGGCACGGTCGGCGAAATCAACATCCTGGTCGCGACCAACGGGCAGCAGGTCGGTTTCGCCGTGAGCAACATCGTTTATTTCTCGCAGGAACTCACCAGGCTGGCCGGTTCCGCGCAGACGGTTTTGGACACCAACGGCACGAGCATCAGCGCCGCGACGAAGAACATTGAATCTTCCACCGAAGTTTTGAAGAAACTTGCGGACGACCTGCAATCCGGCAAAGGACTTGCCGGCACCGTGCTGCAAAATCAACAACTGGCCACCAACGTGCAAGACATCGCCGACAACCTGTCCATCACGACGAGCAACTTGAACCGGCTCGGCTTGTGGGGCATCTTGTGGTCACACAAACCGCCCGCCACGAACGCGGCGGCGCACAAATAAACTGACATGACTCCACTCTGGGCTATCCGGCTCTTGTTTCTCGCGCTCTGCACCGGCGGCGGCTATGCCGTCAGCCAGGTTCGTCCTGAATATGTCGGGCAGGCGCACGGCGACACGATCGGCATGGTCATCGGCTTTGGTTTCGGCGGCCTGCTGATTGCCATTGACGAGATGCTGAAGGGCTTTTCGCTGCGCGCCTTTTCCGCCACGTCGTTCGGCCTGCTGCTCGGCTGGTCCATCGCGTGGCTGATTGACAATTCCGGCCTGTTCGTCAACACGGAGGAAAAAGTGCGCTGGCTCATCCGGCTCGCGCTGTTCCTCGGTTTTGGCTACATCGGCATCATCCTCGCCATGCGCAGCAACAAGGAGGATTTCTCGCTCATCATTCCCTACGTCCGCTTTTCGCCGCAGAACAAGCCGGACAATCTTTTGCTGCTCGACACCAGCGTCATCATTGACGGGCGCATCGCCGACCTGATCGAGGCGAAATTCCTGGAGGGCCTCATCATCGTCCCGCGCTTCGTGCTGCGCGAACTCCAGCAGATCGCCGATTCCGGCGACGCCATCAAGCGCGCGCGCGGCCGGCGCGGCCTCGAAATGCTCAACCGCATCCAGCGCAACACCGACATCGAAGTCCGCATCCACGAGGGCGATTTTCCCGAGGAAAAAGAGGTGGACGCCAAGCTCGTCCGGCTCGCGCGCAACCTCAACGCGAAATTGTTCACCAACGATTACAATCTTTCCAAAATCGCCCAACTGCAAAAAGTCAGCTACACAAATCTCCATGAAGTCTCCAAATGCCTCAAAGTGATTTTATTGCCCGGCGAAATCCTGCATCTCAAGATCGTCCGCGAAGGCAAGGACAAAGGCCAGGGCGTCGGCTACCTGCCCGACGGAACCATGGTCGTCGTCAACAACGGCCAGCCGCACATCGGCCATCAGGTCGAGGCGCAGGTGCAAACCATGTTGCAAACCGGCGCGGGCATCATTGTTTTCGCCGAAGTCCGGCCCGGTTCCGTCCCGACCGCCGACACCGCCTTCGTCACCAAATAAAAACCGTCATGGACTTCGCCACTGTTTTCTCCGCCTTCAGCCCCGCCGAAGCGCAACTCGTCCGCTCGCGCCTCGAAGCGGCGGGATTCCATCCGTTTGTCGTCGGCGAATTATCCGCTTTGACGATGGAGGGCTATTCGCAGGCCGCCGGCGGCGTGCGCGTGCAGGTGCCGCAAGCCGAGGCCGACGACGTGAAAGAATTTCTCGAAGCGCCCGCGCAATGACTCCGGCAAAACTAAAAATTCTCCAGCGGCTCAAAAAAATCCTGCCGGGCGAAATTATTTTTGACGCCGCCGCCCTGAAAAATTATTCCGGCGACAAATGGTTCGCCGCGCACCAGCCCGACGCCGTCGCCCTTCCGCGCTCCGCCAAATCCGTGTCCGCGATTTTGCGTTTTGCGAACCAGCATAAAATTCCCGTCACCGCGCGCGGCGGCGGTCACGGCTACGTCGGCGGCTGCGTTCCGATTTGCGGCGGCATCGTGCTGTCGCTCGAACGCATGAACTGCATTTTGGAAATCAACGTCAAAGATTTCGTCGCCGTCGTCCAGCCCGCCGTCAACACGCAGCACTTTCAGGAGACCGTCGAGGCGCAGAAATTATTTTATCCGCCCGACCCCGCGAGCCGCGCGAACAATTTCATCGGCGGAAATATTGCGACGAATGCCGGCGGCCCGCGCTGTTTGAAATACGGCGTCACGCGCGATTACATCCTCGGCCTCGAAGTCGTTCTGGCCGACGGCACGATTGTCCGGCTCGGCGGTCGCACGCACAAAAACAAAACCGGCTTTGATTTGCACCGGCTGTTCGTCGGCTCGGAAGGTCTGCTCGGCGTCATCACCGGGGCGACTTTGAAATTGCTGCCGCTCCCGCCGTTCCGCGCGAATCTCGCCATCGGCTTCAATTCGATGAACTCGGCGGTGCGCGCGTTGCAGGCCGTTTTTGCCGCCGGATTTTTGCCCTGCGCGGCGGAACTGGCGGATCAATTCACCCTCGCCGCCGCCGCCAAACGAACGAATAGCAAACGGCTCCTCGGCTGCAAGGCGCATTTGATTTTGGAACTGGACGGACAGGAAAATTCTGTGCGCGGCGAAATCACTGCGGTTGAAAAAATTATCCGCAAACTAAAACCGCTTTTCGTTGAGCGCGGGTTTGGCAGCGAACAATGCGAGGCCGTCTGGCAAATCCGCCGCGAATTTTCCTACGCGCTGCGCGACACCGGCCTGACGAAGTTGAATCAGGACATCGTCGTGCCGCGCGGCAAGCTGGAAGAATTGTTCAAGTTCGCCGCGACGCTGCAAAAAAAACATGGTTTGCAGCTCGCCTGCTTCGGTCACGCGGGCGACGGCAACATCCACGTCAATGTCATGCTCGATGCGGCCGATTCCGCCAGCGTCAAGCGCGCCGAGGCGTGCCTGGATGATTTGTTTCGCTGGGTGCTCGCGTCCGGCGGCGCAATCACGGGCGAACACGGCATCGGCCTCGCCAAAAAACGCTGGTGGCCGCTGGCCGTTTCCAAGGAGGCGCGCGAACTGCATCGCGTCGTGAAGCGCGCACTTGATCCGCGCGGCATTTTGAATCCGGGCAAGTTTGTTTGAGCGTTAAATTGTTGAATCGTTGCATCGGTTACGATTCAACGATTCACGATCCAACGCCGCTCACCAACACCACGAACTCGCCTTTCAAGCTGCGCTTCTTCGCGATCTCCAAAAGTGCCGACGGTTTGCCGCGCAGAAATTCCTCGAATTTTTTGGTCAGTTCGCGCGCGAGGACGACTTCGCGTTCGGGAAAAACCTCGTTCAGCTCGCCCAAAAGTTTTTCGATGCGATACGGTGATTCGTAGAAAACCAAAGTGCCTTCAATCGCTTTCAATGCCTCCAGCTTGTTGCGACGCTGGCCGGATTTGTGCGGTAGGAAACTGACGAAATGAAATTCATCCGTCGCCAATCCGCTCGCCGTGAGTCCGGCGATGAGCGCGCACGCGCCCGGCACAGATTCAACGCGAAAGCCCGCAGCGATTGCAGCTTTTACCACGCGTTCGCCCGGATCGCTGATGCCGGGGCTGCCGGCGTCCGTGACCAGCGCAATTTTCTCCCCGCGCCGGAGACGTTCGATGATTTCCTCGCTGCGCCGCGCCTCGTTGAACTGGAAATAGCTCAGGAGCGGTTTGCTGATGCCGAAATGTTTCAGCAATTGCCCGGAGTGCCGCGTGTCCTCGGCGGCGACCACGTCGCACTCGCGCAGGATGCGGAGCGCGCGGAGCGTGATGTCCTCGAGGTTGCCAATCGGCGTGGCCACGAGGTAAAGCGTGCTGGCGGTGAGCGGCGGCAGGGCGGCGTCCATGCGAAAGAATTAACCAGAATTACGCCGCGAAAGAAAATGGATTCGGCGAACGGGAAATTCAAAGCGCCGGTTCAAGTTCAATGGCCGAAAAATTTTCGCCACATCTCCGGGCCGTTCTGCCAGAAAATCAGCGCCACACCCATCATCGCGCCGCCGGCGATCACGCCGGACGCGACGGGAAAGGTAAATTCCTCCGCCTTGGCCGGCGATTTTTTCTGGAACCACCACGCGATGACCGCGCCCAATAAAAACAGCACGCCGTAATACCATTGAAAAATCCATGCGAGGCCGAAGCCGGACGCGGACGGCAGGTATTTTTCCTGCTTCGGAAAAATCACCGGCAAAATCGTGAACACGATGCCGGCCGCGCCGCCGATGACGATGCTCCAGACTTTCGCCGGGGCGAGCGCTTCGAGTCCCTGGCTCAAGGCCCGGGCGACGGCGGCCCAGGTTTGCGCGGCGGGCGACGGAAATTGATCCGAGCCGACGACTTCGGGCCGGTTGACGATGAGCGCAAACGCAAAAACGCTGACGACCGTGCCAATGAAAATGCCGGCGAACTGCGCGATGAATTGTTTTCTGGGATTCGCGCCGAGCAGATAGCCGCTTTTCAGATCGGTGAGCAAATCGGCGGACGAACCGGCCGCGCCGGCGGTGATGTTCGCGCTCATCAGGTTCACGTTCATGTTGCCGGGATCAAGCATGCCGAAAGTCAGTTGCGTGACCTTGCCCATCGGGCCAATCGGCGTCGTGTCCGTCTCGCCGGTGACGCGGCAGGCGACGAGCGCAAGCGCGAAGGACATCACGACGGCGACGGCGCTCTGCCAATACGGCATCCCGAACGACGCGTGCGCCAGCAAAGCGAGCGCGATGAGCGAAACGATTTGCCCGGCGGCGAACCAGGACATCGGCGTCTCGATGGATTCCACATCGCTCAGAGCTTTTGACTTTGGCGAAAACATTTTGCCAAGGTCGCGAAAGGCGCGGAGCGAAATCCGCCATTTCAAAATCAAATCGGACAGGCTGGCAAAGACCATGCACGCCACGCCTGGCCAGAGCGACCATTGCACACATTCGCGAAAGCCGCCGTGCGTGATGAGTCCGGCGTTTTGCAACGCGGGCACAAACATCATCCAGCACACGATGCTGCCGGCGAGGATGCTCAAGCACACGCGCATCCCCATGATCGCGCCGGACGCGATGAAAATTGGCTCCCAACTGAACATCACGGTGCGGCCAACCCACGTGGGGCCGAAAAAAATCGCGTTGAATTTTGTCACCAGCGCGTCGCTGGAATACGGCGCGAGCTTCGCGAACATCGCGAAGCCGTCGTGCCAGAAATTGTCAATCGCCGCGAGCAGTCCGGCCACGCCGAGCGCCTTGGCCGCGCGCATTCCTTTTTGCCCGTGCGAATGCAGCGCGCGCAGGGTTTCCGCCGCCGCGACGCCGCTGGGAAAGCGCAGTTGCTCGATGTTGATCATCTGTTTTTTCATCGGCACGGCCATCGTCACGCCGAGGATGGCCAGGAAAAAAACCCACGCGAGCGTGAGCTTCACCGAAAGGGAATGGCCGTTGAGCAGGATGAACGCGGCAAAGGCCGAGACGAGCGTGCCGCCGGTGGACAAACCCGCCGAGCTGGCGGTGGACTGCATGCAGTTGTTTTCGAGGATGGTCATCGGCGTTTTGGCCAGGCCGATTTTCACGAAGGCCGTCCAGATCGCGTAGGACAAAATGCACGCGGTGATCGCCACGCCCATGCCCCAGCCGGACTTCAAGCCGATGTAAAGATTGGTGAGCGAGAGCACGCCGCCCAGCACCGAGCCCATCAGCACCGCGCGCCAGGTGAGCTGCTTCATCGAATCGCCGCGCCCGCGATAAACCTGCTCGAACCACTGGCGTTCGATTTCCTCGGGCGTGCCTTTGAAGCCGGCGAGCGGCAGTTCAAAATCGCCGGCCGCTTCGGTTTGACGGCTTGAATCCTTTTGCATGGGCGCATCGTCGGAAATCGGCGCGGGCCGGGCGAGTTTATTTTTTCGGCGCGACGGCGCGGAAATTTTTCCGGACGCGCCGGCGGTTCACTTCGTCTGGGCAAACAGCATGAACACGCGCGGCCCGCGCGGCGTGGCCAGCGCGAACTGCTTTTCCTCCGGCGTGTGCGGCACGGCCAGCCCGTCGGAATTTTTGTCGTGCGCGGGCTTGCCGTTCACGAGCAGCATGTAATTGTGCGTGCAATTGCCGGGGATGTTGTGGAGCGTGAGCTGCCAGTTGTTGTTGACGCGGTCGAATTTCAGCGGCGTCTTCTGCCAGCCGTTGAACGAGCCGACCAGCGCGACCGACACCGGCTGCGGGCCGGGCGTTTCGGTCTGCCAGCGGAAAACTTTGGAGAAGCCCGCCGGCTTGCGCGGCGGCGAACCCGCCGGATCGGCGTTGACAGGGCCGCCTTGGGGCGGCGCTTTCGGTGAAAAGAAATTTCCAAATTTTGCAGGCATAATCGCGACCTTCGCGCCAATGTATAATCCAGTCCGCCGCGTTTCAAGTCCGACCGCGCAAATACGAAAAGCTCGTCAGCACCCGTGAACGGTGATAAACACTCCACCAGCCATGGAACTGCGCGAATTTGCCGAACAGATTTTGTTTGCGACCACGCTCGAAGAAAAACTGCGTTGCCCGGAAAAAATCACCGACGAATTTCCCGGTGCCGCGCTCGCGACTCCCGTTGCGCCGGCGCGTCCGAAGAATTTGATCTTCAAGCCGCACGCCGCCGGCAAAAGCGAGTTTCCCGGCCTGCACCAGCTCGAAAAAAAATCCGAGCGCGGCAAGCTGCTTCATTTTTTTGGCAACCACGAGCTGCTCGCCACCGAACTCATGGCGCTCGTGCTGCTGAAATTTCCCGGCGCGCCCGCCGCGTTCCGCCAGGGCGTTTTGCGGACGCTCAAGGACGAGCAGGAACATACGCGCCTTTACCACGCGCGCATGAAAACCTGCGGCATCGAGTTCGGCGAACTGCCGGTGAGCGGCTATTTCTGGCGGTGCGTCTCGCCGATGGAAAATCCGGTGGATTACGTCGCCAGCCTCTGTCTCACGTTCGAGCAGGCGAACCTCGACTTCGCGCGTCACTTCGCCAGCGGTTTTGCCACCATCGGCGACCTTGAAACGTCACAACTGCTCGAAAAAATTTATCGCGACGAAATCGGCCACGTCGCCTACGGGTTAAAATGGTTCCGCCGCTGGAAAAATCCCGGCGAAAGCGACTGGCAGGCGTTTTGCCGCGTGTTGAAATTTCCGCTCTCGCCGCAGCGCGCAAAGGGATTTTCACTGAACGTCGAAGGCCGCCGCGCCGCCGGCTTTGACGCGCAGTTCATCGCGGAGATAAATGTCTATTCGCAATCCAAAGGCCGCACGCCGAGCGTTTTCGTTTTCAATCCGTTCGCCGAAGGCCGCATCGTCGGGGGAAAAACTTTCAATCCCACGAAACTTCAGGCGCAGCTCGCGCGCGACTTGGAAAACCTGCCGCAGTTTTTGTGTCGCCAGGACGACATTGTGCTGGCGAACCAAAAACCGTCCGTGGAATTTTTGAGCCGCATCAAGCAGGCCGGTTTTCCGCTGCCGGAATTTGTGGAAATGAAAAATGCCGGCGAATTGAAAAGCCGCAAACTCGGCAGCCTGCGCCCGTGGGCTTGGGGGCCGGACAGTTTTGATTTGCTCAAGCCAATTTTCGCCAGCGTCACCGGCGAGAAACGCGCGGACGAAAAACGGTTCAACCCCGGCCTCGCGCAACTTTACTCAAAAGCGTGGAGCGCGGATTTTTTGCGGAAAATTATTCCGGCCAGAACGGAAATTAAAAACTGGCTTTGCACCAAAAATGAAATCGGCGTCGCCGTAAATTCGGTGGCGGCAGCGCTGGCCGCGATTGCGAAAATCCGTTCGCGCGGACACCACAAAGTCGTCGCGAAAGAAGCCTTTGGCGTGGCCGGCAGCAACGCGCTGCGCCTGTTCGAGCCGGAAATGTTGCCGGCGCAACTGCGCTGGCTGGAAAATAAATTCGCCCAAAATCGCGAGCTGGTCATCGAGCCGTGGCTGGAGCGCGAACGGGATTTTTCCATCCAGCTCGAAATGACGGCGCACGGCTTGAAGCTGTGCGGCTACACCGGTTTGCTCAACGACGCGCGCGGCCAGTTTCAGGCGAACTTTGCCGAGCCGCATCATCACAAGCGGATTCCGGCAAACATCATCTCACTCTTTCACGCGCCGGCAAACATCGCCAGCCGACTGCTGGAATTTTACGCCGGGGTTTTCGCCGCGCTGGAAACCGAACTGCGCCGCGCGGATTTCACCGGGCCGCTCGGCCTTGACGCCTTTGTGTATCGCGACGCGGCGGGTGCGGCGCGCTTGAAACCGGTCGTCGAAATCAATCCGCGTTACACGATGGGCCGCGTGCTGGTGGAATTGATGCGCCAGGCGAGCCAGAACAGCTTCGGCACTTTCCGGCTCGTGAACGCGGCGCAGTTGCGCGCGGAAGGTTTTGAAGATTTTCCCGGCTACGCAAATTCGCTGGCCGAAAAATTTCCGCTCCGACTTGCCGGCGAACCCGTTCCGCGACTCCGCGCCGGCGCGCTTTGCCTGAACGATCCGGCGACGGCAAAAGTTTGCCTCGCGGTGTTTCAGGTCAGCGGTGCGACGGACTCGCGCTTGAAATAATTTTCATTTCGGCTTCAACTGCGGGAACAAGATCACGTCACGGATGCTTTCCTGGCCGAGGAGCATCATGCACAGGCGGTCAATGCCGATGCCGATGCCGCCGGCGGGCGGCATGCCGTGTTCGAGCGCCACCAGAAAATCCTCGTCCAGCTTCTGCTGTTCGCCGCCGGCCTGATGTTCCAGCGTGGCGCGCTGCGCGATGGGATCGTTCTGCTCGGTGTAGCCTGGCGAAATTTCCTGGCCGTTGATGCAGCACTCGAAGACCTCGACAGTCGTAGGGTCGTCGGGCGAAAGCTTGGCGAGCGGCACGAGTTCCTTGGGCAGATGCGTGACGAACGTGGGCTGAATCAAAGTCGGCTCGATGAATTTGGAGAACACGGCGTTTGTGACTTCAAAATCTTCAAACTCCTTGCCGATTTCCGCGCCCATGTCGTGCGCGCGCTGGCGGCGTTCGGCTGGCGAAATGTCGAACCAATCTTTCCCAACAAATATGCGAATTAAATCTTTGTATTTTACTCGCCCCCATTTGCCTAAATCAATTTCAGCGTTTTTAATGGCTGATTTGAGTGCAAAAATTGGCGACTTTAATCCGACGAAAGAATCCGCAACCTCTGATTTTATAGCTTGATCAAAATCTTCCTTTTTCAATGTCAAAGGATCAGGTGAAATCTTTGCTACGGTAACTGTCGTGACCCAACTCATAATTACTTGTTCGGCCTGTTCAGCTACCTCTTTATCGGGTTTAGTGCCCAATATGTTTCTTAATTCCCAAAGCTGGTCTCGCAACTTTTGAATCTCCTCCGGATAATCTTTATTTTGAAGAGCCGATCTGTTTTGAATTATTTTGGCGAAACCTTCAGATGAAAATTGATCCATCATTTTTACCGCTTGATCAATAATGCTTGCTATAGATCCTGATTGTTTACGCGGAATAACGAGCGTTCCCAAAACTTTCTGCGCCACCGTCGTGATGAGCGACTCCACCGTTTCCATCATCGTCGCGTAATCGCCGAACGCGCAGTAGGCTTCGAGCATCGTGAATTCGGGATTGTGCCGGCGCGAGAGGCCTTCGTTGCGGAAGTTTTTCCCGATCTCAAACAGCTTGTCAATGCCGCCGACGAGCAGCCGCTTGTGGTAAAGCTCCAGCGCGATGCGCAGGTAAAATTCGCAGCCCAGCGCGTTGTGAAAGGTCTTGAACGGCTGCGCCGCCGCGCCGCCAGGAATCGCTTGCATCGCCGGCGTCTCGACCTCGACATAGCCGCGGTCGTGAAAGAAATTGCGGATCTCACGGACAATGGCGCTGCGCTTGAGCATCGTGTCCTTCACGTCGGGATTGGCAATCAAATCAAGGTAACGCTGGCGGTAGCGGATCTCGGTGTCTTCGAGTCCGTGCCACTTCGCGGGCGGCGGGCGAAGTGATTTTGCCAGAATGGTGAAGGATTCCAGCTTTATGCTCGGCTCGTTTGTTTTCGTGCGGAACAAAGTTCCGGTGACGCCGACAAAATCGCCGAGGTCGAGATGCGTGAAAATGTTGAACTGTTCGTCGCCCAAAGTGTTTTTCTGCGCGTAAACTTGGATGCGTCCGCTCTGGTCGCGCACGTCAATGAACATGGATTTGCCCATGTCGCGGTGCGCGGTGATGCGGCCAGCGACGGAAACCTTGGCGTGTTCAGTCAGTTCGCCGCTCTCAAATTTCGCGCGCGCGTCGCCCGCGCCGATGCCGGGCGTAAATTTGTTTTGGAACGGGAAAATGCCTTTGGCTTCAAGTGATTTGAGCTTGGCCTTGCGCTGTTCGATGAGTGAATTCGTGTCGTCCATAAAAACCGGCGGAGGACATTGAAGCATAATTTCGGGGTGAAAACCAAGAAGCAAAGTGGGCTGGCATTGCCATGCAGGATTTACCGGTGGGAACTCACAGCATCCCGCATCCATGTCAGCCCACTGCAAACTACGACCGTCCGGCGAAAACGCAAGGGGTGAAATGATTTTATTTTTTTGCGGCCAGCCGGTCCCGCGCGCGCAGGGCTACAAGTGAAACCAGTTGTATTCGTTCGGGAAAATGCGCCAGTCAATTGTGATTTCCGACGCGAGCATGAAGTGCAGCAGCGCGGCGAGCACGGTGAATTTCGCGGGCAGGCTGAATTTTCCGAGCGCACGGTCAAGGCCGTTCGCGAACAGCAGCAGGAACGGAATCAACATTCCGAGCATCAGCCGGCCGGAAACGAAAAACGGATGTTCGCGCGACGGGTAAAAACAGTTTTGAAAATCGTATTTCACCGAGAGCAATGCAAAAAACGCGAACGCCGCCGCAAGGCACGCGAAGCCGAACCACAGCGCCACCCGTTGCGGCGCGGAAAGTCGCGGCGGACGGCGCAGCAGCGCGGCCAACGTCAGCGCGAGCAGGCCGAGCGTCAGAATGACGTAAAATAAATCCACGGCGGGAATCGCCAGCGGCCGGCGTTGCCACAAAATTTCGCCCTGCCAGAACGTCGAAAGATTTCCTTTCAGAAAAAACCAGAAACCCTGTCCGCTGAAAATTGGATGGTGAAACCATTCGGCGAACGGTCGGTTCGTCCAGCCGAGAAATTTGATTTTTAAAACCGAGCCGGTGAAATCGCCGAAGACGATTTTGCACCAAGTCATCCACGCAGCCATCGGCAGCCCGGCGCAAAGGAACAAGATTGCCAGCGGTGAAACCGACGCGCGCAATTTTCCGGCGCGCGCCAGCTGGACAATTTTCAGCGCCAGAAAAATTCCGGCGACCGCGAGCAGCGGCAGGTTGCTGATCTTCGTCAGAAACGTCGCGGCGAGCGCCAGGCCGGTGGCGGCAGCGAGGCGCGGTGGCAAATTTTCCGCGTTCCAACATTTCATCAACAGCACGAACGCGAGGCCGAAAGTGAGCGGCGAAAAAATGTCGTTGTTGATCGCGTAGAACGTCGTTTGCGGCAGGAAGGCGATGAACGCGGGCACGGCAACGCGGATGAAAATATTTTCCGGAAAAAGTTTCTGCGCGGCGAACGCGCCCAGCCACACCAGCGCGACGACGAGCGGGACGTTCAAAAATCGCAGCCAGTAAAGCAGCCGGCCGCCGTCGAGGCCGAGGGTTTTTCCGAGCCGCCACCACGCGCCGGCGAAGGTGTAATACAGCGGCGGTTGCGAGACTTCGTGGTTCATTCCCTTTTCGACCCAGATGGCTTCCTTGGCGCGGAGGTTCTCGGCGATGACGTTCATCGGCAGCGTCCACGGCGGCGGCGCGGTGCGTCCGCCGGGCTGCATGGACGGCGGCCAGAAATATTCCGTCGTGCCATAAACCGCGATGTAAGGCAGCGCCTCCGTGCAGGGCGGGACGAGCGCACGCGGCGGTTCGGCCTGCGAATAGCGCACGACCAGATCGAACTGCACCTGCTCGTCCACGATGTTAAAAAATGGAAACGCGGCGGAAAAAACAAATACGCGCACGCCGGCGATCAGGCAGAGCAGCAAAATAATTTTCCGCGCGCAGGGCGTGGTCGGATTTTTTGTCGTCGTGTCCATGAACGGGTGCAAAATTATTTCGACTTTTGATTTTGCGATGCGGCGGGATTTTTCCAGCCTGCGGCCATAAATAATTCGGTGTTTTCGATGATCTGCATTCCTTCGGTGGGATTTTTCACGCGGGCGAATTGAATGGCGCGGTCGCCGAGCAGATGGCCGACCTGCGAGTCCCAGACCATCGTGTAAGGCGCTTCCGACCAGCCGGAATTTTCCAGTGGCGCGGGCGGCAGACTGGGCGGCGCGACTGTCCCGGGTTCGGGAATGTCCATCCAACCCATGCCAGCGAGAACCCACACGCGCTGGCCATGTTGAAGCGTGGTGACGATGCGTTCGAGCACGGGCTGGATGGCGTTGGTGTTCTGGATTTGGTCGCGGACGAGATCGTAGCGATGCGTCGCGTGGTCGGCCAGCGGCGGCAACGTCGTCCACGCGGACGCGCCAGTAAAATAATGATTGAACGTGATGCCGCAAAACCACGGCACGATCACGATGTAATCGTCCGGCGCAGCGTGCGCCTGCAATTCACGCGCCCAAACATCAACATTCGTGAAACGGTTATGCAGATCGCGGCTGGCCGTGGGAATGGCGATCAACGCCGTGGCCGCGACCAGCCCGAAAAATGGCGCGCGCATTTTTTCGCGCAAGACCGGCAGTCCGATTTCAAAACAAACCGCCACCAGCGCCATGAGCGGCAGCAGATACCAGGATTGCGACGGAAACGCCGCGAGCTTGAGGAATAAAATAAATCCCGTCACGGCGGCGAACACGGTTGTGCCCGCAAACAAACTTAAATCGTCCAGGTCATCGCCCGTCACGGCGGAAATTTTCCGGGCGCGGCACAAAATGGCGGCGGCGAGAAAAACCAGCGCCAGCGCCAAGGCCGTCCACACATAAAAAAATTCTCCGAGCGGAAAACCCAGCGCGTCCTGAAACGCGGCGGCGAAGCGCCACGATTTCAGCCCGGTTCGCAAGACCGCCGTTGAATCCAGCCCGGCCAGCCAGCCGGATACATAAGGCAAAAGTGAAACGGCGGCGACCAGGCCGGCCAGAAATATTTGCGCCGCCGCCCGCCGGTTTTTTTCCCGCCAGCACACCGCCCACGCGCCGAGGCAGATCGCGCCGACCAGAATCGCGTTGTGAAAAAGCGACTGCACGCTTAACGTCGCCAGCAGCGCGAGCCAGCCGGTTCGCGGCCACGAGGGTTGCCGCAGAAACGCGACCGTGCCCGCCGCCGTCAGCACGATGAACAAGCTGCCCAGGCCATAGGCGCGTACAGAATCGCCAAAGACGAGCAGCGTGCCGTTCAGGCAAAATAGCGAGAGGCTTAACAATGGCGGCGCGCGGCGCGCGGCCCACGCGGCCAGCCAGAATGCGGCGGGAATGCCGAGGCCGATCAATGCGCCCAGCCCGCGCAGAAACAAATCACTTTTGCCGGGACCAATCGCAGTCCAGCCGCGAACCAGCAGCGGCATCAGCACCGGAAAGGAATCTTTTTTCATGTCGGCCAGCGAATGGCTCGACGCGAGGTTGATGAGGTTGACTTCGTCGCGCCAAAAACCGCCGGCGTGAAAAAGAAAAACCAGGTGCAGCCCGACGATGGCGGCCGTGACCAAAATGGCGGCGAGCAGACCGAGGAGCGAAGTGCGGCGGCTCGCGTGAGTTTCAGGAGTTTTTCCGGCTGGATTATTTTCGGCAACGCTCACAAATTTCCGGCCAGCTTAAACTTCACCGGGAAAAGCTCAAAGAAATTCCCAGCGGTCGAACATCGCCGCCTGGCCGCAAGGTTTTCCGCTTTCGGAAATCAAATTCCAGACGGTCGCGCGGGAAATGTTGAAACGGCGGCCGGTTTTGGAAATGCGCACGCCGGAATAATCGTCAATAAATCCCTGGCGCGCGACTGTGGCCAGCAATTTCGCGCGCTCCTCACGGTTCGGCGCCTCGGCGGTCAGGCGCGACGGCGTGCGCGTCAGTTCGGCCCATGCCATTTCCCAAAGATTGAGCGCGGCCTGGTTGCCGTAGTTCAAAACGGGGTCGGTTTCCGTGCCGTGGGAAATGAGGACGAACGGTGATTCAAAAACATATCGCGCCAGTCCCGCCGGATTGAAGATGCCCGGCAACAAATCGCGGCCAGTCCACTGGCGAAAACTTCGCGCAAGCATTTGCGTGTGCGCGATGACGAAATTGTTCTGCCAGATTGAATCCATTTTTGCGCAAGATTATTTTTTGATTTGCGCCTCGCCGGTTTTCACGTCGAGCGTCCACGGCTGCGGTTCGGGCAGCCGCATTTTGCCGTCGCCGATTTCCAGCGGCATCCAGAGGTAGCGCGAATCCCATTGCGTCGCCGGTTTCCAGATGTCGCCCATGAAAATCACGGTGGATGTTTTTGCGCCGGTGACTTTCAAAAGCATCGTGGACTGCGCGCCGAAAGTATTTTTTTCCGGCGGCGCGATGTCCGCGAATTCCGACCACGGGCCGGCGAGCGATTTTGCGGTGGCGTATTTGTCCGGGTTCGCGCGCCAGCCGGTCAGTTCCGAGCCAAGCACATAATAAAGTCCGTGGTAATGCACCAGCGCGCCGCCTTCCAGGTGCTGCGGAATCAGGCAGACATCTTTTTCGACTGTCAAATAATCATCGGACAATTTGGCGATGTGAAAACCGTTCGGGCGATCCTCAAAAATCAGATACGCCGCGCCGTCGTCGTCAATGAACTGGCCGATGTCGCGGCTTTCGTGGCCGAGCGGGCGGAAACTTTTCAAGTATTGATAGTCGCCGTCCACCGTGTCGCACACGGCCACGCCGACGCGCGCGAGGCCGTAGCCGCTGCGTTCGCCCGGCAGCGGGCCGTCAAGGTGCAGATACATGACAAATTTTTTCGTGGGCGCGTTGTAAAAAACTTTGGGCCGCTCCAAAACCCAGCGCGGCCCGAAATTTTCCAGCGTGCGCGCCTTGAAAACCTGGTGGCGAAACGTCCACTGCGCCAGGTTCGTCGAGGAATAGCAACTGATGCAATGCAGCCCGCGCTCGTTGTCGCGCGAACGGTCTTCGCCGAACCAGTAAAACGTGTCGCCGACTTTGATGACGCCGCCACCGTGCGCCTGGACGTGCTGGCCGCGATTGTCCGGCCAGATTTCGCCGGGCTGGATGGTCGCCGGCGCGGCGCGACCGTTGTTAAGGCAACAAAAAACCGCCGCCAATGCCATTGCCGGCGCGCCGGGGAAAAATTTCAGTCGCATGATTCGGGTTGAGTAAGCAGACGGCGCGGGCCAGCGTCAAGTTTCTTAAATCAAAACAGCCGCGTAACGGCCTGCTTTTACAGACTGGCGCGGAAAAAGTTTTCGTGTAGGCTGTGCGCGGAAGAATCGCAAAAAAACATGGCCGCCAAAATTCAAATCCCGGACGAGCTGAAAAAAGACCTGCCGCAAACCAAGTGGGGCAAAATCCTCGTCGCCACGCCCATTGTGATGACCGTCATCGCCACGATGCTCGCCGGCCTGGCGTCCAGCGAAATGACCAAGGCGCAATACGACCGCGCCTCCGCCGCGCAGCTCCAGTCCAAGGCCGGCGACCAGTGGAGTTTTTATCAGGCCAAGAAACTGCGCAGCGCTGTCGCGCACAACACGCTCGACCTGCTCGCGGCCACCAGCGACGTGAAGCCGCCGGACGCGGCGGTTTTGGGCGGTGCCGACGCGGCCACGGTGGCGGCGCTGTTGAAAAATGAATTGCCGGCGGCGACGCCGGCGAAATTTGACGACGACGTGAACACCGCGCTGGCGGCCGTGGCAAATTCCGCGCCGGAAAATGAAATCGCCCCGACGCTGGCCAAAATAAAAGACGCGACACTCGCCGCCGACCTCGCCGCCGCCGCCGCCGCCGCGAACGCTTTTGACGACGCGACCAAGTCCATCAACAAAACTTCCGACAAGCTGGACGAGACGATGATGAACGGGGACAAAAATGTTTTCCGCGATTTTTCCGCCGCGCGGCTGCGCTACACCGCCGCGCGTTACGACGCCGAGGCGCGGTTGAACCAGAGCATCGCCGGCATTTACGAGTTGCAGGTGCGCAAGGGCAACATTTCCGCCGAGCGGCATCATCGCCGCAGCGGGAAATTTTTTTACGGGATGCTCGCCGCGCAGATGGCCGTGATCATCGCCACGTTTTCGATTGCCGCGCGGCAGAAAAGTTTCCTCTGGTCGCTGGCCGCCGCCGCCGGGCTGGCCGCCGTGTCGTTCGCCGCCTACGTTTATTTTTACGTCTAGGAAATTTCGCGCATCGCCGATCTGACGGCGGATAAATAGCCGGAAATCATCAAGCCGGTCTGACAGTTTCATGGAGCCAGCGTTGGCGGATTCGACCGGCTTTTCAATTCCATGGCCTTCGCCAAGTTGGTCAGCGCGTTGGCGTAATTTGGTTTCAGGCGGACGGCTTCCTGATATTGGCGGATTGCGTCGTCGGTCTGGCCTTTCTCAAAAAGAACCTGGCCGAGTTTGTTGTGGGCGAACGGGTCATCCGGTTTCAGCCGAATGGCCGCCTGCAAAGTCCCGACGGCGTCGTTTATTGAACCGCTTTTGTCAAGCGACGTCGAGGTTGATTTGGGCCTCGACGGAATCCGGCTTCAGACGGACGGCTTCCTGCAAATGGCGGATCGCCAGCCAGTAAAGAACGACCGTCATCAGCACCAGCAATGCAGCCACCAGCCAAACCGGAACACGCGACCGGGCCGTGGCACCGGCAGCTTCCTGCGCCGCCACAAGGTTGGATTAAGTCTCCGATCCGCACATAGAATTTCCCAAATAAACCAAGGTTCGGAAACATTGTGAAACGGAATCTGCGGAAATTTCCATTCGCGCGGGCGCGATTGATTTCAGGGAACCGTCAAAATTTCCGGGCGCAACTGGCCCACGAACTGGTTCGGCAATCTTGGATCAATCGAGCCGGCAACCGGTTTTTCCCAATCCACATGGCCGTCGGCAAAAGTAACGTTGGCATTTTGGGAGTGGCGGAAGTGGGCGTTGGGGTAGTTGTTCGGGTTGGAATAATTCAATTCCAGGTCCACATAATACCATTCCTCCACCAGCGGGTTGTTGTGCGAGGCGGGCGGCTGAAAATTGTTCACCTGCGCGGCGTCGGCAAAAATCGCGGTGCCGGTCGGATGCGAAATTTTGCTCGCGTTCACGGCGGTCTGGCTCGGCCCGCCGAACACATAGGAATTGCAACCGTAGCTGAAGATGACGTTGGTGCCTTTGGATTTGAACTGCGGCATTGAAGCGTCGAGCGCCGGGCAGAGCCGCACGTCGCTGCCGTGAAGATAAGAATTCAGCGCGCCGGGCGACAGGTCGAACGGTCGCTGGCCTTCCGCGCCCGCGCCCAGCCAGCCGAACCAGAAAATCTGCCCGGAATTGGTCGCGCCGAAAATGTAGCTGAAACTGTCTCCGCTGAAATCATCCCAATATAATTCCGTGGCGATCCCGAGTTGGCGCAAGTTGTTCACGCAATCGGCGCGCTTGGCGACCGCCTTGGCCCGGCCCAAAGCCGGCAGCAACATCGCCGCGAGAATGGCGATGATGGCGATGACGACGAGCAATTCAATGAGCGTGAACCCGCCTTCACTGTAATTCAGCGCGGGCGCGCGTCGCGCGGGATGCGCCGGGCGCGTCGCGGAAAGTTTTTGTTCGAGCTGGAATTTTTGGATGCACGGACGGCAGACGCAGGCGCGGTTGCGGAGATTTTCCGGCACGCGCGCGAGGAGTTCGTCGGAAATTTCCTCGTGCGCGCACCAGCACTGGCCTTTGTAGGCGGCAGGTGAACAAAGCTGGCAGCCGTTCGCCGCGCCGCACAAGGGGCATTGCGCGGGGTTGAAAAAATTCGGCGTCATGGGAGGTCGGCGCGCACGCGGTAAAAAGCCTTGTCCGACGGCGGATTGGTGTCGGCCAGGGTCATCGGGCCGTCAACGCCGGGCGTCGGCAGGGAAACCGTTGACCACGATTGGAAGTTGGTCGTGCGCTCGAGCGCATAAATCCAATTGGTCGTGCTGCTGAATTGGATGCTGCCGGGCGCGGCGTTGAGGATTTGGGTCACGGGCAGCGGATTGGCAAAAAACATTTTGCTGACCGTTCCGTGCGCGAGAATGGAGCCGGCGTAAATGATGCCATTGGTGGTGACGTAATCCACGCCGTCAATCGTGTTGGTATAGTAGGAATAATAGGTGTTCGTGTCCTGCCCGGCCTGGCTGTAACTGTTGATGGAAATGGTGTCCACGCTGAAATCGCCGAAACCGTCGTAGAGTGTCGTGTCCTGGATTGGCCCGACTGGCACATTATTGCTCGTCAGCGTCGTGTGCAGCGTTTGGTTTGCCGCCGTATACGTCATTACCGCGTAATACTGCGCACCGGTCGCAAGCGTGAACGGAAAAGTGAAGCCGACGTTGGCAAAATTGTTTTCGCTGGAAATAATCGGCGTCGTCACGGAAGAACTGTAATTGTCGAACGCCGGGAAATAATCAAATTCCACGATGTCCGGCGCGTTGTAGCCGGTGCCGATGATAAAATCGTCACCCGTCGCTTCCGCGAAATTCAGCAGGCCAATGGCGATCTGAAAAGTTTGCGGAAATTCCGGTTGCGTGCCGCTGGCGAGGTCGTTGAGCTGGAAATCGAATGACAACATGAAATCGTTCGTGCTGGTCAACGTCGTGCCGAGCGGATGATAAAAATAACTGTTCGGCTGCGTGGAATCCCAGGTCACGTCGAGAACTTGGTTCGTCGAATCCCATTGGAACAGGTTCGTGTCGCCGAAAATCTGCCAGCCGTCCTGCGACGGATTGTTGGTGAAATTTTCGTTGATGGTTGTGGCGCGAAGCAGCGGCAGAACGGACAGGCTGGCAATGGCCAGAACAATGGACATTTTTTTCATGGACTGATCTTTCAATTTTATTCCCGGAAAATATTTTTTTCCGCGAACGGTTGTTACGGTTGAGAGACCAGCGCGAGGCCGGAAGATTTTTGAAAATAAAAAACCTCCAGACTTCGCAAACGAGGAATGGAGGAAATTCGACGAGCCGCCCAGAAACAGTCTGGGCGGACTGGCCTCATCCTTCTCTTTGCGGAGAAGCGCCCCGATACGCTCGGAGCCGACGAGTGCAATCAAACCGGTATCCTGACTTCGGCCTCAAACCTCACTCCCGTCTTCCCAAGCTCTCGCTCGGTGACATTGGGAGTTTGTAGCCGTTACAGTGGCGCAACCGTCCCGGATTCACACCGGGTTCCCTGACATTTGACTGCTATGGTTAGCGGAAACTTTTCCGCCGCTTTCAAAGAACGGTTCCTTTTTACGCGGAATAAAAAAAAAACCAAGCTAAATTTTCACCGCGCGGAAAACTTGCGCCCAAACGCCAGCATTCGCATAATACCCCTTCAAAATTTTATGAACAAAACTCCCATTCGCATTGCCGTCACCGGTGCCGCCGGCCAGATTGGATATTCACTTCTCTTCCGCATTGCGTCCGGCGCGGCGTTCGGGCCGGATCAGCCGGTCATCCTCCACCTCATCGAAGTGCCGGATGAAAAAGCCTTGGCCGCGCTCAACGGCGTCTGCATGGAACTCGACGACTGTGCGTTTCCGCTGCTCAAAGGCCTCGTGCCGACCTCGAATCTCGACGAAGGTTTTCGCGGCGTGAACTGGGCGCTGCTCGTCGGTGCTGTCCCTCGCAAAGCCGGGATGGAGCGAAAAGATTTGCTTGGCATCAACGGGAAAATTTTTACCGGCCAGGGAAATGCGATCGCGAAAAATGCTGAGAGCGACATCCGCGTGCTCGTCGTCGGCAATCCGTGCAACACCAATTCGCTCATCGCTGCCAACAACGCCCCGGGCGTGCCGAAAGAAAGATTTTTTGCGATGACCGCGCTGGACGAAAACCGCGCCAAGTCGCAGCTCGCGAAAAAAGCGGGCGTGGATGTCACCGAAGTTTCCAATCTCGCAATCTGGGGAAATCACAGCGCGACGATGTATCCGGATTTTTTCAACGCGAAAATTTCCGGCCAGCCCGTTCCATCGGTCATCAAAGATGAAGCGTGGCTCAAGGGTGATTTCATCACCACCGTACAGCAGCGCGGCGCGGCCATCATCAAAGCGCGCGGTTTGAGCAGCGCCGCGAGCGCCACCAATGCCGCCGTGAACACTGTCTATAAACTCACGCACCCGACGCCCGCTGGCGACTGGTTCAGCGTCGCGGTTTGTTCGCCCGGCGATTACGGCATCGAGAAGAATTTGATCTTCAGCTATCCGATCCGCACCGACGGCAAGAAATGGGAAATCGTCCAGAACGTCCCGCTCAACGATTTCAGCAAGGCAAAAATCGCCGCGACGGAAAATGAATTGAAGGAAGAAAAAAGTTTGGTCGCGGATTTGCTATTGACTTGAATTATTAATTTTGATTCATTGGCATCCGTTAATGAGAAATTCTCGCATAATTGTTTTATTTGTGTTGGCGACCACGTTAGTGGTTTTCAGCATTTCAGCCTCGGCTGATGAAAAACTGAACCCACAACAAACTAGTTTAGGCAATACAAGTGTTGGTGGCTATGTGAACACAACAGTTACTTCACAAAGAACACATGGATTTGGAGAACGCTTGCATACATTTTTCTCGTCGTTCTGGTTGGCTTGGTGGGAAGGGCCGGATTCCAATAGCGAATTTTAAGCGTGTTCAAATTGAGGTAAGTTGTTTGGTTCTTCTCTGCATTGCCCGCCGAAGTTTTTTCAGTTAGCTTCGCGCGCGTATGGCTTTTGATTCCTTCCGCGATTTCGTCAACGCCCTCGACAAGGTGGGCGAACTCAAACGCATTTCCCAGCCCGTCGCCACGGAACTCGAAATCACCGAGATTGCTGACCGCGAAATGAAATTGCCCGGCGGCGGCAAGGCGCTGCTGTTCGAAAAGCCCACCGTCAACGGCGTCGTCTCGCCGTTTCCCGTGGCCATCAACACGCTGGGCTCGCACAAGCGCATGGCCATGAGCATGGACGCGGAATCCGTGGACGAAGTTGCGAACGAACTCGGCGCACTGATGAAGGCCAAGCCGCCAACGAGTTTTCGTGAAACAATAAAATTGCTCGGCCAGGCGCTTGATCTGCGCCACGCAAAGCCGAAGACGGTGAAGAGCGGTTCGTGCAAGGATGTGATTCATTTGGTTGAAAGTTCCAAGTTGAGAGTTGATAGCTGGCCCGCCGCACCCGATTGGAAAAATCCATCAACCATCAACTCTCAACCATCAACTCTGCTCAACCTTCCCATCCTCAAATGCTGGCCTTTGGACGGCGGACGTTTCATCACGCTGCCGTGTGTCGTTACGCGCGACCCGGACACCGGCGAACGCAACGTCGGCATGTATCGCATCCAGGTTTACGACGACAAAACCACCGGCATGCACTGGCAGTTGCAAAAAGTCGGCGCGCGGCACGGACGACGTTATTACGAAACCGGCACGCGGATGCCCGTCAGCATTTTCATCGGCGGTGACCCGATGTTTCCGTTCGCCGCGACCGCGCCGTTGCCGGATGGACTGGATGAATTTCTGCTGGCCGGTTATCTCCGCAAAAAATCCGTCGAACTCGTGAAGTGCGAGACGAACGATCTGGAAGTTCCGGCAAATTCGGATTTCGTCATCGAAGGTTACATTGACCCGACCGAGCCGTTGCGCGACGAAGGGCCGTTCGGCGATCACACCGGTTATTACACGTTGCCGGAGCCGTATCCGGTGTTTCACGTCACCGCCATCACGCATCGCAAGGACGCGGTGTATCCGGCGACGATTGTGGGCATTCCGCCGATGGAAGATTTTTACATTGGCGGCGCGAGCGTGAAATTATTCCTGCCGATCTTCAAGATGAACTTCCCCGAGATCGTGGACATCGCGCTGCCGGCGGAAGGCGTGTTCCACAACCTCGTGTTCGTCAGCATCAAGAAGACCTACCCGATGCAGGCCTACAAGATCATGCACGGCCTCTGGGGCATGGGGC
>Ga0302319_10001690_pt1 | contig 49066 bp, 90 predicted proteins | sample Bog_T0_2_FD_203319 | JGI IMG/M metagenome (GOLD analysis project Ga0302319, IMG submission 203319) | Peat permafrost microbial communities from Stordalen Mire near Abisko, Sweden - Bog_T0_2 | ecosystem: Environmental > Terrestrial > Soil > Wetlands > Peat | place: Sweden: Abisko, Stordalen Mire... | reverse complement strand
CTTCCATATGCAGACGGGCCTTGGCACCATCAGGAATCTCACGAAGCTGAATATCAGGAAGGAAGTCGTTAATCATGTCCTGAATATGACAGGATTTTTAGTCCAGTCAAGATTTATTTCTGTCGCTAGTCCATGACAAGTCGCCATGCTCGTCCAAAACAATCGTAACAGTTTCTATTTCTGCGTGATATTGCGCCCACGGAAAGCGTTTACCAGCCAGAGCTTCTTTGAATCGACGCCTTAATACAGGAAGTTTGTATCCTCTCCAACCCCACGTTTTCTCGAAATCCTCGGACTCCATCTTTCCTTCGACGACAGCATCTATCATTACACTTTCAACAATCCTATCGTGACTACTACCATCTTCGAAGCATCTAATAACAGGCTCTAACATCATAGAGGGGCAATCGAACTGCCAGCCGTCATTCCATGATAGAGTCTTACATACGAATGTCATTCCGGGTTTTATTTCAATTGGTTCTTTCATAATTCTTCGACCATCTTGTGAAACGCCCGCTCCGCTCGATAGAGTTCGTCCTTTGCGTTGTTTAGATGCTGTTGAGCTTCGCCGTTATCTTGGCCCATCCACATAATCTTTTTAGCTATGTTATAGCAATCCGCGCCCTGCCAATGAAGGAATATTTTACGTAACCATTTTTTCATAAAATTCTTTTTTTATGGTATTCGTGTAAATCGGGATTTTTCTTTTTGAAGAAGCCTAACATTTTTTTACAAATACAAGTTTAGGTCTTAAATTCTTTGTGTCCCAAATTCTTTTGCCGCTCCAATCGTCAGTTCCTTTACCACCAACTCTTTTACAAGTATATCCTACGGTTTGACCGATTAAATCCCAACCGTCTTTTTTGTAGCAGTCTCCCGTTCTAGGAAGTTCAACAAGACTTTCAAACCCGATAACTTTGTCTCCATATTTTAATTCCCAATCTTTAATAATCATTTCTCTAAATTTTGATAAAACTTCTACTGTGAACCAGCGACAAGGATATTTACCATTCTGCTTCTCTACATGAAAAAAGATATTATTGATAATATTATTTAATTTAGATTTTTCAATGCTAAAATACTCGTTTCGATTTGGTAAATGTAATGTGGCTGAACCGCCAACGATAGACCCAAAATAAACATTATCCCATAGAACGGCATAACAAATGTTCCTACCAACGAATCCTTTAGGTTGACTATAATGAATAGCCATATTACCTAAAATTCTATTATCCGTTCTTTTAATTTGTTGTAAAACTAACATTTCTTACTATATTTTACACTTAGTTAGGATTAATTGTTTTCTATTCATCATCACAAAACCAAAACGCTTTGCTGACTTCCAATGCGGTAAATATATTAAAACTCCAAAGTAAAACCACGATGAACGCGACTAAAATCAATATAATATTAAAGATGTATTTCATATTACAAATCGTTTACTAATTTACCAATCAGTGTCATCTTTTCAAATCCGCTTTCCCGCATAAGACGCAATAATACAATAGCACCCTCATAGACCTTATCCATGCAAACTTGATTAGGCTCGCCAGCAGCTTCTATCTCACGTAGTAGAGAGCTAACGTTAATAAGTTGGTCGTCATTTTGATAAGGGGTGCCGTTTATATTGATATTGCCATTGATATCTTGGAAAATTATTCCACTACTAAATACGTTAGAATTAATTTCAGAAGGTGGCTTCATATGTATATTATCTTATTTACGAGTTCTCGTCATTCTTCTAATTTTACGAATTACCCATTCAGAAGTTGCCCGCGATATATCCGTTCCTACGAATCCTTTATCTATTAGTGCCCAATCTAACAAGGTTCTATTCCAATAGCGGTCGCCAATTTGGACTTTACCAGCAGCTATTAGCTCGTAACCTTTTGGGATTTCTTGATACATATTAATTATTGATGTAGGAGACAAACTTTCGACGGCAGAAACGGGCCTCTGGTTTGTTTTATTTATAGTTCAGTATCTTGCTTCTCTATCGTTGGTTCAGGACGCGATTGCGGCTATACCTATTTTCAATCTAAAGAACTCCCATACTGCGCAGTATTACATCAAAGTTTTGAATTTTTATACATTTTCTAGCTTCACGAATCCCGTATAAATCTCGAATTGAGAGGCGTCAGCGGACGTTAAATCATGTCCGATTCCGGTAACTTTACTTTCTTTAACACATACGCCACGTAAAGTGCCATCGTCATTTCTAAAGTACATAAAGTAAATCGCACCGTTCTTTAACGACTTCATCAAACAAGGCAGCGATGAATGATAAGGGGGTGCTTTATCGTTAGCTGTAGAACGTATCATATTACTTCTTATTTCGAGTCCACGAAGAAGTCGCATCAGCCAAATATTGTTTCACATCATCGTCATCAGCATAGCGGACGCGACTCTTATCGAATGACTGATGTTTCCCATGAACCTTGATTACGGCGATGTCTTTATTGGTTCCAACAACGCCCACAAGACGCCCAACCGGGCCTCCAACGACCCTATAAAGGGCACCATTGCGGAGTACAGGAGGTACGCCAGCAGTAGTCGTAAGAGCACTGTTTTTAGAGGAAGCGCCCGCAGTAGCCTTTCCTACGTTGAATGAGGTTTGAGTTGGCTTTGTAGTAAAGCGCCCGGTCTTGTCGCGATAGTTATGATAGGTCATAGTTTTGGTTGGTTGGTTTGTTGGTTTGTTGTTTTTTAGTACGAAACAGTAAGTAGGATACTTATACTCTTTACCTATAACGTATATGAAAAGATGGTCGCTATCAACGTATCCATTAAAATAATATGTATTGCCCTTAATAAGGGATGAACTGAATCCGCTAGGGGTATCGTTAATACATTCAAGCGCAACTCCTCTATCCCAGCCGCGAAGAGCTTTCAACAATCTTGCAGCATCCCTCTTACCAGCAGCACGCGCGGCTTTAGCGGAAGGAGTTTTAGAGAAAGCTTTCATTTCAGGGGTACGCAGATAGTCATGTAGATTGACAACGCCATCCGCAATCCCTGTAATACATCCTACGGTATATGGCGCAGGAGTAATCTCTACCTTTGGAGTTTCGACTTTCTTAAAGCGCCCGCTAAAGAATCCGAATCCTCCAGTTTCCTTTCCTTTAAGTAAAACTAGTTGTTCTTTGGATTCAAAATACGAGTTATAAACGCGGGATACAATTTCACGCTGTCCTAAAGCTAGTTTTACACCGTATAGTTCAACAGGCGAGACGACCTCTACGGTATCTCCTACTTGATAATTATCATGTAAATTTGGTGCGGTCATATTGTTTATATTACGTAGGTTGTACGATTAATCAAGTAAAATCTAAAGTAATCCACGATACCAAAACCAACCAATTAGCCCCAAAATGATTACAATAAACATAAATAACTTAATAGCCCAATGGAAAGCGGTATCAATGATTTTTACGAGCACAAACGCTACGAAGGCACAAAAGATTAACTCTAATCCTCCAGTTGTTATTGTCTGCGTTTCCATAGTATAAATAGTATTGCTCCCAGCGTTAATTCATACATAATATTGATGTTTTAGATTAAAGGCAACACCTTTCTTCGTATTCTTTTTCTTCGTCTTTGGACGCAAAAGGAAGAACGGAAACATAATGCTGCGGGTCTTCGAGAGTATCCTTATATTCGTCGTATTCCTCGTAGTCGTATCCACTGACAACGAGAGTATGCATTTCGTTATTCTTAATTAGGAACGCATCCGACGCAAAAGTATCGACGTATATGCGTATATCGTCACCGAAATCAAACAAATAAACGCCTTGGAAGTTTTCAAGACGATAAACGGTTGGTGCTCGGGTCATAGCCGTTGAATGTTCTGATGCATTTCCTGCCTCTTAATAAGATAATCAGCGGCGTCGTACAGCCCAAGCTTCGTAGCTGCGGCATAAAGCTCTGAAAGCTGTTTGCTCAAAGCGTATTGGGCCCGCGCGTGCTGCGGCCACGACTTAATGAAGTCTTGTACGCTTTCCTCGACAATCTCGAACGGAAGCGGGAACCTGTCAGTATCAGCTTCAAGATAAATAGTCTCTCGGAAGTTTTTGGGATAGCCTTTTGTCTCGCTCCATTTCAAAGTAGGCTCACCTTTTTCATCGTAATAGTTAGCTTGTTCAAATCCTTTGTTGTATTCGACGTAGTTTGAGAAGTCAACAAGCACACGCACGACGCCATCGGAATCACTGGTAACGGATACAATTTGCCCCATCATACCGGCGTCAAAGTCAATTTCGTGTTCCTCGACGAGTTTGGTAAAACGAATTGTTTTGTTTCGTAGGATTTCGAGGTTCATATTACTTGAGGGTGCCGATGAATTGGATGAGTTTGATAGACATTTCCTCCAGATTGTCGCTCTGGTAGTCGCAGGACACCGCAACGTCCTCACCGAGGCTAAAGCAACGTAAGAAGCTATAATGCTTAGGCCGATGCTCGGATTCAGTCAGAATAAAAAGCTCCCCATAAATATTGGTGGCGGAAGCGATGATTCGTTGGCCTTTAATCCAAGGTTTAACGTGCGGGTTATCGAGAGTAATCGTGGTCATATAAGAAGTATGGACCGTTTTTTATTTAATGCAAGATTTATTTTTTCGATAGACTTTAAGTACACGCAACTTTGTATATACTGCTGATTTTGACGACAACAACCCTCCCACCGTTCCCCTCGCAACGAAATCTTCTGGATGCCCTACAAACTCGACAACAATCCGAGAAAAAACATTTTCAGCAACATCATAAGCGTCTTTTTTGTTAGTAAAGACATGGAGGCCATAAAAAATTTCATTGGTAATTTGTTCTGTTTGAGTGAGATAAGTATGAGAACGGTTAGAACGAACTAACCTTCCAGCATGTAAATTAACGTTAACCCTCTGATGCAGTGAATGTATACTCCCATCAGACATTCTACTGTAAACCTTATAGACTTTTTGGGGTTTTTTAGGTTTGTTTTGTTCAGTATTACGAATGGATAAACACATAATTTAGCGTGGTAGAATTGCAAACGGAATCGGCTCACCAGTGTAAACTCGGGTAATTACAGTCTCACGAAATGCGCGGGCCTGCCGATACGCTTCCTCAGCGTTCAAACCTTCCTCAAAATGAGTAGCGAGAACATGCGTGGGAGGGTATCTCTTCGCCCAGTCAGGGCTGTCATGTTGTAAAAAGGTAAAGTCGCGATGACCTTCGCGCCACATTTGCATAATGGCAACGTCGAGGCGTTCGGGATTGATGTGGCTGATGTCCATGGGTTACACTTTAGATAGTTTTATTGTGATGTCAACCACTTTTACCAATCAATTAAAACAGGTGCGTTCTCGAAGAACGCCACGTTGCCACGGTGAATGTCCAAACCAAAAAAGATAGGCGCGATAGGTTTAAAATGCTCCCACGCCTGTTTGCGAGCACTCTCGGACCTGTCAGCTTTAGGTTGCAGAATCCAATATCGGAATCTCCTATCAGCCTTTCGTATCTTAGATGGCAATGCAAAGGTAGGAACACAATCTGTCATAAGCAATCCATATTTGATAATGAATTTGCCGCAAGGACTTGTAAAGAACGGAACGTCTTCTATAGCTGAACCCCTTGAGCGGTTTTTATACTTCCAGCCAATTTGGATAAGCTGGCCTTTATCTGCTTCGTTAAAAGCTTTCAGGATATTTGAGGGAAATTTGAACATAAAAGAAATACGTCGCCGCCGATAGTTCTCAAAGCCTCCATTCAGCTTACACCCGATAGCTTTAGCTCAGTCGGTGGGCTATTTGAATGGTTTGAAAGAAGTGGCGGCGACGTTAGAGATTCTTTACGGAGCGTTATTCTTAACCTTCTCCAATTCGGACGGCAACTCATCAAGAGGCACCGTCTTCAACACGAGGCTAGGCTTGCCCCTCTGACCTTCTTTCTTTTCAGTCCGTACGACAACTATCTTTCCCTTGTCACGAAGTTCATTCAAACGTAAGTGGATAAACGGGATTGACTTGTCAGGATAATTGGCAGCAAGTTGCTTTACGGTAAACTCACCATCCGGCAGTTCAAGTTCAAATTCCGAACGCTTGCGGCCACGAGCACCACCAGTCGCAACGCCAACGATTCCAGACGTAGGAGACTCCGCAAAGAGAGCGAAGAACTTCTCCTTGGCGCGGTCAAGGCTAGTGTACGTGAAGCCATCGTTGCCCCAGCTTTCGTCACCGGGCAAACTTTCGTGCTCCAGAATCTCCACACCGTTAATCGTGTAGGTCGGGTACTTCTTGACGCGCACCACTTCGTAGGACTCAGTCCGATGGTCGAGCTTCGTCTTCAAAAAGATGGCAACGTCTCCGTCGCGCTTGACTTGCTTGTAGTTAAAACCGTGGGACTTGAATTCAGTTTCGAGCGTTTTCATATTTTGATAATCGCAGATTTTTCAGAAATGTCAAAGGATTATTTTAGCAATTCACAGGCTTAGGCAGACGCTCCTTCATGCGAGCAAGGATACGCTTCAACTGAGGAGAGACACGGCGGCGAACCTCACGCTTTACAGCGCGTGCCAGAGGGCCAGTATAGTACCGACCATCAGGGGAATAAGGATTGCAGAACAGCAGGCACTCAGTGTTGCCCAACTCACGCGCACGGTCCATTTGTTGACGGATACGAGCGGGAAACTCTTGGGTCCGAGTGCAGTCGATATAGCGCAAAAGCTCGTTTACCGAGAAAGTTTGCAGTGGAAAATTTCGATTCATGTCACTACTGTAGTGGATTTTTAATTTATGTCAAGGTTTAATCACCGATAGAAGTCGAGGCGAGACTTTTTCGATTGGAAGAAAATACTCGGGGAAATTATGAAAATCTTCCTCAAAATTGTCTAAATAATCGAATGGGTTGTTATTGGCGAGAAGAAATTCCGATACTAGACCCATAAACTCCGCATCTTTCCATCTATAATCCTTTGCTGCCCATTCGGAAGAATAAACGGCTGTGCATTTAACCCTTTCTCCATTTATAGAGCGCCAAATTGCCGACCCACATGCCTTTTCTGCCGCCGCTGAATAGTACGCATAATTGATTTCTTCGTGATTGAAATACTTAAAGAGCGCAACTTTAAGAGCTTCGGATTCGGTTGAAGTGAGAATATGATGAAACATAAGCGGAATATGACAGGTTTTTAATTTATGTCAATGGTTTTTCTCTTCTCCGAATTTTTTCATCAGGAAGTCGATGTCATGGTAGCCATTATCGTACCACTTGATACCATATTTGTGCGTTAAATGATTCCTAATTGATTCTAATTCTTCTTCGCTCGGCTTACAAGAAACAAGTGAGTAAATACCTTCTCGGAAGCACCATCGCCAACGCACGTAAGTATTCGTGGGCCAGAAGGATTGGTGACATTCCACTTCATCATAAGTAAACCTTGAATGCACAGCACCGTACGCATCCACGATGCCGAGGATGTTACCGAAGCGGAGCCGTTTGAAATCGTTCACGCCACCACTTTAGAAGTTTTTTGTTCTTTAGCAAGTAGTTTTTTAACCTTTTCGATTTCTTCATCCGTATGGGGAGTGCCCGAAGAATTAAGGTCAATATACCATTGGAGGACTTCTTCTTGTGTCGCTAAGTCATTAACGATAAAAATAAAATCTGCGCGACTCATTCTTAATGGTTGCGTAAAATCAGAAATTAGCGCTCCATCAAAAATCGTAAGTTCATTACGAAGAAATTTGCGTACAGCCTCTAACCGTTGCTTCCCATCGACTAGCTCGATAGGAGTATTATACTTCTTACCCCAAGAAGAACAATTGAAGTAAAGAAAACGAGAAGACTTGCCGCCTTTAAGGATATATTCTACATAGCGACGTTGCTGTTCTTCCGTCCAAACGTGGCAACGTTGGTACAGTGGAGAAAGGTCGAGGTAGTTTCCTAATATCTTTTCCTCTTGCCAACGGGCGATTTGGTATTCCAAATAGTCCCAAGAAACATTCACCTGATAGCTGCCACTACGGGTAAATTGGGGAATATCGGTGAACTTTGTGTATTTCATATCCCGACTATGATAGGTTTTATCGGGTCGTCAAGATAGGAAACGGCTGAATCCCACGTTTTGCACGAAGCGTCTTGAGACGTTTTTGATGCTTTTGTTTTGCCTTTGTTTTGCGATGAATAGCTTTATTTATCGCTAGAAGTGCTACTGTCTTTTGCATTATGGTCTAGCCTCAAATGTAGGATTGTCGTGACATTTATGCTCCTGCGGTCCCAGCCAAAGAGGACGCTCTGGAAAGTCGGTCCATTCAGTTTTGAGTGACGGGACCGTAATCATTCCAGTCACCCAAGCAGGAATATCTTTCCAGTCGTATTTCATTTAGTTTTAAGATTAGAGCTTAACGATATATCCAGCGTTTAAAAAATACGCAAACAAATTTGAAACCGCGAGAAATACAAAAACGAATTTAATAGACAAATTTATAGAATCGGTTTTGTTCCAAATTACTCCGAGGTACAGCATGAAGATAGCGTTAACGATTAGTAGATGATTCATAATTTAATTAGGGTAAGAACGTTCGAGTTTAACTTCCTTAACGGCCAGCCGGATGTGAGTGCAGTTTGTGTTGCCGAGAAAAGTCTTCTGCTCATCGGTCAGAGGAAATGAAAGGTACGTACAACCTTCATCAGGGCCGCTTAGGATTTCTTTAACGGGTGCCTCGGTCTTTGTGGGCCAGACATCCGTAAAATCGAAACGCTTGTCTCCGAAGTCAATGTTTTTGATAGAATCTCGCATGTCCTTAATATGACAGGATTTTTATCTTTGTCAACAAATTTTTACAGCACAATCAAATCACACTCCAGCCGCCCATTTTCGTTCACAATTCGAAATGCGGGCTTCTCTCCAGATTCAACGAGTAAATTAAATAAGGTAAGCACTTTAATCGAAACTATACTGTCTTCATCAATTCGAAAGCCATAAAAAGGATAAATCCACTCTCCTTCTTGGAGCCGATAAACTATAATGTCCCGTTCACCAGCATCTTTCGCCTTTGAGATTTTAGGCCATGATTCCTGAAACAATTGTTCGCCAGCCGATTTTTCTTGTGAGGTACTCATTTATGCGATGTAGTAGCTGCCGTTGTCTTTTACGATTCGCGCAATCTTAATGCTTTGTCCGATATAAACTGGTTTCATGGTTGGTCGGATTTTGAGATTTTATCGTCGGTGAGTTTCATCTTTTTACCCTTACTCACTACCCCTGTATCTACAGAAATAGAATAAGAATACCCATCATTAAGCTTATAGCGCTCGAATAGTGTCCCGCACCAGTGCTGATAAATAGCGTCGGTAGGGAATACAGAACGTGATTTAAGTGTTGACGGGTCGATTCGCATTTTGGAGGCTTTTTTTGATACGATGTTTCCATTTGCCTACTGCGCCACATGCGGTGCATAGGTAGCTATCCTCTTCTTCGATACGTCCATGGCTTACATCAGCATCGCAACAGGGCGAAGAATATCCAACTTTACCGCCGCGTGAGGTCAATTCTAGGGTTACTTGTTTGGTCTTCATATTTATTTATAGTAGCAGCGTTTTACAGTCGGTCAAGCGTTTTAAGCAATTTACGATATTCATTAAATATCTCGTTTGCTCGGTCATCGTTACCTTCATAGCCTCCGATAGCAAGAAGTTCATCGCGTAGCTTATTTGTCTTTTTCTTAAAGACTAATGGACCATCCAAAACATATTGAGGGTCAGCAATACAAAAGCTGCCAGTTATTAACGCAATAGCGTCAGGAAAGTATTGTCGATAGACACGAATCGCAGCGCGATATAATTGTTGTTCAGTCCAAAACTTATCGCTCATGTCACCCGGCTTATACATATTCCCAAACATGCCGCGCCCTTCATCTTTTTTGTTAAGGGATAGAGCTTCTTTAGCACTCAGGGCGTGTTGTACTTCGTACCTTTGATATTTTCCGTTTATGTCGTCGCCAACGATTTTTCCGGTATAGTGCTCACCATTCAATGAAGCAGCCCAGCACATTACTTCCAAACATACTATTCTCTTGTCGCTCATATACAGATTCTAATCATCACACAACGCTCCACGCGCCGAGATTGAACAAGAAAGAAACGATGTTTGCAACCTCCCACGCTAATAGCTTTGTAGGTACGAGTCTTAATCAACTCTTCTGGACTCTCATACTTAGTTTTCCATTCGCCTACAATAAAAAACACAGCACCAACTGGAAGTTCTTCGAAGGTTTTTACGTCTGCGGGTCTAGGTTGGGAGTAGGGACACATACTTGTTGTTCTTCTATTTCAGGTTCTCCTACGCACCAATCATACGCTTTTGTGGGAACATAGTCGGATTCCCGCAAGGCTTTGTACCATTCTTCATCAGTAATAAAAGTGGGCATGCCATTGTTTACACCTTTTTATGCTTTCTTTCTTGGTAGGGAGTATACTTGGTAGGGAGTATAATTAGAAAGATAATCCCATCTATCTTGAGCGCGACGAATGTTTACACGCTCGTCGTCAGTGAAAGAATGTAACATAATATTTAAATTTGTAACCCCTAGGGTTTTCTTTTCTTTATCAGTAAAGTCAATAAATGTTCGTTCTCCGATAGGGCTTGTGTTGCGGAGCTTATAAAATACCTTGTCCAGTATAATGCTAGCCTCGCGGACATCATCGGTTTTACAGGCGAGTTTTCCCTTACAATCTAAATAAGAAACTAAATAATAAACCATCAACGCAATTTTTACCAACAAAGAAATTCCTACGCACCAAAGCGCGAAACCTGAATTGAAAGGAAGATTATTAGCCTTAGCTATAATTGCTCCGCACGCCATGCACGCGTCCAAACATAAAACGACAAGGAAAAATGGAAATAGTAACATATTAGCCTTTCTGGTCCCGAAGTTTCGCCAGCTTTTCACGCTTACGCTTTGCAAGCCACTCACTGTAAGTTTCTACAGGCGCGACCCCATAAGTAATTATACCAATAATCCATGCAATAGGGCCGCATAAGAAAATAAATACAATTGCCGCGCTGTTTCTTTTGAACCTGAACATATCAAAAGTTGCTAATGCAATCACAAATCCGACAACAGACCATATACATAGAAAGCCGAGAGCGGTGATGAGAAAGAATAGATGAAGCATAATTAGCCTTTCTTGCGGAGCCTATATTGTTTCTTACGTTCACAGTCCGCATTACGTTTCGCGTCATACAAGTCGATTTCATCCTGTCGGTCGCGTAAACGCTTGCGTAGCTCATTGACTAATGGATGGGTTACGTGCGTAAGGGTTTCGTTTAGCAATTCCTCGTCAGTAAGTAGTGTGATGTCCATATTAGTTCAGAGATACGTTGATTGGTTCAGCTTCGATGGTGGCAGCAGGAATAGAAATATATAGCAGCCGAAACATATCCCTGAGCTTCTCAGCTTTTTCTTTGGCATACGCAACACCGCCATGTAGAACAGTGCGTTCTTTCGTTTCCTTATTTACAAGGACCAGTTGGTGTGGAACTTCAAGGATTGGCATATTATTTAGATTGAGCGAGCTTCTTCGACAAGTTTGTTATGATAATCACGACGCCCACGAGCGCAAGCAATATCCAAATAAGTATAAAGCGTGCGAGCAAAATTTCCCTCAAATAATGCTATTCCTAATGCTCCACCAGCCATTCTTACGAACTGCGACCATTCTGCGTCCATGAGTTCTCCTGAATAAGAAGAAGGAGGATTAATTGGAACTGTAATTGTAATATATCCTTTAGGCATATCAGCAGTATGGTATATTTTTCATCAATGTCAACTAAATCTTCACGGTTTGTAGATAGGTGCGGCCAGCATCCGTCAGCACGCGATGGCTTTTTTCATTTATATCCAGAAGTCCATGCTTCAAAAGGTAGCGTTCTGCATCTTGTTGAGCGGGGCGCGTCAAGCCAGACAACGAACAGAATCGAGTCAGGGTGAGGCTATTATAGCGCTGTAGGGTGCCGAGAAGGTGTACTTCTGCGCGGCTAAGACCGAGAGGAAAAATATCCAAAATGCCGACCAGTTCCTCAGCGTCAACCTTCGTGAATTTCTTCACACCACGCGAGTCAGCGTAACGATTGATTTCTTGCGCTATATCTACCACGCTGCGAGCATTTCCACGACCGAGGGACACGAGATACTGCATCGCATCATCCTCAACGAAAATCCTTGCTTTCTGCTGCAAGATGGCCGCAAGCTCTTCATCAGAATATTGGTTTAACTCTATTTCACGGAACCGATTTAAGAGCGGAATAAACATTTTCTGTCTTTCAGTAGTGGCGGCAATTACCGACAGGCGCTTAAAATCCCAATCCGCAGACCTATTTCCAAATGAAACATGATTTGAAGGCGCACCCATTTCAATTGCGGTCAACAGCCAATCCGCGACATCTAAGGGTAGCGCATGAATTTCATCAAAGAAAAACGTCACGTTACCCTCTTTGGCGATGATTAAAAGGCTTTCAATGAAGTATTTAGAATCACTGATAGCTCCACAATTGATTTCAGTTAAATCTTTGCGACCGTGACCGCGAGCGACCGAAGATGAGTTCAAAATGTCTCCCACTTTGCGAGCAATACGAGTCTTGCCGCTGCCCTTCTGAGAGAGCAAGAGCACATTCGGGAACACTCCGGTATTGTGGTAAGCTTCGAGATAAAAAGACAGGCGACCCTTTACCGGGGTTTGGCCCACAATTTCTTTGAACAGGTCTGACATGACTTCACTTTAGAAGTTTTTATACTAAAGTCAAGGATTTTTGAACACGAATGAGAGATTTGGGTGCTTTTTTATTGATTTCAGGATGAATTTCTCAAGTTTATCTTCGTCCTCAAAGCAAGCGCACGCATCCATTAGAACTTCTACCTTTTTATGTGGAAACTTTCCCGCCAGACCTCCAGCGGTTTCGCGTACGCAATGAGAGGTATATATGCCACATACCTTTATCGTATTAAACTCTGGTAAACCCTTCTTAGCGTAAAAGGAGCGATAGATAGCGCTTGCACCGTTATTAATGCTCTTTTGTGCAAAGATACGATAAGGATAGCCACACGACGCATCCATAATTTCGTCATAGATGAACCCCTCATTTTTAAAATCAACTAACACGATTGTCTCTCCTTTTTTACGAGCCTTTTTAATTTCGGCTACGCAGGGTTTTACAACAGTATCAGCTAACTCAAATTTCGTTTGTACGTCAACAACGACAATCATTTTAATCTATGGTCAGTTTCATTAGTTGCTCTTCGGAGAAGCGGACGCCGGTTCTGCAACCGAGATAGCGAATACCTACATCCCCATCATCGAAGTGTTGGAGATAAACTTTATACGAACTATCGTTCTTGGCGACAGTCCATTTACGTGTCATTCTGCGACCGTCAAATCTGTTCTCATAAGAGAAGTACAGGAATTCATTGACGAGTTGTGGAATTGGAGGCTTTCGGATTGGACGAGGAGCCACCACTGCCATCAACAACGCCGCCAGTCCTACCACTCCTAGAATGGATAGAATGAGCGGGACCATGGTTTAATCCTCGTACTTGCGGGGATTGTACACGTTGGTAAGGTACTCATGGTCAACCTCTACGTCGCCATTTTCACGAACACGCGTAATACGGTTTCCGACACACCAACGAACGCTACGAATATTCTTTCGTGCGAATACTTCGGCTGCGCCGACAGTCTCGAAGGTGCCGTGTTTCATTTCTGCCATGCGGTCCCCGATGTCTGAGTGACCAAGGAGGACGATTTCTTTTGTAGTTTTTGTCATATGTTTAGGAGTTTAGAGGTTTTTTTATTCAAGTCAACGGGTTTTTAAAAGAATTTTTCGAGTCTCGCACATTAAACAGGTGCCACGGTTATCACAAAAACACGGTTTAATCCATTCTTTAAGAATGCCTTCCAACTCTCGGATGCGAGCGTCCTGTGCATCGACATATTTTTGGCTATAAACGATTTTTTCAAGATGGACATAATTTAAATGAGGCTTTTTACCATGCACCGGACACGCAGGGCCAGACAGAAACGTTTTACAATTGCAAACGGGAAAGCGCTCCATATTATTTGCGATTCCTTTTCTTATTTGCCTTCGCGACTTTTCGAGCTTTCTTTTGTTTTTGTTTCTTCTTAATGAAGGTCGAGGTTTTGTTTGCGCGGCATTTATCCGCTAGCGTTAGCAACTCTCTTATAGAAGCCTCCAGAGATTTTTCGTCGGTTGGAGTGCTGTAATTAGTAATTTGACCGTAAATACCTGCGCTTGTGGGATTCATTATACCTCGATTTCCATTTGAACGTGAATGTCCATTTTGACTTGTGCTATGTCGGAGATTCGAAATGCAAGAATATCTGTACGCTTTTCGTCGCCCTGATAAAGATTTTTGATGCCTTCGAGCCAGTCAGCTTTAATGTTGGTCACGAACAACATGCTAGAGTTTACTTCCCCGCTATAAGCGGGATAGGTTTGTTTGTTAAACACGTAAATACCATATGCGGGCGCAAGAGGCATTTGGTTTGGATGATTGACCTGCGTGAATTTTTCTTTATTTAATGCTCGATAATAAACCATGGGTTTATCTTCTACGTTATTTCTAATCTGTCAATACTTTTAGTGCGTCTTCTTTTTTATGTCGCGGGAGGCACTCATGGTGAATAATTAAGGAATTTCGATACATCGACGCTTGTTTAGGAAGGCGACCAACTGATACGTGTGGCTGTAAGGGCAGCAAAGGAGTATGGCAGATGACGCATCCCATTATATTGTGTAATCAACCTTACTATCAACGTTTTTGCTCGTGTCAAGGTTTAACATTTGAGCAACAGGAACGCAAATAAACTTCGTACCGTTTATCTCTTTCCGAAAAAGTCTGTGGTGATGGCCGAATATCCACCATTTAGGTTGCCACTGTTCAAAAAGAGTTTGAAGAGCCGTCGCGGTGCGATTGGAACCTTCGCCGTTAGAGTATATAGTGCCCTTAGTAAGGTTCTGGTAAAGACTAATGGGGGCGTCATGTGATATGATGATTTCAGGTTGAACTTCAACGCACATATCAATCGCCGCCTGTAGCTCTGGCATGCTCAACTGTTCATCCTGCCACCAGTCAATCCCCATAATCCGCTCGCGCTGGTCAACGGATTCAGCACCAGAGAGATAGAATATCTTCTCTTTTTCCAAGTAGCCATAGTCACCGAGATAAGCGGGATGCGCTCGACATACGGCGGGGTCGTCATGGTTTCCCCTGATGAATCGAAAATTCTCAACAAAGCGTCTATCAGAGTCGTTTTTGTGAAACCCCATTCCGATGTCTCCCAATTGAATGATAAGCTCTGGCTGGAATTTGCGATTTGCTTTATTTATCAATTTACGTAAATGCCACCATTCCGCATGAGTGTCGCTGATGAATGTAAAACGTGCCATTTATTAACTTTATTCAATTTTTATTTTATGTCAAGAAGTTTCCCATTCCAAACACAATATTTACTTAGAGCTTTTGGAGGAGAAAAATTTAGCCTCGTTCATAAATTCCGTTACGTCGGGTCGAGCATAATATAGCTGATTCCATAACGCAAACCGTTGCAGTAGAAGGCTGTTTGACCTTTTGTTCTTTTGTAATTCTTCCCACAACTTACCGTCGCTATTAATAGTAATCTGTCGGCGTTCAGGATTCAATAGATATGGAGATTTGTCAGTGAGTTTCTCAAGGACGATAGAGCGCCCATGTGTTTCGGAAGGAGTCGCCTTTTTCTTACGTTCCCGGCTCTTATTAGGCTCGGTAGATACGGTTACACTTGAAGATTTTGTTCCGATATTTCCCATTCCCTTCAATAAGTTATTCAAAAAGTCCAACAGCTTTTCATCCTTGGCGGTTTTCTCTTTGGATTCTTCTCTTTTGATAAGTTCTGCATAGTTCTTTAACGTCTCAGTGTCCAACGCTTCCAACGCTTTAAGAACTGGTGAAGTACAAGTGAGTTGAGTTTTGTTTACATCGACACGAAGAAGTCCATCCCGCGATACGTGCTTGACATCGAAGGCGTAAAAGATTCTGAGTCTCTTATGTTCGCCAAGAACATCCAACGCTTTGAGTGGAGGCGAATGATGGCTGAGTCCGCGAGAAGATTCAATAACCCTTTGGTTGGTTAAAAGGGTAATACGCCCGCACCAGTCTTCACAGTTAGTATAGTTTTCTTTAAGGAAAACAGAAATATACTCTCCTATTGTAGTTCCACCAACCACAATAGGTTGTTTGCAAAGACACGATTCATACAGAGCTTTATTCTTTGGGTTAAAGAATTCCTTATCGGGTTGGACCTCGACATCATCCATGAAGATACTGGCTGCGGCCATCGCATATTTTATCGCGATATTCTTTCGCAGGATTAAAAGATTAGGTTTCGAAAAAACAGTATGAAATGTACCGGGATAATAATGATGCTCAATGATGGTTTTCTTTCCACGTAAAGAAGGTTTCTTGTCCAAAAGCTCCCATTCACCATTTTCTAAGATACCATACAAATAGTCACCACCGACAACAGATTTTGTTACTTGCTTATTAGCTTGAGTCTTAAAAAAGCAAAGCTTAGAACCAAAGTTATGTTGTCCGATTGTCGCGCCCGTAACCTTGATAGCGTTCCCAATGTCACCCATGCTTTTGCGATAGCTCCTATTGGAGAAGCCAGAACCATTATCCGAGATAGTAAAGACGTTCTTAGACCTATCGAATACCAAACGGATTTCAGTCGCACCCGCATCAATACTGTTGTCTATTAGCTCGCAAACAGCGGGGATAAGTGTCTTGGGGTTGTCGGGGCAACAAGTGCCGAACGCCTTTTCAAAGATTTTTTGGATGTCGCCTTGTAATTTTTGTTTCATATTAGGCAAGTTCAGGGAAATCTTTCAATGTCCCCACGGTTTTTACTTCTTTTCCGTTATGGAAAGCTTTAATGATAGAAAGAGAATGTTCAAAATCAGAAACCACTTTTGCATCGCCGCCCGCAGGATGACTAATAAAGTAGTCAAACAGCTTCTTAGGAGCATAGTTTCCTTTCCAATCACTAGGATTGATAGAACAATTCGACGCCAACTCTCTCAAAAGCTGTTCAGCTTTATCGGGGAAACTCTGATAGTATTCAAATACAGCTACCAAAAAACCCGCACGCTTCGCAGACGGATTAGGCTTATAACCTAAAATATCAGCAAAAAGGTCAAATGTCTGAGAATGCTGTCCATAAAAGTCAAAAAGTTCTTCCTTACTCTCCCATTGCTTAATATAAGGTGCCCATGTAGCCTTTTCTCCGTTGGACCTGTGACGGTAACGCCAAACGTTCATAACAAGTCCTGATATACAACTCTTAATTGTGTTATTTTTGAATTGCATACAAAGCAAATCCTTAAATGACCTTTCAGCGGTAGGTGTAAACTTTGTATCCAATGATACGCCGACATTAACCTTGTATTGTATCGTTATACCCGAATCCATAATAGCCTTCAAACGATGTTGACCGTTAGCGAGGGTGCCATCAGTATAAAATGAAATCGCATCATGCGCTCCGGTATGCCATTTCCTATCCCTTATTGCTTGTGCGAAAGCACGCACTTTTCTTTGGTCGAGCGGGCGATTGTGAGTATTGAATTTCGTGAACAGAAATTCTGCTACCTCCGGGGTTATTTCGCGAATAGAGGTCGCGTCTTTTTTGCTGAGAAATGGATGTTTCATTAAGCTATTTATATATGGTTTTGTGGGGTTGTCAACGATTTCTACCTTCTGGTCCAGAGCGGTCTGTGAGCCATAGACCAATATTACTCTCGTTTTGAGAGGGAGGAGGATTGGTGTATTCTTCGGAAACGTCTTTTCGGATGTCCGTAGAAATAAGAACTTTTATCCGCTGCCCGAAAATAGGCTCACGAATATTAGTTGATTTTTTAATCATCCCGCCACTTTAGCAGGATTTTCGGGACAGGCAAGGAAATTTGACGCCTTTATTTTCCCTCTGGTCGCTTATCTAAGCCCTTCTCGGCTAGAATTTCAGCCACATCATCTACGTGTAAACAGTCACACATACATGCGTTTGTATCGTTTATAATAGGAGAGATACCACCGTTGCAATAGTCGCTGCCGGGAATGGCATCATACAGGACTCCAAAGGCGACAATCTTTCCACTTTCGTAAGAAAGCTTTACCACTTTATCTCCGTTCTTTGCTTCACGACCATTCCTGTAATGCATGAGTATAAGCTTCTATTTGGAGATTATTCGTGCTTTGGGACTTTGATTTCAGAAGCTATAGCGACTGTCTCATCGTCTTCCGTACCATCAGGCAGACCCCACTTTTCCTTCGCCTTTTCTCCAAGCTTAGAGCCTGTTGCAGTGGTGCCGGTTGTGAAACGTTTCTTTTGTGTATCGGTATTCATATGTTAATGGAACGCAAGGATTGGTCGTGTCTTTTGCAATCCTCCCTATTACGACACCTAAGTTCGGACACTACAGAGTTTTCTTAGGAACTTCGCTGTTCGGGACGTATTACCGTTACGTTCTTGGCGCTCCCGGCAACGCTTGCGCATCACCGGGAGCAGGGTTGGTTAGCATGAGAATATTGCTTTCCATAATAGTCTTTTATGAGATTATCAGATTCCTCACTTTTCCACTACTCTTTCAAGTAGTACCTATCGTGGTTGCCTTTAAGGAGGCGGTACCTTTTGACCAATCACCTACTCAATTAACTTTCGTCTAATCTAAGGTTGCAAGCCCTAAACTATCTTACTCGCCAATCAAACTTAACTTCCTTGTGGGTCGCCAAGCTCTCTATTCCTTGCGGTAGAGAATTAAACCACTTTCAGTGATTGCGGACAGAACTTCAACTATTAATTTTCATTCGTAGTGAAATGCCAATCTAAGTGCTGCGTCTGTCCAGTAGCGATATGACCTTTTGAGTCACACCATACTACACAGCACCATGTCGTTCGCCAGTAGCGAGTTAGACCTGTTTGACGACTTTGGCTGACGGGCCATTACCGTTTAACATAGAAAGAACCACTTTACCGCTTCCGGTATTGTAACCCTTTCCTACTCTTAATGCACAGCAGCTATGATTTCGACCCGTTTTGTGAGCTTCGACCTCACTTATTCCCCTCGCGGTGAACCGGAACCTTCCCTGCCTTTCTCCTAATAAATTAGAAGATTTCAGCTTTGAGCTTGAATAACTGACCTATTACTAGGCGACCACGAAGGGATTGGCGTCGTGGCCTTTAACCGTATTACTACGGGTTATCTTTATCCGCCGCCCCGAGGGACAACGGAACCGACCTCATGCAGCCGGTTTATTTTTAATCTTCAAAGAACTTTCGGTTTATCAACCGCTTACCGGATTCTCTCCAGTCTTTTTACTTTACACGTATTTTTCTGAAAGTCAACAGATTTTTAGGGAATTAGAGCTTTTATAATCCCCGCCACGAAAAACATAAGCATCGCCTTACGTGCATCGTTATCCAATAGCTCGAAAGCTTCAATTGGTACAACAGTATCATCTTCTTGCAGCGTACCTCCTAAAATCATAAGCTTTGCAACAACAGTCATTTTATTGATTTTTGCTTGTGGCTTCTTCATTTCTTCGAGGATTTCAGTGATTTGTTCAGTTATTTTATTCATATTATCGTATGCAGGTTATGATTGTATTGTCTTTCATTACAAAGGTTACGCCAGCAGATTTATAAAGGTAAGTCCCATCGGGTCGCATTTGAGTTCTAAAACTATATTTGGCTAAGTTTTTGGCTTTGTCAATAGCTTTTTGATTATTTAGATTCACGAATAGCTCGGGATAGCGTTCTCGACAACGTGCTATAGCATGATAAGAAACGAACATATTAGGTTCGATGATTGCATTCAGTATGTCCGCACGTTGGACACAACTGTTCAAATTCAACATACTTCAATCCATGCGGATAGCTGCGCCCATGGCGGCGAGCAGCGCGAAACTCCAGTAGCCACAGTGATAAACGTAGAAACCAAATAATCAGCACATTCTCTGCTGACCAAACCTGCTTCTGGAGATAATAAAGACGGTCCAAGATTGAGCGCAGGACACTTTGCATAGTCGTACCAGCGTGTCGGTAAGTATTGCCGGGAAACTTGTCGGGGTTCTCAGGGTCGCAGCGCATTACAAAAGAAAGCATCTGCGGCCTATCAAAATCACCACCATCGAGTTGTAGTAGTTCGTAGCGGTGGCCTTTTTCGATGATTTTGTTCATATTGATTATTTGCCAATCAATAGTTTACTACAAGATTTTAAAGTAGGATTTCGAAAGTATTGGATAATACGCCGCAAGAATCATTTCATTGGCAAAATCACTATCAAATTTATAGCTTATCGTTCTGTTGTCGTAAGCTTTATGCAAAGCTGCTTCCGCTAATGATGCCGCTTCATTAAGTATTTCAACATTAAAGAAATGCGGAGCGACTTTGATTTGTAGAAGCATATCAGCGAACGACGGGTCTTCTTTTTGAACATTAACTGGAAAATATCCCTTTTGAAAAAATATCTTTCCTGCCCACGCTAGTCTATATAATTGGACGAAGTTCTTTTGCGAAAAGCCATTTTTATCAATCGCCGCCTTACGCTTACCGCCGAGTTTACCTGTCCTAGTTCCGTTTGCCCTAGCTAGTTCTCCCTTCATATATCCAAGGAGACACTTATAAAGACGCTCAGAATCCAGTAGTCGTTCGCGTTGGCTACGAATCTTCGCAAATAGAGGGTCGCAAAAGATATAATCCTCCATGAAAAGCAACTCAATAGCTTCCGTGTTCGCCTCGCGAAGAAGATTGAAGAAACGACGAAGTTCTTTATACTTATTATCCTCATCCTCTGTGACAAGCTGCTGATGCTCATATTTATCGAGCCCAATAATGTGTTTCAGTTCTGTATTGAGGAATACTCCGCGTAAATCGGTGTCGGACGTTGGCGTTGCAAGTGCGTATGCTTTGCTGCCGCCAAGAGCATTGAAAATTACGTTCATTTAATAGAGATTTTGAGTGTTAGGCTACAGCTTTGGCGAGGACTTCTTTACGAGCCTCGAAACCGCGCTTGATAGTTGCAATATTCGAATATCGAATCACCAAAAGGCAAATAAGATAAACCGAACCAGTGAAAGCAAATCCCGCACAATAGGCCAGAACCGTATTCACGATAAGGAAGAACCAGAACGAGAATGAGAACCACTTACCCGTTACCTTTCGGTACGCAGCATCCATATCCTGTTTCTCATTAGACTTTACAAGTTCTTTGGAATCCGCTTTATATGTTGCAATCGCAAGCATCAGTATGACGAATGCGCCAAGCACTGCGATACAGGTGAACAGACAGAACAACCCGAAGGTGAGACGAGGAACCCAAGGATAAACGGGGTAAAAGGCTGACAGAGCGAGCAGCACCGGAATTACATAACGCATAAATCCCGCGCTGATTTTGAATGAAAATGAATTGGTATTGGGTGTGTTCATGTAACAAACTTTAACCAGTTTTTATCCCAATGCAAGAAATTTATACAGGAATTAACGGCGGCGGTCCATCTTCTCCCTTGTCGTCATCTTCAAAATTAAAAACTTTTTGCCCATTAGGTTCTTCGTCAGTAGGCTCAGGTTCGGGTTCTGGCCCGACAATCTCCCGTTGCTTCTCTGGAGGGTACATAGCGAATTTATAAGTATAAGCGTAGTCTGCGTCAACTTCCAAAAACTCTACTAAACGCGTGTCAAAAAATGTTGCTGGTGGAATATTAGGAACCTCACAAACATTATGCAACATAACTAACGGCAGTTTGACATTAAGGACTCGATATGGCAATCCTTTTATCCATGGGGACTTATCTTCCTCAGTAATAGTGCGTACCTCTCCATTAGGAAGAAGGACTTCTTTTTGTTGAGGCTTGAAGCTAAGAATAGTTACATATTGGCCGGGTGCTAGCTCGCCGGGTGTGATATAGTTATAATCCATATGGTAATATTTACACCTAAGACGCTTTATTTTAAGCTTTCCCTTCGCTATAAGAGAAGTCTTCCTTAGAAGAAATAGCAAATACTGTGGATTCTTGGGTGTGATTACCTAGAAATTGTTCGGACTCAATCCCCGAGATATATTCATCGGCTTTTTCAAGCGCTAGGGGCATAAATCCACCCTTAAATCTATTTTTTTTCATCCGCTCGTCCATCAGGAAGTCGGTTATATAACTATCAGCGATACCCTTGCGTAACCTGTCCCAATCACTTAGTACGTATGCGAATGATTGATTATCATCTTCATTAAGCCACATTGGATTGCTGTCCGTGGCTTTGTAGTTATAAAGTTGATTGCACTTGCGCTCAACTTCTTCTTTAGTTCCTGAAATTCCAATGGCGATTCCTTCGCCCCAATAGCAATATATTAGTTTTGTCATATGGGTGAAGCTCCCCGTTTTTAGGGGAGCTTCACTTTCCGCAAGTTCAACTACTACCCACGCTTGACAAATTTGCCATGCTCGTCCCTTACTGACCAAAAGCGCTGACCGCTAGGCTTAGTACCATAAGTAGCTGCGTCCGTGGAGTAAACAGGCTCACTGAAAGCCTCAACGTTCTCGCCTCCAGTGTGAACACCGACGACTTCATAGGTCCAAGCACGACCCTTTGCATTCGAATAATCGGAAGGAATCGCTACGACATCCGCAGGATTAATCTTCACAATAACAGTCTTCTCACCGCTACTATCAGAACCATAGTGAGGAAGGTAAGATAGGGAACAAAAATGCAAACCCTGTGAACACGTATTGTTACGGTCGGGGTCAACATCCTCACGGGGCATTGAAGGCTTTTCACCGAGCCTATGGTCAAGGTAGGTGCCATCAGGGGAAGCGTGCTTGCTCTTAAAGTCCCCGCCAACCCGCTTGTAAGCGAGGAAACATCCATCTTCCGTAATAGGAAGAGCAGCCGCCTCAAGGAAAAGATACAGTTCACTAATCGCCGCCTTCGAAGGATTCATCATCAAATTCTCAAGGAACCGAAGCATCGGGTCAATGGTAAAACCCTCCTTCATTAGCGTGATAATACGCTTCGTAAGAACGTTCGCCAAAGGTGCGTTGTTATAAACGACCTCGCCATTAATGACCTCGCAGACGCCCTTGCTGTAGGTCTTAATCGTTGCGGCCACGTTCACAAGCTTAGAAACGGTGACACCATCCTTAGCCTTGATAGCCTCGACAACAGCTTTATACGAAGGAAAATCAGGTTGGATTGAAAAAGGCTTGCCATCGGCCACGCCGCTGATAGCGCCCGAACCAGAGATAATGTAAGAGAGAGAGGTAGGTGAAGTATTCATATGTGATGTCAGTTTGTCAGAGTTTGTAGGGTTGTCAATGAAATTTTTACGAGCATTTTGGATAGATTCTTGAATTCTAGCTTCACGCGCAGCCATTTTAGATTCTTGGTATTCAATAAATTTACGGAACTCGCCGGGAGGAAAGCCTGCAAATGCATCACTATCGAATGTTTGCGGGTCAATGGGGGTTCTGGACCAGTTCCTCATATTAAAAAACCTCGTCAGTTAAAACGAAAGTACCATGGTCTTCTGATACAGCTTTAACCATCGCCGTCTTTTCATTTTCCGAATCAAACACAGAAGGAAACTCCTGTTGAGAAGGTAGGCGACAAATAATAACTTTGAGAGGAGATTTGTCAAATACTGATTTGATAATAGCTGAAACGACCAGCCAATTTCCGTTCGCTAATCCGCACGAAATGGTATAGGGAATACCCAAAACATATTTATCCGCGACCGGAGCGAGCTTCTTTTCGAGTTTGCGCATTCCCTCATCGAGGGAGTCATAGCGGGTCTGGCGCTCAGAACCTCCGATTCCACTTTGAGAATAAAGGTTTACGATAACGGGCTGCTTATTGGAGGGTGTCCCATCGGGTTTTCCAACACTAAAAGTCGAAAGCTTCCTTTCATCACCCTTCGGGGTTTTTAGGTCCGCTTCATAAGCATACGGAAACAGTTCCTTTATAGTTTTGGCTATTCCGGCACCGAAGGTATGGAATAAATTACACTGCTGTAAAACGATATTAATGTCTGGCTGTTCGAAGATATTGCCGATGCGATGTTCTATCATGGTTTAGATTCTAAAAGATTTTTCGGAATTGTCAAGAAACTATTTCCCATAGTCCACCAGCAAGAGTAAAATATAGTATGCAAGGAATATACGTTATTTTTAATCGAATATCCAAGAAAATTTACATCGGGTCTTCAATCAATATCAAACAGCGATTTAACGACCATCGCAAACGATTGCGACGTGGCGACCATGATAATACACATTTACAAAGGTCATGGAACAAGCATCGAGAAGCTTCATTCAAATTTTCTATATTAGAGTGTGTTACGGATTCACAGAACCTATTAGCTAGAGAACAATTCTGGATAAACAAAATAAAACCAAAATTCAATATTTTGAAAAAAGCCGGTAACAGTCTTGGATTCCGACATAGTGAGGAAACAAAAAAGCGCCTGTCTTTCTTAGCTTCACAAAAAACAGGAGAGCGCAATGTCTGGTTCGGTCGAGGTCTTCCTAAACAGGTATTAGACAAAGCCGCCGCTGTATGCAGTAAGAAATTCAAGGGCGAAGGAAACCCTTTCTTTGGAAAGGAACACTCGCTAGAAACTAGAGTTCTTATTTCGGAAAAGCTTACCGGAAGAAAAATGTCGGAATCTTTCTCTAAGAAGCAAACGGGAAATGAACGAGGAGCATTAGAGTACATTGTTACTTTTCCCAACGGAGAGACTTCTGTAGTAAAAAACTTGATGAAGTTTTGTAGAGAGCACGGTTTGATTGCTACAAATGCTTATGTTGCTATCCAGAAGTCTCGTCCGTATCGTGGCTATATGTTCCGCAGGAATTAGTCAAGGAATTTTACGTACTCCTCGATTACTTCCAGATGACGCTGAGTAGCTTCGAACTTATTATCAGCAGTATTTAATAGGCCGAGCATGGGATAGCTCGCTACAACCTTTTCTTGCAATGATTTCAAATCGTGAGCAGGACAGTCATTGCCAAGTATGCCAAACTTATTGGCGATACTCCACAGACTACGAAACATAATAGAATCCTTGGAGAGCATTGACATAGACTTGTAAGCTGCCAAAAACTTTCCAAAGGGCTTCGACGCATCGACCTTACCAAGAAGGTACACAATCTTATTCATATAAAAGATTGCATTATTATTTACAAAGTGGTCTGTAGCGATAGCGTTGCTAATGTTTTGCTCGTTACGAGAAACAGCGTCCTTGATTATCGCACGGCAATAGTCTTCAAACTTGACCCACTTAGGATTGTTCTTGATGCGAGGCAAGAAGGAAGTCTTAACGCCGTAGATAGGAGTATTACGGATAGAGATTCCTGCGGCTTCAATTTCATTCAAGACGTTACGATAAAGGTCGTATACGCTAGAAAACAAAGGTGTTCCAAAAGTATTTTGAATCTTGTAACGATTTACTTCCACGTAAATACCGCCTTGAGCGACATCGACCGTCTCTGCAATCCAATTAGAAGCGCAATCGTGCCTACTATAATTGCTAGACAAACGAAGAATACGCGCCTTACCTGTATCAGTAAGACCATTGCCGCCAGTTCCGTAACCGCTACGAACGATACGAGGAGGAAGCTCCAATGCGGAAATCTTAGCGATGTCGTTCGGGTCGATTCCGAGCTTCAATACGAGCTTATCAAGTTGCTCTTGAGCGGTAGGATATGCAGGAATAATAGCGACTGGATTCTGAGGATTACCAGACAAAACTACATCAAGCTTATCGGGCGCTTCGGAAGGTGACAGAAAATACAGATACTTAATATTAGGATGTGTCTCACAATAATGAGCGCAGCGGCGATACATACTCTTGCAATCATCTTCCTCGATTACAAACAGCGTCTCTTTGCGAGGAGCAATAGAATCTACACTCTTACCTTCACGAAGCGTTGTCGTACGCCGACGCTCATAACCAATAGTAGCAGAGCTACGAAACAAGCGTACATACATTCCTGAATCATTACGAATTTCAGTGCTGCTAAGAGGAATACCGTTCCATTGTAGAGCGCTAGATTGAATCATTTCACTAAATGCACGATACTCTCCACAAAAAATCTCGTAATGCAAACAACGAGCTTCCCAAAGAGTACGACAATTCAAAAACTTGTCGCCAATCAACTGCTTTAACTCTGCAATGAAGCTATCGAGACGAATCTTGATATTCTTTACAGTTACGATGTCGAAAGAAAGGCTCTCGCGAGAAGCGGCAATATCCAGTTCTCCGATATTAAAGAACAGGTCCACAGGAAGCTTCAAAGCCTCCTGCTGCGCGTTTGTGAGCGAACCGTCTTTAAGGTCAATCGGATAGCCGATATTACCCATGGCTGCAATCATTCCGGTATTATGCAGTGTACGAAGTGCCCAGCCAGTTCCGTGAAGAGAATACTCCACAGGCTTCATTTTATATTCGGAATTGCCTACGACTTTAGGCTGGATTTTAAAGCGTTTAGCAACAGTTTCAAGCTTCATACGAAACTCGTCAAAATCAGTATCCTTTACAGGAATGATGATTTCCAGACCGTTATGCTCCGTGGTCGCTTCCTCATGGAGACGAGCGATAGCAGGAACGCCGTGCTCATTCAAATAAGCATTGTAGGTCCGCTTTACACCATCAAAATAGCCAATAACAGTGAAGCTATCGACGTAAGAGAAGGGAGACTTGCTGCCAAGACCGAGGCAACCAGTATATTCGTTCGATTCGGTCTTCGTGGACTCGAAATAAGTCGTGTAAACCGTAAAAATGCTTTCGTCGCTCAAACCCGTACCGTAGTCGCGAATTGAGAAGAAAGGCTCGAACTGATTTGGAAGATGAACGAGCGGAGACTCAGGATTGTGAGCGGCAATATGAGCATCGACAGCGTTCGCCAGAAGTTCACGGACGATTGCTTTCTTTTTATCGGAATATAGACCCGAACTCAAGATTTGAAAAGCCTTGCGGCTCGCACGAATTTTGAAATCTGATTGGCACTGAATACCGGAGGATTCAATGTTTATGTTTGGCGAAGTTGTAATCATGTCCTGACTATAACCTGTTTTTTATCTAAGTCAACAGCTTTTTGGGCCGTTTTTATTTTTTGGAAACGGGTTTCGTTGTAATCGCGGAAAGTACAGCAAGACGCGACCTTTCGGACTTGGCGACGTAAGCTCCAGCGTCCAAACGCGCCAACTGGTCAATATATGAGCGACCAGCACGAGCCTCAGCACGTTCTGCCGCAGCTTCACTACGAGCACGCTCCTGTGAGCGTCTGCCATTAATGGTTCCGTTGTGACTGTTATCGCGATTGTGAGGACGACCGAGGTTTTGAGCGTACTTATTCATTATTTGATTTTATTTGGGTTTGTATTTATTTCAAGCAAAAAGTTTTTTAAATTGCGCAAGTCTTTTATAAGATAGCTCTAAAGCTTTTTCGTTAGCTATTAAAAACGCAGTAGCATTATCTCCACCGTTCGAGGCGCACGCTCCATTCGTACAATGAATATATTTTATATTATCATCGTAATTACATTCCGTATCAGAATCGCCGCAAATCGGACAGTTTACCCAATTAGTAGTCATAATTAGTTAACGATATTGTAAGAAAACGTTTTAGGCGCGTACGGAACCAATTCCTCCGGTTTGATAGGAAGAAAACTCTCCTCGATTTGAGTGATAATATGCACGCCTACCACGCGTGAGTAAACGGGTTGAACATACCCCAATTGATTCAGTGCGTCGTCAAGAGCGGATGCGACACCCTCTTTACGATTATAGTTCTCGTTGCGAGCGAATGTAGCACTACCACGAGCGGTACGTCCATCAGCAAGGGTAATATCAACCACAGTCATGCCACCCAGCGGGTCGAAAGTGGCGTCCAAATCTCGAAGTTTATCGGTACGGTCGATGCCACGAATGGAATACTTATAATCGACAAAGTTTCCTGTTGAAAATACGGTGCCTTTTGGGAGCGCTTTTGAAGAATAACCTTCAATGTGACCGTATCGAAGATGGGTGACTCGGACCTTGTGACCGATTGCGCGAAGTGATTGTACTGTTGAATGCATGACCCTAGAGTAGGGGAGTTTTTTATCTTGTCAACGAATTATTTGGCAGAAATCGTTTTTGAAAAATCCAGACCCTTCAAGGCATCAATATTAATCAAATAGCCGCTTGAACGAAATCCATCGCCGCCGTTTACTTTGCGGTGCTTGCTTTTTTCCAGATACTTCCAGATTTTTTTAGGGCAAAAGACAATAACCTCGTTAAGGTGTGGAAGTAGGATTGCCCATCGAAATGCAGTTGTAGCCAATAGACCGCTAGGCTTGCCGTTGCAACAGAACTCCAGAAATACGTTGTTGGTTTGTGCAGCCATGAAGTCGGTTTTGACTTCGAAAGTTTCTTCTTTATCTCCGAAATGTAATTTGAAATCGTGAGCTTTCCCATTTGAAACCTGTGTTATGGAATCTGCACCATATACTTTTTTAAGTATCTTCGCGACCTTCTCTTCCCCAGCTTGCCCTGCTTTTAAATCGCTAAGAAATTTTTGTCGTGAGCCTTTTACCATACGGTAGTATTAGACTTGTCCGCTAACCAACTAAAACGACTACGTAAGCCCTTAACAATCTTATCTACAAGACTTGTCGGCTTTGCTGGTTTTTCGGACACTTTGCGCCTTGTGTAAGGCTTACGCTTAGTTATGACGTTTTTTGGTTTCTTGGGGGATACTTTATTTTTTTTCGTCATATTGAGCTTCTAAGATTCTTTCATTCCTCTCGCCCGCCTCAGCGTCGAAGCGTTTTTGAAGGTTATACTTATCAAGAAAGAAGTCTAAATAGCTCTTACACTCCTCTTGGCGCTCCTTGTCATCTTTATTTTCAGCGTCAATCAATTCTTGCCGCCAGACTTCAAGTTCTTTCAAGATTGCGGCCTTCGGGTCTTCTACTTCGATAGGCACAATAACAAACGCTTCTTCGGGAAATAGACCGCCGTTCACGCCTTCAAGTACAAGGTAATAATTATTAAAAGCATCAGTCTCGATAGCTTCAACGGTGTAATGTTTGCCAAGCTCAAGTGTTGATTTGAGCGCTGGTTCCATTGTGAATACCAAGTCTTTTATTTTCATAATTTTTTAGAACTTTCTCTACTTTTACCTACGAGCCTTCGTGGATGTATGCCTTGTCGCGCCAGAAAACTGCGGACTCGCGAAGTGCTTTTTCGAATTCTTCGGGCGACATTTTGGTATTAGAGCCTCCCGAAAATCCATAGTGGTTAGCGATTAAAGTCTCTGGTGGCATCGGCTGCTCACCAAAAACCACTTTGATATTGACCTTTACAATCTCATAATCAAAGTCCTCCCACAAACAATCCTCCGTCTCTGCGAGTACGTCACGGTGATAAAGAATTGCATCAACTCCCAGCACTGGCATTAGTCGGTCGGGGGTAGCAAGCGCGGTGATAGACTTGCGAGGGTCTTCGGTGCCAGCACGAGCCTTAAACTTTCCGAAAAGGTAATCACCGTTTTGAAGCTGCACGATATTCGAAGTCCAGTCCACGTTTGAAGTAGGAAGAGGAACGAGGATAACTCCGTCTCGATAACCGGGTTTAACAAGCTGAGGCTGAAAGTTTTGTAGGGTCATTTCTACCAAATGGTCTGGCGTGACATCGTTGTGAGGTCCGTTCTTGAAGAACGTATTCATAAGGAAATCTCCGACTACAATCTCAGGCTTGATAGTATCAGAAAAAGGGTGCAGGTTCATATTGTTATCCTAACAGTATTTTCTAGGTTGTCAACGGAGTTTTTCCGAGATATTCGATACGAAAATTTCCCTGCATTGACATGGTAGTTATATATTCTTCGCCGCTCTCAATTTTACGACGAGGCTGAACTACTCCACGTACCCATCCTTTAATATCATCAGCGGCATAAATTGCTAACGTTTCATTTGCGTTTAAAGTTAATGGTTGGGGAGTATTGCCTGTTGTAATATCTATAACGCTCCAGTCGCTCGGTCGTGTACCTTTAGGTAAGTTATAAATGTCAATGCGCCCATATTTGGGGTATTTCTTTTTTGGAAGGTCGAGCACACAAAGAACGGCTGCGCATAGGATTGTTTTTATAAATGTACGTTTATGCATGGTTGAATCTTCTTTACACGGTCTGAGAATTTCTTCATTATAATTCTAAACTTCTCTCTTTCTTCGAAAGAGCTTTGATGGACTGGAAAGGGGTCTAAGTTATCAATTAAAAACATGCCATTACTATAAACCCTAAACTCATAATTACAGCCATTACTCCTGAATGTACTGACACCCACTAACCTATTAGGGTTTTCCTTAACTTTCTCTACCATTCTCTTAACTTCTTCTAAAGAAAACGGTTTCATTGCCGTGACCCTCTCATAACCCGCTCAAACTGTTCGTGTGCTTCGACCGCAGTTACAAACGGCTGAGTGAGCCTAATGACCCTCATTGCGTCAGCTTGAGCCTTAGCTTCTTCAATCGTAACTGATGGCTGAGTATGAGCGAGCACAATAGTCGCATCCATCTTCTCGGAACTTTCGCTGGTAGGACCGGGGATTTCTTTGCGGACCTTGCCAGCTTGTTTTCCCGCCCATGTACGAATCCTGTTATAGTCTTTAGCCATGGCAAAAACTGTCACAGGCGAGTCGTGAGTAATTTTTAAATAGTTCCAAGGAACAGTAATACCACTATCAATGTCAAACTCAATATCAATCATGTCACGGCGAACCGCTGTGACCATTCCACGCTGACCTTTTTTGTAAGTATAAGCGGGCGATGTTTCTACACCATTACTCACGAAAGCCTCAACGGTTACATCCTCAAGAAGGTCCGCGAGATTACCGGGTTTGAACTTAGACGCCCCATAAGATTGTGCGAAATGAGAGTATCCGTATTCCGTAACATATTCCAATGTATGCTTCGCGTTAACGGGGCGAGGTTCAGCGTAATCATCTTTTACGAAGCCGTATTTGTCACTCCAAGTTTGGTATGGGTAGCCGTTACAAAACCATACGCTATAAAGTTGCCCATCCTTATTGTAAATACGCTGTTCGTCTTCGTTACCGTTAGAGTCCGTACGCTCACGGCCATAGTCAACAACAGGCGCTCCTTTAATCCATTCTTGTAGGTCTTTTAGTTTCATTTAATAAGGGGAATACCCACCAAAATGAATGCTTGGGTGTTGGCGCTTAAACTCCTCTAACTGAATAGCATAGGAGGTAAGCTGAGAGATTTCTCGCGCTGCGTCATTGTCTCCTCGACGAGGTACAATAATTTTTTCGTAGTACCACTTCCGAACTTCGGCAGCGGCTTCATAGATTTCTTCTGAACTAGGCATGTCACCATGGTAGCGCAGATTTTACGTCTGTCAAGCTAAAGAACGCCCAACGCTTGCAATTCCTCAGAAGACATTTCGCTGGCAACCTCTCTGATTGAATCCAGTTCCGTCGAAATCTGCTCGAAGGCGCACTCAATTTCATATCGTAGTTCATCTTCTGCCGCAAACCAAAACTCCTGTTCACGACCATCAGGGCAACCAGCTTGTTGCCAAGTAAAATACGCTTTAAGCGCAATCATTTCATGCGTTATCTCGAACGGACGAAGACGCGTTATATAGGTATTCTTTTCCATGTTATTGTTTACACTTCAAAATTGAAGCGGTAATAGTGTGTTCTAACTTATTGTATATTTCTATGTTCGTAGCGTGAGCTTCTCTTGCATGTTGTACCCACATTATATCAAGATAATCAACACGATAAGCGTCATCTGGACGACCGTACACTAGCTTGTTACGATTCTTCGCAATCCAATACCCAAACTCAAAATTAGTAGTCAGTGCAATAAGCTCCCGCGTTCTTGGCACCCAAAACAAAATACAGTCCGCACGCCTTAGTCCAGCGTTTTCCCAAAGAGGAAGGTCGTATCTCCCTTTATCTGATTCAGTTAACGAAGTAAACTCGGGAATGATAATCGTGCCATTGAACTTATGTTCCTTAAAAATGCGTTCAGCCTCAAAGCGCCACGAGGGTTGCAAATGAGGTTGGTGTCCGCGAACGGTCGGTCCAGCAAGGAAAATAACGTCGCCCGTTAACTTGCCTATTTCGTCTTGAGGAGTTTCGTATCTGATTGACCTCATTAGAATAGTTCCTTATCTTCTACGTCAGGAGCTTCCTTCATACGAATCCACTCTTGGAATACTGGTATAAGTTGTTGAGCATCCGTAATCTTTTCCGTTGTCGAAAGACTAATCGAAAAGGATTCTTTCGGGTCTGCGTTTTCAATTTTGATTGTTAATCTTGACATAAATGGTACTCGGCGCTGGGCTCGAACCAGCCGAAGACGGCAATTACCCCGTTTCATGTGCCTTTCCGTACGGCTCGATACTTACTAGTATTTCTCAAGCTTTAAGGATTCAACCGAGCATAAAAATGGTGGAGGTAGCCGCCTATGCTAGCGGCGTCCAAAGAAATCTTCATTTCAACTTCTACATCCTTATTACGTCTTAGGTTTAGGTTACGCTTTGCGACGAACAGCTTTACGTTTCCGAGCAACTATTTGTTACTAGCTTCTGCGAGTGTTGCGCCCTCATTGCTAGTTCCTTCTGTCGTTCCTTACCGAAATAGAAGGAGTCTATCGGTTCGGATGCAATGCTTACGCGAATGCAAGTTCCCCGAAACCACCGTTGCTGAACGCTTGCGCGATAGCACCGAAGAAGTCGGAGACTTTGTTAAATAGGGCTTTTGCGTCTATTTGTAATACGATTTTTACGTAGCCAAGTATCATCTACGGGATGCGGTCAAAACTAGAACCTCAATGTCGATTCTGTTTACCCCCATTTTAAAATTTTAAAGAACTAAGCTTTCCCCTTCTTTTGTTCCAGCTTTTCTAGGGAGGAGTTGCTGGCTCCTGCTTATGTTTAGACTTTACACCTTTTTAGGCAGAAGTCAAAGGATTTTTTACTTCTTTTTTGACGCCGCAGCCTCGTTAATACGTTGCTCCACGACAGGGGGCAGGTCTTCGGTGTCCGTTTCGATAGCGTTGACGCGACGAATTAGAATATTAACGGCGTTGTCAAGAATCGTACCGGGTCGCGGCCCAATCTTGTTTAGAATATTAAGAGCTTCGAGCTTTTTCATTAGGGTTTGGTTTTCATGTTGCCGTTCTCATCGAACGAGGATTTAAAGCGTTCTGCGGCATTTGGAAAGGCTTTTTCCCATTCAGGGTCTACGGTTCCAAGTTCGTATTTGCTTCCACTACGAGTCTCAACCAACTCACCTTCCATCTTAACGATAGATGAACTTATCAAGGGAGAACCATCTTCGAAATTGGGATGACCATACACACGTCCCTGCAATACAGGGCGACGAAGCTCTGGTGGAGTGTACATATCTCCAGTTGAGCAGACTGACCAGTTTTCAAGTTTGTATGACATATTTTGTATTGTGCCGCAGTTTTTATTTTAAGCAAGAGAAATTTCAAAAATTCCATTCGGCAACCATTTCTCTCCCACAACTGACACTTTAGCTTTCTTGAACGAAGGCGTCACTTTGCGACGGTCCATTTCCTTACGAGCTTCTTTGACACTCTCTTCCAGAGCGTCATATGGACGATTCATAGGCGAGACTCTCATTGTGGATTGCTCCAAAATAATCTTTCCGGCGTCGTCAAAACAGGTGAACGTAATCATGGGAGATAGGGTAGAATTTCTCCTACTCTATCTCTGTTTAGGAGGAAGTCAATATTTATTTTCTAGGAGGCTTACAATACCCCGCGCCCTGAAAACTCGTAGGGAAGTTGACGGCAGCTTCCTTTTTGATAGGAACGCCCATCGCTTCAAGTTGGGCACGAGAGGCGTAATAGATTTCCACAAACTCCAACAAGCGCCCCTGCTCGAATTCTACGTTCGTGACCTTATCTTCTACTTCTTTATCAGTAAATACGGTGCCAATATCAAACTCAACATTGTCTGCGATAGGGGAGAATCCCATTTCTTGTACGTTATTAAGCGAAACAGAACGCGTAACTCCTCGGCTAATGTCCGCGCTTTTAGATACACTTGTCGAACAAGAGAATGTTGTACTATCATAAACGTCACCACCCGAAGTCCAATAAGGCTCATAAGGATAGGGACGCCATGGAAGAATTGGACGACGAGGATATACGGGCACTTCCTTTTCAATAATCCTATCACGATAAACAATAGTAGGTGCGGGCTTTGCTTTTTCGCTATAGAAACGAACACCAATGACGCCGACATTGCTTGTGTCGCCATCTGTGGCTTCGCTCTTAGCTGCGTAACTTTGGTCTTTCTTACCGAAAGCAAAAGCATTTACTTTATCGTTACTAACGCGCCACCCTTTGATTATATAACTATCACGTCCGCGAACGATATATCCATTATAGGAATCACTACATGCTATTTCTCCATCAAGTACGTTCATGCCATCGACGCTACAAACTCCTAGCACCCTTGAATAGGAATCATTACGAAGACGGATTGAATATTCCTGATTTTCTTTCGCCTCGACGTAGAGGCGACCGTTGTGTGCAAAAATCCTTACTGGTTTATCGTTGATAAGAACTTCAACGTTTTGTTGTGCTATTTTATTCATATTTTTGCTCCTTTGGAGACTTTCGTGATAAGCTTTATTACCTATCTAATTTTACTTTACAGATTTTTGAGTTGATTGTCTAGTTTTTTCTTCAACTAAAGCAATTCCATTCATTACCAGCCGTTCCCGTTCTCCGATGTCAAACAACTGATACTCGTTCAACTCTCCTGCCAGCTTCAAACGCGCACGTATATCATCCATAGTTTCTTTCGAAACTTCCAAGAGGGCATAACTAGTAGTATGAGTGTGCATTACTTGCGGGAAAATGTTTCGTCGAAGAAGTCTCGAAAGTACACGTCAGAACGTATAAGGCTCCTAGTATCATCCTTGATATATACGAGCAATGTTTTTAGAGCCGCAGCCTCGCTCCATGCTCCGGTTAATGCGTTGTGAGGTTTCTCTTCGACGGGAAGACCGAGCTTCTCGCAAATCTTTTCGTGACTTAACGATTCTCCAAAGACAGCATAAGCAATTGAGTGAAGGTCAACTGTCCTGTAGCCGAACGGCCACTTGATTTTGTTTTCAAGTGTCTCATTTAGCTCCTGATGATACCTTTCAAGAAAGAGAATATCAAAATGTCCGACATTGTGACCGCCGATTACCCTATCTTCAAATTGATTTGCCCACTCAAGAAAATAAACGTATAAGTCCACAGCTTTTAACTTTCGATAGTCTGTAATTTGGTCTTTCGTAAAGCCGTTAATAGCTAACGCTCCATCGTTTACTTCATCATCCGGTCCTACTTGGCATTCACCATAGAACTTCTTACCGCTGTTAAAATCTACAGCGCCGAGGCTTATCATTGCGTTCTTAGTTGGGCTGAGGCCCGTGGTTTCTATATCTAAAATTATCATAATATTTCCTTTTTCCTAGCATCGACATTCTAATCTAGTAGTTAGTTCTTCTACATCTATTCTATCAAGGGACAGCCTATGCCAACAAAGCCCCGCATCCATACAGTATTGTTTGTCAAAATACTCTAAAGCTGCTTCATCACTATCAGAAGCAAAGCTATATATCGTTGGGGACATATCTTCCCTCGTAGCAGTTACTCTGTATTGATTACAAGGCTTAACAAGTTCTAAAGTCTCCTGATACTTCGAACATTCCCTAAGAAACTCGTGACGCGGAGGAATTACAAGTTCTATATCTTTGTGCTCAGGAAGAACTCTAAATAATTCTCCACGATTTAGCCAACACAACTCATGGCCCGACTTGTCACGAAATGTACGAAGAGCTTTACGCGTGCGCTGTATCTCTTCGCGTAGCTGAGATACGCTAAGTTCGAAAATGTCATCATCAATTAATATCATTGCTCACCCTTAGTACGTTGTTCAAGCTCAGATTTTAGCCACATAATTTTAGGCATCATATCGGCACCACAGTCCGCATATCCCGCTTGATATGCTAGGTTCATACATTCTTTTAGAGCAAGTAGCGTCTTTAAATCTCCACCAAAGTTTTTAATAGTGAATCCAAACCCATCCTTAGAACGAAAATATACGCCTTTAGGATAGATTTCAAATGGGTTTTCAGTTGTAATACTTCCGACTGTGCCAGTAAAACGGTTTTTATGAATTGTTTCTTTTTCCATATTAAATTTTGATTCTCTCTCCAAAACGTCTATACAATATATCCGCAAGTAAAACTTGGTCACTTGGATTTCCATCAATAACATAATCGTAATCCATGAGCAGCAGAAGTTCTTTAGCAATCGCATCGCTACCCGCTTCATCTTGTACGCGGCCCGAAGGATTATATTTCTTCACGCGTTGAATAAATACATTAATATTTTCGAATTCTTCGTTTAGTTTATCAATTAAAGTACAAAGTTCTACGTGATAAGGAGCGTTCTTAGAATAAATCTTTCCTAATACCAGCGGAGAGTCTGTAATAACGAACTTGACACCGTAGTTGACAGTGGACTTTAGGATTTCGTACTGCTTGGCGCTCGTATAGAATTGATTACGTAGCTGGTGAGCGGACCCCCGATACACGATTCTTTTGGCATACTCGTGAATTAATTCTACATTACAATCACGATTCTTTAGATTAGCAAAGATAGCAGACGCCGAGGTACTTTTCCCCGAGCCGGGCGCGGCTATTAGATTCACAACAATAGGTTTATCCATTTCTTTACTCTATTCTTCTTGGGTGCGTTGTCAATTTGTTTTGGATGAGTTCTTTAATTACCTCGCCATGGCAACTCAGGGGAACGCAATAGCACACAAGATAAACCGTGCCACGAGCAGCCATACGAAATATCTTATTTAATTCATCGCAAACCGTACAGTCTTTCTTGGCAATCTTTTCTGCCAACCACACACGATACAGCGCGATAGACTCCTCGCGGGTTGCGCAGGTATATTTAGCTTTAGTCTGGCCCTTCATGTGGGTCCACTGATTGCCTAACGGGGAACCTCGCCCGATATAGACATCGTGACGCGTAGGTTCGTGATGGTGTTTATTTACTATTTCAATCACGGAGAGTTAGCCTTCCTTTTCCTTTGCATGTAGGACAATCGCGTTTAGACATTTTTACATATCCATCGTCACCGTCCAGCCAATCAACAAACATGGCAATCGGCGCACAGATAGTTAGGAACAAGCATTCAGGATTGAATACCTTGCGGCGACCTTTACATTTAGGGCATATTATTTCCATTTTATTTCCAATGGGTAACGAAGAAATGGCATAACCAAATGATTATGTCTACCATTTTCCACAGTCCAAGTGGTACACTGATACATAAGAGAATAAACATTCCCTTTAACAATTCTCCAAGTCCGTCGAACATATGTCCGTCCATATTATATTACCTCCGCTATTTTGTTATCTATGAAATACTTAGCAAGCTCTTTAGTGAAGTAGAAGTGCGCTCCAGCGCGTACCAACTTACGCCCGCTATCACCCAGCATACTATTGAGGACGCTATTTTCAGGGTCAATAAAGCGCAAACGTACTTTATGCTTTACCCTGCCAAAGTATTCTAAGTGCTCAGGCACTACCATGAATTCAAGTTCTACTTTTTTCATTAATTTCCATCTAAGTTACAAAACATACCAGACTCTTGTGCTTCTGCTAGGCGACCCACTGAGTTACCTTCGTGGAAGTTAAATACGTCCCCGCGCTTGGCGTTATAAGACGCTAAGGCTGACAGTTGGGGATAGTTGTCGTACTGATGTAGGCGTCGTAAGTCTTCTCTAATCAGTTCCGATTCCATTAAAAATGATGCTGGTAATGTCAAATTAAAACCCCTTAATCTCAAATAGCTCCGCGACACTCTCTCCACGAAACGTACGTACGATTGCTTCTGCAAATAGATTTCGGACGCTGAGTTTCTTTACGTAAGCGGGATAGGTAGGGTCATAGGAGGGATACAATCCAGTCCTCATTATGAAAACGTCAGGGACGGCAACAGTGTCGGTTACAACCAATTCCTTAAATAATCCCTGCGCCTCGTTCCATAGTCTGTTGAAACCGGAATAGTTGAATACTCCATGCGTTACGGCTGCGCTCACGGATTTAGCGCCTTTATCAATTGCGGCTTTAGCAGCGACCATAAGTGTTCCCAAACTCTCTGTCATGTCATCAAGCATAAGAACATCGCGGCCTTTAATGTCTCCCACGATAAAGGAAGTCTCTACCTCGTCTTCACTCTTACGCTTCTTAGAAGCAAACCCCATAGGAAGATGAAGAACATCCGCGAAAGCCGATGCACGTTTCAAACCTCCTACGTCAGGACTAAGAACAAAGAGATTAGGTCTGTCTTTGTAATACTCCAAGAGTACAGGTGAAGAGAAGAGATTATCTACAGGTATATCAAAAAAACCTGCAATTTGAGGAGCGTGGAGGTCCATTGTAATAACTTGGTTCGCTCCCGCTGTTTGTAATAAATTTGCTACGAGTTTTGCAGTAATAGCAATTCTTGGCTTATCTTTTCTGTCGGCCCTTGCATATCCGAAAAATGGCATAACCGCTGTTATCCTTCCTGCGGACGCCCGTTTAGCCGCATCAATCATAATAAGAAGCTCCATTAAATTATCATTAACGGGGGCATTCGTAGATTGTATTATGTAAGTATCTGCGCCACGAATATTTTCTTCAATTTGAACCCAAATTTCCCCATCTGCAAAAGGTTTTCTAGCTACTGCTGTCAAATCCATATGAAGGTAATCAGCAATAGATTTCGCCAATACAGGGTTGGAGCTTCCGCTGATAATTTTCAAATTTGATTTCTCGTTCATTGATATGCCGTGTAAAATTTGGTATGAAGAAATGTAATAAATGTCTCCTGTTTAAGAGTCTGGATGATTTTTCTAACGATGCAAGCAAAAAAGATGGCAAACGCACAATTTGTGCAAGTTGCACGAGTGCATCCCACGCTATTTATGCCGCTGCTCATCAAAAAGATATAAAACGAAAACAAAAGGAATGGTATCAACTGCACCGCCCTGATATTCTCAGAAAAAGCTCGAAGCATTATCGGGGAAATCGAGAAGCTATCCTTGAGAATGTAAAAGAATACCGAATTGAAAACAGGACCACTATCCTCAAAAAGAAAAAGTCCTACTACCGCAAACACAAAAAAGCAATTAATCAAAAAATTAAAAAGCTCCATAATTTACAAAAGGTTCGTGACCCTAGCTATCGAGCGCTTTGGAATCTTAGAAACAGACTCTACTACGCAATAACTAGAAATGGTAATTTTAAGAGCGCTCATACGTTAGCACTATTAGGGTGTTCCCGTCTGGATTTGAAGAAACATATTGAATCATTATTCCAATCTGGTATGTCATGGGAGAACTACGGTCAGTGGCACATAGACCATATTAAACCTTGCAAATCATTTGATTTATCATGTAAAGAAGAACAGGAAAAATGCTTTCATTTTTCGAACCTTCAACCTCTTTGGGCATCAGAAAATTTATCTAAAGGTTGCCGTTAACACGCTGCTCCTAGTGAAGGGTGTCCGACCTGAAAGAAGTTAAAAGGATTCCACGAAGACACGGGCGGTGCAGGAGGCATGTTGTCAGTCTTTGCTGGCGCGAACGGGTCTTGCCATTCACCAATCTTCTTCAATTCTTTCTCAATCAAGTACCAATCCTTGTTACATTCGAAACCCGCCTTATCCTCAAGAAGGATGTCGAAATAGAACTTCTTGGAGAAATCACACAAATGCCCGTTCTCACATTCGGGGTTGGCGTTGACAAAATTTGGACCAACTCCATGCTGGTCTAACCAAGCTGAAATATCATTGATAGCGTCTCCATGAGAACAGCTATAGAGAATCCACGCCATGTCATCCCGCATGTCCAGCCACGTAAGAACACGAAGGGCATTCGGACAAAACTCGCGGCCTTCGTTTAGACGATTATGTTTACCAACGATAATGACATCGTGCAAGTCAATCGACCAGAACAACTTAGGCCACTTGTTTTGCTTTTTTAGCTCGAAAGCTCTACGGATGTTAAATACATTCATGTCCCAATAATACCAACATTTTTAGGTGTGTCAAGAGACAAATACGAAGTTGCATGGACTTTAGCGCTCTTGAAGTCATCAAGGGCAATCTCTGAAACCCTCTCTACGATTCTCTCCTTGTCGCAAGCATATAGGTCTGCCGAACTAAAGCCGTTCAATTCCATTAACCGATAATTGCCTATTTCGTCCTCTGCAATGTCAACACAGAAAACTGAATCTGGATAATACCCTACTTCTAATATCTTATGGCACAGTTCCAACGCCCCCGGAGGAACATTCGGGATAAGTGTGAGTAACCCCTGATAACGATATAACGAATGGGCTACTATATCTTTATTTTTACTACAAATAAATCTCCATTCTCCGCGAATCTTCTTTGGACTGGCAACGACCACTAAAGAGTGCTGCGGTTTAGATTCATACCATCCTTCGAAATCTTGTAAATCCACCAAGCAGCTTTCAAAAACCTTGTCTCCTTCGTTAGTGCGTACAAATAACTTCGCCTCGACACCCAACAATCCATAAAAGAAGTATTTTCTACGGTTCAGTTCACTTAAAGGCAAAATTATATAGTCTTGATTAAACAAAAAACTTCCAAAATAAGAATAGTATTTTGTACAAGCGTAATTATCCAACGAACAATATAAGACGCCTTTGGTCGGCCAATGATTCCGAACAATTTTACACCCTTCAATAGAGCCTACAAATATAAAAGGAGATTCTTTGGCGGCTCTATTCGCATCAAAAGCTTTGTCGAATCCAACAAAAAGTTTAGCTTCGTGGTTTCGTTTGGCGCATTCATATAGCTCTTGATAAGAACTATGACCTAGATTTTCGATTAACCACTCCATTAATAAACGTCCCCATTTTCCTCAATTTTTAAGTCTTCATAAGGACTAGCATACACGCCATAAAACTTTATTCCGGCAGTACGCATTGCCGCTATTGAACGATGAACGTTAATTACTCGTTCCTCATTAGAATCTCTGACAATAACTATTGCAATCTTAGTTAAGACATAATTCAAATCGACCGCACAAATATTTTCTCCGGTCTTTACCACCGATAGCAATGGCTCAATCAGAGAGTCAATAATGTCACGTACCTTTTCAGGAAGTACGCGAATAGTCGTTTCGCAATAGACATCCTCCGCTCCATCTTCTGTTATGAAACGACGATATAACTCCATTGAAGCGCAATTAAAACATCCGATGATGTCGTTTATTCCCTGATGGCACTTACTCGTGCCGCGATAATACCAAGCTTGAGCAAGACGATAAGAGATATAACTAAAGTCGGAAGCTTTGTCGGATGAGCCCTCAAGATACTCTAGCACTTGCTTCAATGGCTTATCAAATAGTGGGCGGCGGATGGATTTTATATAAGGCATAATTCTTTTTGTTTTTTAGCCCATGAGACGCTCATGTTCCTATTTTTGTTAGGGTAAGGATAGCCCTCATGCCAAACATTGAAGCCGCGTTCTCTAAGCTGGTCCCATATTAGAGTATTTACTTTACAATTATCGGTGCCACTATCTACAAGAAAGAGTGAAAATTCACCTTTTTTTGCTCGTTCAACAATTTGCATTTCGACATACAGTAAACCTTTATCTACTAAGGGTTGCCAGTCTTTTCGAATAGCGTCAGATGCTATATTATAGGTGTCGTCTGCGAGTAACATATTAAATTGAAATATTTAAGGACACATTTGCAACAACCATATATGGGTTGTTAGTGACTCCCATTTGATAGATAGGGTGAAAGAAAACGCTCATAGAAGTAGGCGTTACATTGTTTTCCTCATTGAATTTCCTAATTTCTTCTTGCAAAAATGAAGCTATCCGGTTTTCAAGAGCAACTTTGTTAGCTTTTATTTTATTAATGGTGTCGTTCATTTATTTAAGAAGTTTATTCTATATTTTCGAAAGAGTCAAGGCAAATTCTCCTCCGGCGTACCTCTTTGAGAATTCTTCGAACTGCTTTCGAGTATTCATTCCTCGTCCATAAAGATTATGGAACAGGTCGTGAATTTCTTTAGACAATGTAATGCCGTTGCTAGTAACGTACCGCAGGGATTTGCTGCGACTCCATGCGGAAATATGATGGGCGCAAAGTCCTCCGCTTCGTTGACCAGAGAGTTGACAAGTATAATTATCTCTTTTAAAAACCCTCGTCCTCCATCTATAACTCCTCGGCAGACGAGCGCGAATTTTATTTAACGCCCTATCTTTAGGAGATAGATTTGGATTCCAGTTAGAATGTAGTTCTCCTTTTAAAAAGCTATATTCCTGACATCCGCAACTCTGAGTCATGCCTCGTCTTAAATTTTTACCTATAGCAATCGTCGTTTTACCACAATCGCATTGGCATTTCCATCGCGCCCGTCTATTTTTGGTACGTGCCGATTTAGTAACTCTGAGTTTACCGAACCTTTGATTAGTTAAATCCTTTCTGCATCTTTGTTTAATCTTCTCTTTTCTAAGACACCCACAGCTTTCTGTATGATGCCTCCGTAAATTATTGCCTATAACATAGGTTGTCGTTCCGCAATCGCATAGACATTCCCAATAAGCTTGATTATTTTTAACGAAGGCTACCCCTTTTGCGGTCAAACGTCCGAATTTTTTATTTGTTAGGTCTAGCGTCTTTTTGTCTCCAATACCGACCCATTCTTTTCTTCTTGACCTCTTCTTTATGGGTGTCGTAATAACGGGCTGACTTTTCACGATTTGACTCTCTAATTTCTTCGAGGGTAGTATATTTCTTGGTAGGCATATCTTCATAGATGTTCTTACACAGAACACGAAAGTTGGGAAATTCTATTTTACAAAATATTTTGGTAGTCAACCTCGAATTTTTGAGTGATGGGGAGGTTTCTTCCAAAGCCGAAAGAACGTCTATGGATACGTAATACAGGCGCAGCCTGACGCCTTTTGAATTCCGCCCTATCGGTGAGAGTTAATATCTTTTTAATGTCACCAATAGTAAGGGCTTCGCACTGTTTCGTATATTCTACTATCTCTCTATCGCTTAAAAGGTCACGCTCAAGATATAGGTGAAGGACCGCATCTAGCAATGGATAAGGGGGCAAGCTATCGGTATCTTTCTGTGCTTCCCACAATTCAGCCGAAGGCTCTTTATCTATAATGGTAGTAGGAATAATTTCATTGTGTTTATACTGATTATACCATTTACTTACAGCAAAAACCTCCATTTTATAAACATCGGCAATAACCGCAATCCCGCCCGCCATATCGCCATAAATCGTTGCGTACCCTACTGACATTTCCGATTTATTTCCGGTAGAAAGCACCAAAGCGCCAAAGTTATTGCTATATTCCATAAGAATTCGCCCCCTGATTCGAGCCTGTTCATTCTCAATCGTAAGACGGTTGGGTTCAGTACCAAAAGCTTTCTTAAAATTCTCTATACTTAGATTTACTTCTTCTGCTATTGGACGATTATATAACTTCACACCCAAGTTCTTACATAATGTAACAGAGTCGCTGACGCTACCGAGACTAGATACCTTTGATGGCATCGTAATAGCTATAACGTTATCAGAGCCAAGGGCTTCGCAAGCAATAGCTAAAGTTAACGCGCTATCAATCCCACCACTACTACCCACTACAACTGTTTTGAATCCGTTCTTTCGAACGTAGTCTTCGACCCCAAGCTTCAAGTGCGCAAAAATCTGTTTATAATCAGACGCTAAATGCAATGGCGGAAACATATTCCGTTGGGGTTCTTCGGTATCAAAGAAACCGCAATCTTCATCAAACCCTTTCATAGGAAAAGCTGAAACCCTGTCTGTACCCATCGGTGGCGACTGCACGAAAAAACTATAACCATCAAAGATTAAACAATCGTTTGCACCTACCTGATTTACGTACAATATGGATTTATTGTAATGCTTTGCGAGCTTCTCATACATACGATAGCGTTCTTCGTTTTTACCGATATGAGAAGGAGAAGCGTTAATGGTTATAATTAGTTCTACATCGCTATCCCCAACATCCTTCATCGGGTTGGTGTGATAGAGGGGATTCTTGACAATGGTAGAATCATCCCACGCATCCTCGCAAATAAGTACACCAAATTTAACCTCTTGGTTATCTATAAATGCTCGTACAATTTGGTTCTGGTCTGAACGGCCAGCTTCAAAATAACGACCTTCATCAAAGATGTTATAAGTAGGTAGGAGTTGTTTATTGTAACGATAGATTTCTTTCCCGTTCTGAAAAGCGATGGCGGTATTATATAGGGGTTTTCCAATACCTGTTTTATTTTTTGTTACTGCGCCAAGGAGTATTATGTTATCACTCCCCTCAGTCAGTTCACAAACGCGTTCCAAATAACGCAACTGTTTATCCACGAATCCCTTACGTAAAAGTAAATCACCTGTAGGATAACCACTAATAGCCATTTCCGAAAACACCAATACATCAGCCTTAGAACTGTTTTTAGAAATAGCGGCGGCTATTTTATTAAAATTCCCCTGTAAATCGCCTATCGTAAAATTAAGCTGGAAAGCGCAAATTTTCATTTGATTATAGTGAGTACAAGTTCGCCGTTTGTTTGTTCGAAATATGTTCCTGCTGCTACCTTATATTCTTTTATGATTTTGTCAAGGTCTTCTTTTGCGTCGGACGCTTCACCGTACAATGAGGTTCCTGTAGAGTTTATAAAAGATTCCCATTTGATACGGCCCCACCAGTTTTTTTTCTCAAACTGGATAACGTAGAAGCCGCAGACTATTCTAATTCTGTAGCGCTGATATTTCATTTAGTATCTCTCGATAGCCATACGAACGTAGTCAAGGTATTGTTGATTATTGCAGCTTGCCTTCGCAGGGTTAGCACTTAATTTACATACGTCTTGAGAATTAGCCATAGTAATTTTCATAACCACTTGCGGCACAGGAATATCCATATGGTTTGTTAGGTCTGTACCTATCCCGAACGCTAACCCTATACGTCCCCTGAATCTACGATGGAGTTTAATCATTGTATCGAAATTAAGCCCATCAGAAAACAACAGCCGCTTCGTCAGAGGGTCGATGTCATAGTTTTCATACATACAAACAATTTTCTCCCCAAAAATAAAGGGGTCGCCGCTATCGTGACGACAAGAATCAAACCCTTTAGCAAGTTCAAAGGAAAAATCCTTAAAAAAACGTGCGTCACCTAAAGTGTCGGTTAAAGCGGTCCCCCATTGTCCACGGTACTCGCTCAACCATATTTTAAAAGCTTGACGCTGGCTATGTTGGACCGGATAAAGACCTTGAAGACCCATCGGTAGCTCATGCCCAAAGGAACCTATCTCTTTGATGTTAAATTCTTTAGAAAACGCTACATTACTTGTACCTATGAGGTTATGGGGGCAGTCGGTAATTAGAGTTTTAATGACGTTCTTCTGCCATAGTTGAGAATATCTTCTCCGCGTCCCAAACTCCAAAAGTTTCGGCACATCAAAACCATCCGCGATGCTTTCTACATTGTATTCTGTGAGCGTACAAATTTTTTCGCTTAGATGTTTTATACCGTCGTTTATCGGGGAGCATTTGTTATTTTTCGTATAGTTCCTAGCAAAAATCTCATTGACAATGCTTAATACCAGCGTTTCATAAAGGATAATGCCCGCCCATGGTCCATTAGCGATAATCCGATACGTCCGGTTTTCCTCATCACGTTTTACTGTCAACTGTTCCTCTGGCAGAAATCGGAAATTATAGAGGTATTGCGCAAACGTTTTACTGTAGTAGCCCTTGCTAAGGACATACCGATATTCTTCATCCGTAAGTTTGAGAGTCGCCAAATGTTTGAAAAGCTGCTCCCTCAATTCGTCTTCGGGAACGTATCTCAGCAAATCTAGCTTCTCCTTATTCCTACAAGTGAACTCGTAACGCGCTTCGATATTCGAAAAGAGGTTAAAAATGATTTGCAAAACCGTCAATTTGTAGAGGTCTAAATCGAGCAAACTTTTGATGATTGGTTCCATGACGTTTACTTTATTGTTTTTTTATTCAATGTCAAGAGGTTTTTAAATTCCCCGTTTTCAAACCGAGACGAGATTTACAAGTCAAGCACTCGTTCCGTTTTTCTTATCAGTGTCTCTTTCTGAACGTAGCACTTCTTTATATCTGCCTCAGCACGAAGCATTTTTGCAGTGGCTCGCGCTTGCTTTAAGGTCGGCTGGACACACGCATAATCAGGGCCATGTTTGCGAGTAGCGATGACTCGAAAATCGACGCGAAGGATTTTCTTTTTCATTACTTAGTAATGTTATATTCGTGTAGGAAGGGAGGCACAACAAGGTCGGTTTCCTCTTGCCCAAAGTAATTCTTACTTATCGTTACTTGGCTATCTTGCCAATTCGGTGTAGGAGTGCCGCTAACTTCAAAAATGCGAGGGGTCACACCCTTCATCTTTAGAACTTCCAAATGTTCCTCAGAAGTTTCTAGGTGATACCACTGATAACCTGACTGCAAGGGCTCTGTACATATTGGCGTTTCCCAACAGAATGCAAACAACCAAATTACTAATGCGCCAATCATAAGAAGCATAACGGACTTCCCTTTAGTGCGGGTGTTAAATTTTCCCCAGCGAATTAAATTAATCAGTACGCCTAGCCAAACGAATATTGCGATAGTGATAGTGGTGTGCATATTATTTTACTTGTTGATTTTTTCGATACGCTTGCTCTCTTCACCCCACTCGATAAGCGGGCATTCACGAGTGTAGAGCATTCCAACGGTTTCCTTAATAAATCCGAACACATTACCGACGCACTCAAGGATTTTGTTCGCTACACAATCCTCCGATATGTCTTCCTCATACTTGCTAGGCTTTTCAGGGATAGAGGACCACTTTAGTTTTACTTTACCAAACAGGGTACTCAACAAGGAGACTACGATAGCAGCAGCCAACGATAAACCTAATAGTTCTCCACATCCTATTACAACACCCCACGTAATCTGTCGGATAAATAACCACGAAACCCTTAATACTACATATCCCACAGCGAGCGCAAGCAAGAATAGGATAGGCTTAACGATAAATCCGCTAAGATAGGCGAACTTCTTGATAGAGGCTTGGAGTTTAGCCTGACGCTGGAGCTTCTTCTCTTCACGCTCGATAGCTCGGTCGCGCTTTACGATTAAAGATTTGGCGATGTCTTCCCAATTAGGAGTTACTGCTATCCACGCTCTAACATCATCGGCCATATATGAATTGAAGTTAATAAGCTCACTTTCAGAGGGTTTCGGATTGCTGTTCAATTTTTCGTAGTAGGCTATAATATACCTGTCCCTAGGACGCTCCACCTTTTTTGCTTTCTGCGGGGACGAAACGGGCCAGCACGATACGACGAGATTTGTAAGGAATTCAAAAAACTTCCCAACCAAAACCAACGGTGAGATAAAAATGCACAACCATGTAAACCAGAAAAACGGACAGTAGCCGACGAACGTTGGAGTCCTCTTGCCAAAGCTCCATTTTTGGACATTGCACATCCAGCCATTTTTGTTGATTTGCTTGCGGTATTTTCTTTCTGTATTCATAGGTATGGGTTTATTCTGAGGTTGTTTTTTGAAATGTCAATTACTTTTGTTGAAAATAGCTGCTCTGTTTGCCACGAATACCTCGATAAGACATATTTGCGTCACTGTACGCACTCCATACGTCGTTATCGTAAAATTCGCTAATAGCTTTTACAAAGAACGGTATGTCTCTTTCTGCTGAAAGCGGACGAAAATGATTCACGTCAACGCCGACATTGATGGAGTTCAATTGGAACTTCCATGCTCCATGAATATGTCCTACTAAATTAAAATAATCCCTACGAGCCAAGCTTGGATAATGAACCAAATAGAAAGGATTAATAGACACACCGGGGCACGGATTCAAACCTTCACCATCGGGTACGATTGTTTCAAAGTAAGGCGCTAAGTCGTTATCTGAAAATACCCTATCGTGATTACCACGAATAAGAATCTTGCGTCCGTTAAACTCCTTCACGAACGGCAACCAATGCGGAGCCTTTTGATAACAAACATCGCCTACAACATAAACTAGGTCATCAGGCGATACTAAAGCGTTATGGTTTGTTTTGAGTACGTCGCCCATTTCCTCGGGCGTCCCAAAAGGGCGTTGCATAATCTCGAAGCGGTCTTCCCCCAAATGCCAGTCAGCAGTAATCCATGTTTGCATATGACGTATATTTTGAGGTTATTTTTCGGAAAGTCAACGATTATTTCATACTCAGGTTGTAAACAGAGTCGCCGTTGACAACATAAATTTTGTTTCCCCACGAGTAAAGGGACTGGTTGCTGGTAAGAGGGGACTCTAAAATCGTCTTTACTGCCGAGTTGTCGTAGAAAAGTTCAATCGAATCGCCATTAGCGGCGACACAAAGCCCTTTGTCCAGCACTGTAAAATTAACATCCTGCACAACAACATTTGATTCTACCCGAATCGCGTACGTCGAAACAGATTTATCAAAAATGAGAGTCTGCCGCTCATAAACGCCCTTATCTTCTGCGATTACGATAGCAACCCCATTCATGTATTTCGCGTCAACAATACGCTTTCCATCCAATTCAGGAACGTGGATAGTTTTAGAGGCTCCGACCTTATAAGGAATCGCTATGCGGCATGTGCCGAGCATATCTTGAACGACCATTCCATCGAATATCTTATGGGTATCAATGATGTTTGCGACGATTTGTTTTGAGACTACAACTTTAGCACCGAGATTAGAAAACGTCATTTCAACCAAGCTACCATGAATAACAACATAAAGTCTTCGGTTAGCTATAAAGTATCCATTTGTACTTATTACAGCGGATTCGGTGCCTTTAAA
>Ga0302319_10001688_pt1 | contig 49067 bp, 30 predicted proteins | sample Bog_T0_2_FD_203319 | JGI IMG/M metagenome (GOLD analysis project Ga0302319, IMG submission 203319) | Peat permafrost microbial communities from Stordalen Mire near Abisko, Sweden - Bog_T0_2 | ecosystem: Environmental > Terrestrial > Soil > Wetlands > Peat | place: Sweden: Abisko, Stordalen Mire... | reverse complement strand
AAAAATTGCTTGCGCGCGCCCAAGCTTCGGGCATGCTGGAAAGCTCGCTAAATTAAAGGAGCTATTCATGTTTGCCGTTATCCGTACAGGTGGAAAGCAGTATAAAGTAACCGAAGGGGAAACCCTCGATATCGAATTGGTCGATTTTCCCGCCGAGGGCGAGAAGAAGATCACCATTTCCGATGTGCTCCTCGTCGGCAACGGCGATAATTTTTCCGTCGGCAATCCGCTTTTGAGCGGCGCCACCGTCGGCCTCGAGCTGGTGGAAGACATCAAGGCGAAAAAGGTCATCGCTTACAAGTACCGCCGCCGCGAAGGCTATCACCGCACCGTCGGCCATCGGCAGAAGCTGAGCCGCGTGAAGATCACCAAGATTTCAGTCTAATTGGAGAACCACTATGGCGCATAAAAAAGGTCAAGGCAGCGTACGCAACGGGCGCGACAGCGTCAGCAAGCGCCTCGGCGTGAAAAAATTCGGCAGCGAGGCGGTCATCGCGGGCAACATTCTCGTCCGCCAGCGCGGCACCCGTTTCCGTCCCGGGGCGAATGTCGGCATTGGACGCGACCACACCCTCTTCGCCCTCACGGATGGCGTCGTCAAGTTCGACCGCACCAACCGCAAGGTCCATGTCCTCGCGGCGGCTGCAGCCTAGCCACCGACGTCCCGCACTGCGTGACGGTGCTGCGCACGGCAGTTAGATCGTCGCGCCAGTTACCATTATCCATTTATGTTTGTTGATCGCGTTCGCATTGTAGCGCGAGCTGGCAACGGCGGGCCCGGCGCCTGCAGCTTTCTGCGCGAAAAAAACATGCCGGACGGCGGTCCCGATGGCGGCAACGGCGGACGCGGCGGTAGCGTCGTCATTGTCGTCGATCCCCACGTCAACAACCTGATTCGCTATCGCTATGCGCCGCACCAATTCGCCAAGAACGGACAGAACGGCGGCAAGAAGCAAATGTCGGGACGCTCCGGCGCCGACTGCATCATCACGGTACCGCCGGGAACGGTCGTCAGCCGCATTCCCGACGAGGTGATTCCCGTCGTGCCGGATGAATTTGGCGAGGGCCGCAAGACTCCCGACGATCTCGCCAGCGTGCCGGAAGACCCGGCCGTCCTCGAACCGGTGGCCGACTTGGTCAAGCCGGGCGACAAGTTTGTCCTCTGCGCCGGAGGCCGGGGCGGACGCGGCAATATGAATTTCAAGTCCTCGACCAATCAGGCGCCCCGTCGTTACGAAAACGGTGAGGAGGGCGAGCGCGGCCAGTTCCAGCTCGAACTCAAATCGATCGCCGATGCCGGGCTGGTCGGCTACCCGAATGCCGGAAAATCAACGCTCCTTTCCCGTCTCTCCAACGCCCATCCCAAGATCGCTCCCTATCCCTTCACCACGCTCGAACCGATGATCGGCGTGATCGAATATCCCGACTTTGCGCGCGTCACCGTGGCCGATATTCCCGGGCTGATCGAGGGCGCGCACGCGGGCGTCGGCCTGGGCCATGAATTTCTGCGCCACATCGAGCGCTGCCGGATGCTCCTGTTCGTCATCGACATGGCCGGAAGCGAGGGCCGCGATCCGCGCGACGATTATGCGATGTTGCGCAAGGAGGTCAGCCTCTACCAAAAAGAACTGGGCGAACGGCCCTATCTGATTATCGCCAACAAAATGGACCTGCCCGAAGCGGCGGAAAACCTGAAGAAATTCAAGCGGCGCGTGCGGCGCGAAATCATTCCCATCGCCGGTGATGACAACGCCGGGATCGATCAGCTTAAAGCCGTTTTCAAGCGGGAATTGGCGACCGTCTAGAACATTTTCAAAAATGTTGGAGCCGTTTTGTGGCCTCTGAGCCCGGAAGGCTCACGGAAATTAGCCGGTGGTGACAACCACCGGTATCCGCCTCAACCAGAGCCCGACCTGGAGGGTCACCGGATCGCATTTGCCTCTCAAATTTGCCTTCCTCCAGCGGCCCTTCGGGACGCGCTTCTGTCCCATGCTTACCGGTGTTTGTCACCACCGGCTAATATCTTTCGACCCTGCCGGGTCTCCACTCGCGGCTACAGTTTTTCTGAAAATGCTCTAGCCGCGAGAAAAGCCGGCCACCACCTGAAAGCGAAGGCTCCAGCCTCAATGCGGGCTTACCTCTGGTACCCCGCCCGGCGCCGCCGGAGCCTCTGGTGCGCTATTCGTGTTCACGGGAGCAGCGTTGGTGTCAGCAGGCGCACTCCCCGTCGGCGCATTGGTCGCGGGCGGCGACGGCTGCTTCAGGGGCGGCAGCGCTGAATCAGGAGGCATCAGCAAGGTGTCGATTTCGTTGATGATCCCATTGGCGCAACGGATGTCCGCGTGGATGATTTTTGCCTTCAGCACCATCTGGACGCCCAGGCGATTGGTCTTGAAGGTGAGGGGATTTCCCTGGCACGAAAGCTCCGAGGTCAGCGGCAGGATGTCCTTCGCGGTCAGTCTTTTGCCATTCACGACGTGAAACAGCACGATGTCCTGAAGCCGCTCCTTGTTTTCCGGACGGAGCAGCGTGGCCAGCATGCCGGGCGGAAGTTTGGCAAAGGCGGAATCGGTCGGCACAAAAACCGTGAAGGGGCCCCGGCTGCTGAGGAACGTGCCGAGGTCGGACGCCTGAACCATCGCGGCGAAATTGGTCAAAATGGGATTGGCCGCCACCGTATCGGCGATGTCGCGAATCTTGGGCGGCTTGGCCAGGGCGATTCCCCCGATGAATGCCAGCAACAGCACCGCCCCTAACCATGACGGCGCGGCAAATCGTGCGTGAAAGCGGAATTTCATCGTGAGGTTAAACTAGAGAAGGGCCCATCCCTGTACAAGCAGCACGATAATCATGCCGGAGGTCGCCTCCGCCCCTGACCCCGGCTTGCGCGTGATTACTCCTCGCCCGGCCCTTTCAACTTTTCCCGTGCTTTGCCAACGAGAAAATTACACGCCTCGGGACAGAGCAGCGGAATCTCGTTCGGTTCCATCTCCACCGGCTGGGCCGCCGGGATCCAAAGCCTTCGCTTCATGCAGCCAGCTTCGCAATGGGTTGCGACCAACTCCGCGATCCCCGCTTCGTCCAACTCGCGCACGATGCGGAAGCGCCCGCTCTGACGTCCGGCGGTTTCACTCCATGGCGTCATGGCCAGGTGGTCGTGCCTCCATTGCGCCCAGTTGGCCAGGGCCGCAGGGTAGAGATAATCGAAGGCCAGTTGCAGGCCGCGTAAATCCGGCGCATGCAGCAGCCAGCCGCGGGGCAGGTTGGGCGCGGCCCGTAACGGACGAAAATTCCCGTCCCGGTCGAGCCGGATCAACTCGCGCAAATCATCCAGGGTCACAATGCGGCGCAGGCTGGCCGGATCGCTCTTAAGATCCTCCTGATGCAGCACATGGTATGAACCTTCCTCCGCCGAACGGATGACGATTTCTCCTATTTTCCAGGGGAACGGCGCCCGGTCCATGAGATCGACGAGTTCGTAATCGATCGTGGTGCCTGCGCTCATGATATCGCCCGACCCGCGCGTTTCGCCGTGCTCGTTTTGAAATTGCCGCACCTGGGCCACGATGACATCGGCCATGAAGGCTTCCGTGCCGATGGCGGTCGCGTACCAGAGCCGCCTCTCCTTTTCGCGGTGGGGATTCGTGAACCCCTTTTCCTTGATGTTGTGCGTCAACCCAAGCAGCACCGGAATGTCTTCGTAGGAGTGGAGTCCGTCCGAGATGAAAAATGGCACCACGATGACATCCGGGCAGGTGGTCAACGTGCGCCAGTCCTTCACAAAAGGGTATTGTTCCATCAGCACCGCCTGGCAATCGGCATAGAGACCCTGCGCCCGAATGATCTCCGCCTGTTCATGGATGATTTTCGTCGAATTGTCATTGAGCGATGTCCCATGCCCGCAGATGAAGAGGCACGCTGTTTTCGCCGGGGCGGTGATCGTTTCAGCAGAGGCGGAGACCACGTCGCTGGCCCGTCGCAGCAGGGCCTCGGTCATGGCTGGATTCAAGCCCACGGGCGGGCAATAGAAAATCTCCCGGTCTTGCAGATAAGTCACCGGCCCGGTCAGTCCCAGTTCCCGCGGGATGATCTGTTCGGTGAAGTAACCCGAGCTGATGAAATTGGGCACCACATAAATCTGCCGCCGATGGGTCTGGCGCAGGGCTTGCCGGAAATTAGGCTCCTCTTTCCAAAAAGCGACGTGGACTTCGCCGAAGATGCCCCGCCCCCGGATTTCCTCCGCATGTTGATAAGTGGGTGCGCTTGAATCCGCATTCAGAGTTGAGCCGTGACCCAGCAAAAGCAATGCAGCATCACGATTCGACATATCCTGATTATAGCCTTAACTGTCGTTTTTGTTCAACTCAACCCCTGTTTAATAAGACAAAACGGCTGCTCCCACTTGGGTAATTAGTGAAATTTTGTCATCAATTTCCTCATTAAACGATGGGTAAGCACCGATACTTAAATCGAAACTTGTTCGTCATAATAAGTCGTTAGGAAAAGATTTGTATGTGCTTCTGAATCACTTGATTCTAGGCCATGGTACAAGAAATGCTGTAGTCGCGATCCCGACGAATATGTTTTGAAATAGAGTCCTGAAATAAGACACAACGAGCCTCCGACTTTTTACACAAAAACTATCATTTTACCTCTGAAAAAGAGCCCAAAGACGTTTGTATCCAACCGCTGCTGGCATAGCCATTGCAACTTATACCACTACACAACACGATTTTCGATAACGTGAGAATATTTTGAGTTAATTGGTTTATGCGTAAAAAGATGTTTTATTTCCTGGCGGTAATGGCTTTAGCCGTAGGCATGTTCGCTGCCCACGCGCAAAGCACAGTTGCCACGGTTCCAGAGGGGATGATCAATTTCAGCCTTCCTCATGGTACGACGACCTATCTTAGTCTGCCTTTGACCAATAATTCGACTTGCTCCGACACGGTGTCCGCGGTGACGACGAACACGATTAGCGTCGACGATGCGCCTGTCCCCCTTACCACCAGTCTTGCGACTCCCGCCACGCCCTACTTTGTTAAGTTTTTAAGTGGGAGCGAGTCGGGCCGGGTGATGCTTATCACCGGTAATACCTCGAGTACATTGACCCTGGACACAACAGACAATAACACCGGAGATGCAATTGCGCTGACGACCACCAACTTCAGCGTGCAGGTGGGTGATGCCTTTGAGATCTTTCCCGGCGATACGCTGGCTTCCGTTTTTGGAGCCGGGACCGCCCAGAGTCCGCTTCTTTTGACGGGCGGCGCGAACATTATCTTCTCGGATACCCTTACTTTTTACACCTCGGCTGGAGCCCCGGCAACGACCTACTACTTCAACACTACGAACGGATATTGGCAACAGTACGGATCACAGGCTAACGCGAACAATGTGATCATCTATCCTTACGCCGCCTTTTGTGTCACCCTTCGGGGCTCGCATCCCGATACGACCCTGGTTCGGGGCGGTCGGGTAACGCCGGTTCCTGCCCTCACAAAGTTGATTGGTAACGGGACTATATACAGTTCCACCCAATATCCGGTTGATGTGACTCTCTCCCAACTTCAATTTGGAAGCAACTGGGTCACGGGCGCCGATGTTCTCTCTTCGGATACGATCAGTGTTTGGAATGCCGGTCTCCGTCATTTCGATACTTTCTATCAGGAGGCTGATTCGACCTGGCGCAAATACCCGGACGCTGTCACCGACCAGAGCAATTTCACCATTACTGCGGGAGCCGTCATCACCATCGCCAAGCGGGAGGCGGTGACTGATGATACCGGCGCTTACCTGACTTCAGCTTTGCCCTATTCCTTGAATTAGATTCGTAAATCACTGTGTTTGAGATCCAGAGAATTGCCTGGCGCGCGCCGTGCGCCGGGTCGATTTTGGATGCGTCACGATGTATTCGCTCTGTCATTATTTGAACAGGGACACAAATTAAGTACAATTTCTAGATGCTTAGAGGGCGAAAATGGCATCTTATCGCCCATTTGATGGATTACAATTATGTAATCTAAGTCAAGTTCGTACAGATTATGCATGGTCATTTTTGCTTCAAAACACGGGCATTTTGTTGCATTTAAAGACACGTTGCCGGGTATTTATTGCCTAAGTGTCAACTTCGAGCTACGCAAGGGCCTTTGTTGCCCTTGTTTAAGACGCTTCAATTCGTAGCCAGAACTAATTAATAGTAATTATGATTTTACGCGAACAGGCATAAATAATAAGGAGGGGGGCATTTTCGTCCTTCCTTCCGTAACAGAAGAATTGTAAGCTTCGAAAGCTAGGCACGATCGCTGCGTTACTGCGCCGGAAGTTCAAAAGGAGAAAACTATGATAAGCCAACGCACCTCAGGATTGTACCACCTCGTCGTACTCGTTCAGTGCCTGCTCATCAGTATTCTCTACTGGTCGCTGGTGGGATCGTTTTACTTCTACCACACGAATTTCAACCTCGATGGTTACCGGGTCTACGCGATTCCCTACGCATTTGCTCTCATCGGCCTTTTGGCGGCAGCCGCGCTGAGAACGGATGCATTGGCAAGCTTGCTCCGGAAAGACGTCTCGGCCATTCACCGGGAGTCGTTTCGACAGATCAGGTATGTCATGGCGCTCCTCTTCGTTTACTTCCTGACTGCCAATCCGCCGATCCTTGGATCGCGGTTTGTCCTGGCTTTTTTCGCCCTAAGCTATCTTGTCCTCCTGCTGACGCACTGGAGATTGCCGGCGATCATCACCAAGTACGCCTTCAGCGGCTCGCGTGTCGAACGCACCTTGATCGTGGGCACGCCCGAGAAAGTTTCGGATTTGGGCCTTTACCTCGCGCACAAGGAAGAAATCGGCATCAAAACGATTGGCATCGTCTGCGACGGCATCCCCAGGGGCACCTACGGGAAGTACCGCGCGCTGGGTGAGTTGTCCGATTTGAAGCCTCTCCTGAAAATGCACAACATCACCCAGGTGATCGTGGCTGAATTCCCCGCCTTTAAAAACCAGCTCCAATACATCACCGATATCTGCCAGGGACAGGGCGTCCGTCTGCTCGTGGTCAACACGTTGCCCTCGATGTTCGTGCACAAAGTGTCGATGTTTGCCGATGACGGCCTGAACTTTATCGGCCTGCGCGAAGAGCCGATGGAAAATCCCTATCATCGCCTGCTGAAGCGCACGCTTGATCTCGCTGTGGCCATTCCGGTGGTCTTCCTGATATTGCCGATCACTTCGTTGATGGTGGCCATCATCCAGGCCATTCAATCGCCCGGGCCGCTCTTCTTCATTCAGACCCGCGCGGGCTTGCAGAACCGCACCTTCCGCTGCTTCAAGTACCGCACCATGCATGCGACCAATCATGATGCCACGGTCCAGGCCAAGGTGAACGACAGCCGGATTTATCCCGCCGCCAAGTGGCTGCGCAAATTGAGCATCGATGAGCTTCCCCAATTCATCAACGTGCTCCTCAACGACATGAGCGTGGTCGGACCCCGCCCGCACCTGGTCGAGCACAATGACAAATTCGCCAACATCACCCAGAACTATCATATCCGCGCCTTCATCAAGCCGGGCATTACCGGCATGGCGCAGATTCGCGGCTACCGGGGTGAAATCAGCTGCGAAAGCGATCTCGAGAACCGGATCAAGTCCGACCTCTACTACATTGAAAAGTGGAGCTTCAATCTGGATCTCCTCATCATTCTGCGCACTTTTATGACCGTGTTCCTCCCGCCGGAGACCGCGCGGTAATTATCGGATTTCAGGTTAATCGAGAATCACTTCACCTTTGTCGAGGTGGACCCGATGAAAATCGAGGCGCTTTTGTGCGTTGTCACAGGCGATGCTGCCAAGGTAATTGACCAGAGCGGGCAGGGGATGCAGACGCCATTTCAGGGTGGCGGACTCATCCCGTGTATCGATAACGAAGGCGCTTTCTTCAGGGCCGAAAGCGACTGACACCTGCTGAAGACCTTCGGAAATGCCTTCGCCGCGCGCTTTCAGGTAAGCCTCTTTCCGCGTCCAGGCCCGGTAAAAGGCGGGTATCTTTTCTACGCTGGAAAGCGTCTGGAAAATCCGGAAATCTTCCGCCGATAAAATGCGCCCGGCCAGCTCCGACAGATCCGCCGGTGACTGCATATATTCCAAATCAATCCCCACCTGGGCCCGGGCGGTGACCGCGATGGCAACCAAGTCATGCGTATGCGTCATGCTGAATTGGATCGTCTGGTCCTGCGGGAAAATGGGGCGGCCGAGGGCGGTATAGGCCAGCTTGATTGTTGCCGCAATTTGGCCCAGATAACGTCCCAAACATTGCCGCAAAAGACCCCGCCCCAGGACGAAGCGCGCGCGATCTTCGGGAAAGCGGAATCGCGCCGCACGCTGCTTATCATTGAGATCGAGGAACGGTTCGAGAAAGGGCAGGGAATCGTGCGCCTGGGAAACCTGTGCCATCCAGACCACGATGGCGCTGTCGAGATGATCGCGAGGTTCGGGCTTCATCATTTTTAGAAAATAAGCCGCGCAGGGGGCAGGTACAGATAAAACGCTTTGGGAGACAATGCTGTTGCGCTGCCGGGCGGGAATCGCATTAATTTTAACGCAAGGCGAGGCATCGGGAATAGGGGTTGCTTCCCCTGTCGCGTTGATTACCATCCCCCTCGAAATGGATCGCCCCAAACCTCAAGCGTAACGCTTACCCTATATTACGTTTCGCATGAAAATCCTCGTTTGGGGTATCAATTACTCTCCCGAAGTCTCAGGAATAGCTCCGTTTAACAAAGCTCTCTGCGAATTTCTGGCGGGCCGTGGCCACGAGGTCACGATGCTGACGACGTTCCCCTACTATCCACAGTGGAAAAAGCGTCCGGAGGATTTGGGCAAGCTCTGGAAGGAGGAAACGATCAACGGAGTCAAAGTGATCCGGGTCTGGCATTACGTTCCGCAGGAACTCAGCAGCTTGAAGCGGATCATCCACGAAGCCAGTTTTTTGGGACTCTCTTTTCTCCATGCCATGTCCCTGGAAAAAATGGATGTTGCGGTCGTGATTTCGCCGCCTTTGGGCCTGGGCTTTTTCGCGTGGCTTTTCTCCCAGCTCAAAAAAACTCCCTTCGTTTTCCACGTGCAGGATTTGCAGCCGGATGCGGCGCTTTCCCTGGGCATGCTGAAGCCGAGCCGGTTTACGCAACTTCTCTATAAACTCGAAGCCCTGGCTTATGCCAAAGCGGCCCGGGTCAGCGGCATTTCGCAGGGAATGATCAATGCTTTCAAAGCCAAGAAGGTCCCGCCGGAAAAAATCATCCTTTTCCCCAACGGCGTCGCGGTGCCGGGAGCCGATTTTTTTCCGCTGCCGGGGGCTTTCCGCGCGCGGCACAAAATCGAGCCCGATATTTGCGTCGCCACCTATTCGGGAAATCTCGGGGCGAAGCAGGGACTGGATATTCTGTTGGATGTCGCGGAAAAGGTGGTCGATCAGCCGATCCTTATCGTCATCTGCGGGGACGGCGCGCGGCGAACGGCCATGGAGCGGCAGGTGGCCGACAGAAAGTTGAAAAATCTTCTTCTGCTTCCGCTTCAGGACGAGATAGCGTACCGCGAAATGCAGGTCGATACGTCGGTCAGTCTCATCACCCAGATCAAGGGTACGGGCCAGTTCTTTTTCCCGAGCAAGCTGCTTTCCTCGATGGTCTTTCACAAGGCGGTCCTGGCCGTGGCGGACGGAGATAGCGAATTGGCGCTCGCAGTGAAGGATTCCCAATGCGGCCTCGTCGTCGAGCCGGAAAACGTCGATGCGCTGGCCTCGGCGCTGATCGAAATGAGTTCGCCCGCCCGGCAGTTGTTGATGGGTCAAAACGGAAAGAAATGGGTCGCGCAATATGCCTTCGACGTGGTCCACGGCAATTTCGAGGGCCAATTGTTGAAGCTCGTCGCTCCATCTCAATGACGATCCCGATCACCATCATTATCCTCACGAAAAATGAAGAGGAGAATCTGCCGGAATTGGCGAAATCGATTCCGTGGTGCGATGACGTGCATGTCGTCGATTCGCTCAGCACCGACAACACGCTGGCTATGGCCAAATCCCTGGGCTTTCAAACCTGGAGCAATCCCTTTAGCGGTTTTGGCGATCAAAGAAACTGGGCGCTGGCGAATTGCCCATTGAAATATCCCTGGATTCTCTTCCTGGACGCGGATGAAAAGAGCACGCCTGCTTTTGCGGCTGCGCTGGAAAAGGCCATCACCACTGCGCCGGAAACGGTCGCCGGTTATTATTGCTGTTGGAAAATGATCGTCGAGGAGGTCTGGCTCAAGCGTTGCGACGGTTTTCCGAAATGGCAATTTCGTCTCCTGCGCAAGGGCAAGGCGCGGTTTGCCGATTTCGGCCACGGTCAGAAGGAAGATGCCATCGAGGGGGAGATACTTTTTCTCCAGGAGCCTTACGAGCATCGCCCTTTCAGCAAAGGCTGGGCCGACTGGCTCGACCGCCACAACCGTTATTCCACGAAGGAAGCGATCGAAAGAATCGATCTCCCTTTTCATTTCAAGGAGATGTTCTCGAGCCATGGACCGATTCGCAACCGGGCCCTCAAGGGCTTTGTCAGCCGGGTGCCGGGTTGGCCGCTCGTGCGCTTTGGAGTCCCTTATTTTCTGAAGCTCGGCTTTTTGGAAGGCCGGGTCGGGTTCACCTATTGCCTCAACCTCGCCTACTATGAATACCTCATTCAGATCAAGATGCGGGAAAATGAAGCGAAGAGAGCCGCACAAAAGGCAGCCAGGATTTGAGTTCTAAAGAGATCGAATCAGCTCGGGAAAATTTTTGCGGAAATGCTGATTGGTCTCCAGGAAGAAATCACGGGCGTTGGATCCGATCTGGCTGATCGCGGCCTGATCGAGTTTCATGGCGCGGTGGACCTGTTCTTCCAGGCTTTCGGGCTTGATGAAGTAGCGATGGGAAAGATTCATCGCCACGGTTTTGTCGAGGCAATCGATGAGGAAGCCGCGCGAAGGTTCCACGAGTTCATTCATGGGCGGAGCATTGGTCGTAAGCGTGATCGCCCGGCAACTCATCGCCTCCATGATGTAATGGCCGAAACCTTCCGCCTCGGAGCTGCAGATATGAAACACGAACGAATTCTGTAAACGCCGGATCTCGTCGTTCGACAGGCGTTCTCGAATCGCGCGAACATTGGGCGCATGAAAATCGGCGGGAATCTGGTCGTTGTTATTGATGACGGCGACAAGTTCCGGCCATTCGGGATGCTTTTTCCAGGCTTCGAGCAGGCTTTTTGTGCCCTTGAACTGACTGCTGCACGTGTGAAAGAACTTCGTGGCATCGCGGGGGACCTGCTCGTCGAGACGGTCCTCGCTCATAAAACCAACGTATTGGGTTTTGCAGCCGAGCTGGCTGAAAACACGCCCGGTCAGCCGCGTCTTGGCCAGGACGAGATCAATTTCTGGCAGCCATTTACGCAGATGCGCGGCAAAGCCTTCGACGTTCGGAATCAAGAGATTCTTGCGGGCCAGGGGCAGCCATTCGGGAAAGATCGGGGCCAGGAAAATGTTGAGGTCAAAACGTCCGCGCAGGCTTAGGGCCCGTCGCGCAAGCGGTTTAAAACGCGCGACCTTGCTCCGTTCGCTGACGGGATAGCGGGTGACGTCAAAGCCGTTTTGCTCAAGGAGAGAAGCGACTAATTCCAAGTCGAGTCGATTGCCAAATCCAGCCACGGGCGAGATGACATGAACGGATTTCGCCATAGGGAAGCTCTATTTTCTCCTGAAGTAAAAACCGTAATAGTGGCGAACGTATCGGTCCGGGCGCAAAATAATTTCGCAGAAGCGATCGTTTTCCCATCGCTCCACGAGCTCGTAACCCAGCTTCTCCATCGCGGCGACGAATTCGCCGAGGTTGGCGAGTTGGTAGGGAACGACCGAGTAGCCCATGTGCTGCAGGGTGAAGAAAGGGCTTCCTTCGGTCAGGGGAACGCGGTTGACCAGGACATGCTTCGGCTTGTCCTTCAGTTTGCCCAGCACGTCGGAGAAGGAATGATCAAAATATTGCAGGGCCCCGGCGGTGAGATAGATATCGGTTCCGCTGGCGTCCTCCTGGTTGTCCGTAAAAGCGAGCTGGGTTTCGCCCCGTTTTTCGGCGATCCGTTTGCCCGCGGCATTGACATAGGGGACATCGCAAACGGTCCAGCTAAATTCCTTTGGATAGGAAATCCGGGATCGATATTGGTAAAAGCACCAGCCGATATTGCCTCCGAGGTCGAAGAGGGTTTTGACCTGGGGAATGAGGCCGGAAAGAATGCGGACAACCTGCTGGTCGCGTTCCGGAATGGTCTCGTCGAACTGGTCCGAGATGTCGGGTTGGTCAAAGCCCTGATTGTAACGCGCCGGGACGTGCGCCTTGGCTTCCGCATAGGTGGAAAAGACGCCCCAAAAGCGATGGGTGTTGTGATTGGGGCCGAGGAAGATCGAACGGGCGACCCAAAAACGCAGGCCGGGAATTTTGGCAATGGTGTCGCGGAGGAGAGCTTTCACAGAGGCTCAACTCATAGCGATTATATGGCCACGGGTCTAAGATTTAATTCGTTTTTGAGCAGGTTTTCCAGCGCGGGCAAATTGACTTCAAAATCGCTGTCTTCATCCTTTTCATCATGGCAGAGAAAAAGGTGCTTTTGCCCAAGACCGATGGCCAGGGTGTGAAAATAATTCGGCGGGACCTGGGTCGAATAGAGAACCACGACGGCAATCTCACCCGAAAAAAACATGCCTCCCAGCCCGGCGCCGTGGGCACTGACAATGATCTCGGCCCGGTGAAAGATTTCAACCTGCTTCTCGAAGGAAAGGTTCTCCGGATCGATGGTGCGAAAGCCGTATTTTTTCAAATGATCAATCAGCTGGTCTTCATTGTTAACGCGACGATGTCTCGCATAGCGGCGGGAAATATAAATTCGTTCCGTTTTGTTGTGGGTAAGGGGCAGGCCCAACTTTTGAAAGATCGGATGGCGAATGGCGCGATAGTATTCATCCGGCAGCAGGCCCAAGCAGCGGTCGGAAATCAGCGAGGCCCATAAGAAATGTTCGGTCTGAACCCATTCCTCCTTGATGCCGTAGGTTACCTTGAAATGATCGGGGAGGATACATTGCAATGTTTGTCGCTGGAACTCCGTGGCATTGGAGGGCATCAGCAGCGTGAGGCTGGTTTTCGGCGCGACTTTGGCGAGGGAATGAATTTTGGGAAGGCAGTCCAGCATCCAGTGCCAGATGTTGCCCGAGAGGCAATAGTTGATCGTGGAATAGGTGCCTGGAATTTTTTTGACCCGGGTCGGCTTCTTGTGGCCAAAGGGGGCAAAGACGCCCATCCGGTGGGCCATACCAACGTCGGCCAAGGCCGTTAAATTTCGGGTGCAAACCAACCCCGAGGGAATGTGAACCTTGGCCTCCGGCACGTCGCAGACAAAAACGTTGGGGCGATCACACCAGCCTTCGCGATAATATTTTCCCCGCGGGACAAAGTCATCCTCGGAAGGAGAGGCGATAGGCACCCGTTGGGCGGGAAATAGGATGCGGACATTTTGCACGCCCTTTCCCTCGAGGGCCAGTTGTTCGGCGAACCCTTGCTGGGTGAGATTGAGGTGGCTGCGCAACTGGCCTAATTTCACCAGATTGAGCAACCGGCCAGAAAAAGATTGAGGATCGCGATTCATCATGAGGAAGGGAAGATTTTGTCCCTCGCAACCTCGACCGAAACACCAAGCAGGATTTATGCTTTTGCACTTAATTAAAAGATTTTTGAGCCGAACAGGCCTTAATGAATTTTATGCTAAAAGGGCGACAGCCCTTAAGTTGCTTGTCCACTTTTTTATTTTAGACTAAGTTGATAATGACTTTAAAACTGCCCGGTTAAGCGATAGCCTCACTCGTACCGAAAAGGTAGTATCATGACAACGTGCGGTCCGCCCCATGTCCCCCCAAATTCTTTGGTTTGCCTAAAAAATAATTCCGGGCTGGCTGGTTTATTTGAAGCACAGGTTTCTCGACAGCCCGAGGCGCCCGCCTTAGCTCTTAATGGCTCCAGTCTTAGCTACAAACAGCTTAACGCAAGAGCCAACCAATTGGCGGCCTATTTGCGGGAATTGGGAGTCGGCCCGGAATCGCTGGTGGGAATCCACCTCGACCGTTCTTTCGACTTGATCACGGCGATTTTCGCCATTCTCAAGGCGGGAGGAGCTTATTTGCCGCTCGATCTGGTCTGCCCGGAAGATCGATTGAGTTTCATGCTGGAGGACTCCTCGGCCCGGGTTGTGCTGACCGAGTCCGCGTTGGCGGGGCGCTTTGCGAATTATCCGGGCAAGGTGGTCTGCCTCGACCAGGAATCAGGTCGGCTGGCTGGATATAGTGAGGAGAATGCCAGCGCGATCATTCAACCTCAAAATCTCGCCTACGTCATCTATACATCTGGTTCGACCGGAAAGCCGAAGGGCTGCCTTGTCACGCAGGAAAACGTCATGCGGCTTTTTTCGGCGACCGAGCCATGGTTTCATTTCGGCCCGCAGGATGTCTGGACGCTCTTTCATTCCAGCGCCTTTGATTTTTCGGTGTGGGAAATCTTCGGCGCGCTCCTTTACGGGGGGCGGCTGGTCATCGTGCCTTACATGGTCAGCCGATCCGCCCCGGCTTTTCGAGAGCTGCTCATCAGCGAACGCGTCACCGTGCTGAACCAGACGCCGTCCGCGTTTCGTCAACTGATCCAGGCCGACCGCGATTTGCCGCGTGGCGATCTGGCCCTTCGTTATGTGATTTTTGGCGGGGAGGCGCTCGAGTTCCAAAGCCTTCGCCCCTGGTTTGAACGGTATGGAGACAAGCAGCCGCAATGCGTCAACATGTACGGCATCACCGAGACGACGGTGCATGTGACCTATCGCCCGGTCAGCCTGGCGGACCTCGAAGCCCGCTCCGGCAGCAACATTGGCGTGCCGATTCCCGATCTCCAGATCTATGTCGTCAACCAGGAGGGCCATCGCGTCGCGGTCGGTGAAACGGGTGAGATGCTCGTGGGCGGGCTGGGTGTTGCGCGCGGCTACCTGAATCGTCCCGACCTGACGGGCGAGCGTTTCATCGCCAATCCCTTTGCTCCCGAGACCAGCCCGCGCCTTTACCGGACGGGCGATCTGGCCCGGTTTCTCGAAAACGGTGATCTGGAATACCTCGGGAGAATCGATCATCAGGTCAAGATTCGGGGCTTCCGCATCGAGCTGAACGAGATTGAATCGATGTTGGCGCGTCATCCTGCGGTTAAGGATTGCGCCGTGCTGGCGCGTACCGACTCCGGCCCGGAGCCGCGCCTGGTGGCCTATCTCGTCACGGGCCGTGATGGTGCGCCCGACGTGGAAAGTTTGCGCGCGCACCTCGCCCAGGCGCTGCCGGAATATATGATCCCGAGCGCCTATGTTTTTCTCGAGGCATTCCCGCTGACGGTCAACGGCAAGCTCGACCGCGAGGCGCTGCCCAGCCCCGGGTCGGAACGCCCACGCCTGGCTTCCGAGTATGTCGCGCCGCAAACCGATGTCGAAAAAATCGTGGCGGATTTGTGGCAGGCGGCGTTGCGTCAGGACACGGTCGGAGTGAATGATAACTTCTTTGATCTGGGTGCCGACTCCCTGATGATAACCGTCGTGCACCGGCAGTTGCTCAGCCAATTGAAGCGTGAAATTCCGATTACCGATCTGTTTCAATTTCCCACCATTCGCAGTCTGGCGGAGCACCTGGGCCAGAAGCAGGCGGAGAGCGACCTGGGTGACAAAACCCAGGCCCGCGCCCAGCTCCAGCGCGCGGCCATGGCGCGGAACCGACGCCCCGGTGGAGTTCAATCTGTCGTCCCATGAGCGCTGAATCGACCCAACTTGCCGATGGGATTGCTGTTGTCGGCATGGCGGGAAAATTTCCCGGCGCGCCGAATCTCGAAGCCTATTGGCAAAACCTGCGCAACGGCGTGGAGTCGATCACTCACTTTTCCGAGCACGAACTCGAAGTCTCTCCGGCGATCAGCCAGAATCCACAATACGTCCGCGCGCGCGGAATCATGGAGGGTGCCGACCTATTCGACGCCGAGTTCTTCGGGATCAATCCGCGGGAGGCCGAATATACCGACCCGCAACATCGCCTTCTCCTCGAAACGGCCTGGGAAGCGCTGGAGAATGCCGGGTACGATACCGAGCGATACAAAGGAAACATCGGTGTTTTTGCGGGATGCAGCCTGAATAGTTATCTCCTGCACAATCTTAGTTCGAACCCCGATTTTCTCGCCGAGTTCATTTCCTCACAGCAGTTGAGCGCGCATCCTTCTCTCGTCGGCAACGACAAGGACTTCGTGGCCACGCGGATTTCCTACAAACTGAACCTGCGCGGCCCCAGCATCGCCGTCCAGTGCGCCTGCTCGACTTCACTGGTGGCGATCGTCCAGGCCTGCCAGAACCTGCACACATTCCAGTGTGATCTCGCCCTGGCCGGGGGCGTTTCGGTCACCTTTCCGCAGAAGCGCGGTTATGTCCACGAAGAGGGGAGCCTTGTCTCGGGCGATGGACGGTGCCGTCCGTTTGATGTCGCAGCCGGAGGCACCGTTTTTGGGGATGGCGTCGGACTTGTCGTGTTGAAACGCGCGGACGAAGCCATGCGCGACGGCGATTATATTCACGCGGTGATTCGCGGTTATGCGGTCAACAATGACGGCTCGACCAAGGTCAGCTACATGGCGCCGAGCGTCGATGGCCAGGCCGAGGCGATAGCCACCGCGCAGGCGCTCGCGGGAATTGATGTATCGACCATCCGCTACGTCGAAGCGCATGGGACCGGCACTGCCCTGGGCGACCCCATCGAGGTGGCGGCGCTGACCAAGGCTTTTCGCGCGGGAACTTCCGAGCGGCAATTCTGCGCGCTCAGCGCGGTCAAAGGAAATATCGGGCACCTCGAAGTCGCCTCGGGCGTGGCCGGATTGATCAAGGCCATCCTCGCGCTCGAGCATGGTGAGATTCCGCCCACGCTTCATTTTTCCGCGCCGAATCCAAGGATCGATTTCGCTTCGAGTCCGTTTTATGTCAACGCTGTCCTGCGGCCCTGGCCCGAAACGAAAGCGCCGCGCCGCGCCGGGGTCAGCTCCTTCGGGGTGGGCGGCACCAATGCCCATCTCGTGCTGGAACAAGCTCCGCCGGTGGCGGTGGCGACGGCGGATTCCAAGCCGCAGCTTTTCGTGCTTTCGGCCAAAACTCCCTCCGCCATCGAGGAGGCGACAAAACAGCTCGCCAGTCATCTTCAGGCTAATCCCGGACTCTCTTGTGCCGATATAGTGGGTACGCTCCAAACGGGACGTCGCGCGTTCCGCTATCGGCGCGTCTGGGTGGCGCGCACGACGAAGGAAACCGTGGAACTTTTGAGCCAGTCGAAAACAGCCAAGATTTTTACTGCCGACGCACAGGGCCGAAAGGGAGGGGTCGCTTTTCTTTTCCCCGGCCAGGGCGCGCAACAGGTCGACATGGGCCGTGAACTTTACGACACGCATCCGATCTTTCGCGCGCAGGTGGATCGTTGCTGCGAGCTGCTCGCGCCCGACCTGGGCCTCGATTTGCGGCAGGTCCTTTATCCGCCCGATTCCGAAAAACTCGAGGCGCAGGATCGCCTGATGCAGACCTCGCTGACCCAACCCGCGCTCTTTGTGGTCGAGTACGCGCTCGCGCAGGTCTGGCTTTCGCTCGGCGTGCGCCCGCAGATCATGACCGGCCACAGCCTCGGCGAATATGTCGCGGCGACGCTGGCTGGAATTTTCACCCTCGAAAACGCGCTGCATCTCCTCGCCGTGCGCGGGCGGCTCATGCAGGCGCTCCCTGGCGGCACCATGCTGGCCGTGGTGCTTCCCGAGGCGGAAGTGAAGCCGTGGCTGGTCGACGGCCTGAGTCTCGCGGCCGTGAATGGACCGAAATCGTGCGTCGTTTCCGGTCCTGAAGAAGCCGTCGCCGCCTTGCAGAAAAAGCTTTCCGGTGCGGGCACGGTCAGCCGCGAACTGAAGACCTCGCACGCCTTTCATTCCGCCATGATGGACCCGATTCTGGCGCAATTTGAAGAAGAGGTCCGGCGCGTTCCCCGCAACAAGCCGCAGATACCCATCGTGTCCACTCTCTATGGCCGCATCGCGATGGATGAGGAGTGGATGGCTCCCGGCTACTGGTCGGCGCAGTTGCGGCAGGCCGTGCGCTTTGCCGACGCGGTGGAAAAATTGCTGGCCCAGCCGGAACTGGCCTTGCTTGAAGTAGGTCCGGGGCAAACCCTGACCGCGTTGGCGCGTCAGAATCCAGCCAAAAAACCCGATCAAGTCACCATCCACTCCAGTCCGAGGACGTGCCGCGAATCCGAAGAGGCCGAATTCCTCGCCGCTGCGGGTCAGCTTTGGCTGGCGGGCGTCGAGATCGACTGGAAGGCATTGGCAGGCCCGGAGCCGCGCCATCGCATTCCGCTTCCCACCTACCCCTTTGAACGCAAACGCCATTGGATCGAGCCTCATCGCCCGGCGAGTGCGGGGGCCGTTTATACCAATGGCACCGCGCGGGACATCTCCACCGGCGTGATGGAAACCGGGGCGAACGGCGTTCAGCCGCCGCTACCGGAATTGGAAGCGCTTATCGAAGAACAGTTGCGTATCATGGCCAAACAGATTGAAGTCCTGCGTATCGCACCGGCTTCGTCGCAGCCGAATCGGAGCACCTAAGCATGAGCCAGAAATCGACCCGTTACCCGCAGATCGAAAGCGAAGTCAAAGCCGTCCTCAAGAATCTGTCCGGTCGCGACCTGACGGCCGCGGACGCATCCGCCTCATTTTTCGATCTCGGCTTTGACTCGCTCCTGCTGACCCAGGCGAGCCAGTCGCTCCGGCAAAAATTTGGCGTGAAGATTTCGTTCCGCCAGCTTTTGGAAGACCTGGTCACCATCGCCGCCGTCTCGACTTACATCGACGAGAAAGCTCCCGCCGACAAGTTCGTCGCACCCGTCGCCGCCGTACCGCAACCCAAACCGGCGCCTGCTCCGAAGCCTGTTCCCGCCGTCGTCGCCGCTCCTGTCTCCACGCCCGCTCCCGTGAATGGCTTTGCCGCCCCATCGCAGCCCGATCCCACCACGGGCGGCACGATGGATCGCATCGTGAAGCAGCAGTTGCAATTGATGGCGCATCAGCTCGAACTTCTGCGCGGGGGCCATGCGGTTGCCCCGGTGAGCGCACCTGAACTCAACGGTCACAGTGTCGCGGCGCCTGAATCCGAGATTTCGAACCAGGGGCCGCTCCAGCTCGAAAAGAAAACGCCGGTCCCGGCTGCCGAGCCGCTGACGCCCCGATACTTTGGGCCCTACAAGCCGATCGACAAAAGTCCCGGTGGCGGCCTGACGGATCGCCAGCAAAAGCATCTCGATAAACTGATTCACGCCTACGTCGCGAAAACGCCGCGCTCGAAGGCTTATACCACCCGCAACCGCGCTCACTTCGCCGATCCGCGAACTGTGGCCGGGTTCCGCCAGAACTGGAAAGAGATGGTCTACCCCATCGTGGTCAAGCATTCCAAGGGCTCGCGCTTTTACGACATCGACGGCAATGAGCATGTCGATTTTACCATGGGTTTTGGAACCAATCTCTGGGGCCACTCGCCCGATTTCCTGACCCGCGCGATCAGCCACCAAATGAAGCGCGGCGTCGAGGTCGGGCCGCAATCGGCCATCGCGGGAAAGGTCGCGGCCCTTATGTGCGAGCTCACCGGCATGGAGCGTGCGGCGTTTTGCAGCACCGGCTCGGAAGCGGTGCTGGCCGCGATTCGTCTGGCACGGACGATCACCGGGCGGACCAAGATCGCGACGACGAGCGGCTATCACGGCATCAACGACGAGGTCCTGGTGCGGGCCAGCGTCATCGACGGCGTGCGCCATCCGGTCCCGGTTGCGCCCGGCATTCCTCAACACGCGGTCAGCGAAGTTCTGGTGCTCGATTACGGCACGGAAGAATCGCTTGAGCTTTTGCGGAAACACGCCCACGAACTCGCGGCGGTTTTGATCGAGCCGGTGCAAAGCCGCAAGCCCGATTTGGTTCCCATCGAATTTCTGAGGGAGGTCCGCAAAATCACGGAGGAAAATGAAACCGCGCTGATTTTTGACGAGATCATCACCGGCTTCCGCACCCATCCGGGCGGCACGCAGGCGCTCTGGGGCATCAAGGCCGACATGGCCACCTACGGAAAAATCATCGGCGGCGGCATGCCGTGCGGCGCGCTTTGCGGCAAGGCGATGTACCTCGACGCGCTCGACGGCGGCGGCTGGCAGTATGGTGATGCCTCCGGGCCGGAAGTCGGCGTGACTTTCTTTGCCGGAACCTACGTGCGCCATCCGCTGGCCATTCGGGGCGCGCTCTCGGTCCTGACCCGGATCAAGCGCGAAGGCCCGGCGTTGCAGGATGCCTTGAGCGCGCGCACCGATTACCTCGCGCACGAGCTCAATTCCTATTTCGAGCAGAACCAGATTCCGATGCGCATGACCTGGTTCCGGTCGATGATCTATTTTGTTTTCCAGCAGGAGTTCAAATATTCGAGCCTCCTCTTTTTCCATCTCCGGCTCAAGGGCCTCCATATCTGGGAAGGCCGTCCGGTTTTCCTCTCCACGGCCCACAGCGACGAAGACCTCGCCTTCATCATCCGGGTCTTCAAGGAAAGTCTGGAGGAATTACGCGAGGGCGGGTTCCTGCCCGAACCCGAGGCGCAGGCCAAATTGGTGGCGCCCGCGATCAGCGCCATTCCCCTGCAAGCGCAAGCTTCCGCGCGGGAGATGCAGTTCAGCCTCTATTTCTTCGGCAACTACGACGCCGCCTATCGCGAGGACAAATACTCGCTTCTGCTCGAAGCGGCGAAATTTGGGGATCAAAACGGCTTCACCGCCATCTGGCTGCCGGAGCGCCATTTTCACGCGGTCGGCGGTTTCTCACCCAATTCATCCCTGATTGCGTGCGCGCTCGCGCAGCAGACAACCCAACTGCAACTGCGCGGCGGGAGCGTGGTCCTGCCGCTGCATCACCCGGTGAGGGTCGCGGAAGAATGGGCCGTCGTCGACAATCTTTCCCATGGCCGCGTCGCCATTTCGATTGCCTCCGGCTGGCATCCCAACGATTTTGTTTTCGCGCCGGAAGCCTTCGAGGATCGCCGCAACATCAACATGCAAAACCTGGAGGTCATCCAGCGGCTGTGGCGCGGCGAGGCGGTGGAAATGCCCACGCCCGGCGGCAACAAGATGACCGTGAAACTTTTTCCCCAGCCGAAACAGCCCGAGTTGCCCGTCTGGCTGACCTGCATCCACAAAGACTCGTACGCCGAGGCGGGACGCAAGGGTCTCAACGTCCTGGGTTATCTGATGAATCAGACGGTCGATGAACTCGCCGAGAAAATCGCCGCTTACCGCGAAGGCCGCCGCGCCGTGGGACTCGATCCCGCTGCCGGTCACGTCACGACGCTGCTCTACACCTATCTCGACAGCACCGTCGAGAAGGCGCAGGAAACCGCGCGCAAGCCATTAAGCGACTACCTGCGCTCCTATCTCGACAACAGCCAGAAACGGGTCGAGAAGCAGGTCGGCGAAGGCGCGGCGGTCGACGAGGAGGACATCGAATTTCTGATGAACCGCGCGTGCGAAGATTATTTCAACGGCAAGTCATTGATCGGCACGCCCGAGTCAGTCGCGCCCGTGGTCGCCCGCCTCCACTCCATTGGCGTGGATGAAATTGGCTGCTTCGTCGACTTCGGCGTCGATCCCGCTCTGGCGCTGAAAAGCCTGGCCGAGGTCGTGAAATTAAAGGCGCAAAGCCACCAACCGACCGCACTGGAGGAAGACATTACCGTGCCGCTGCCCGAAGCCGAAAAAGGTCTCTGGCTGCTGAGCGACCTCAATGCGGATGCCAACCGCGCTTACACCGAATCGGAAACGCTGGCGCTGACGGGCAAGCTCAATGTGCAGGCCTTAAGCGACGCGCTGCGTGAAGTGGTCGCGCGACACGGTGCCCTCAGAACCACGATCAATGCGAACGGCGAGTCGCAGACCATCCACGCGCATCATCCGCCGGAGCTTTTATACTTCGATTTTTCCGACCAGCCCGCCGGACAACGGGACGCGGCGGTCGCGCAAAAGATGATTGAGCTGGAGAACCAACTCTTCCCCGATTTGCGCGGACCGTTTCTGCGGGCCTCTCTCCTGCGGCTCGAACCGGAGCGTCATTTCCTCGTGCTCAATTTCCACCATCTGCTGGGTAACGGCCCTTCCTATTGGCTGTTCAAGGAAGAACTGGCCGCGCTCTATGGCGAGAAGGCCCATCAGGTGCCCGCGAATCTTCCTCCCGCCGTGCCGTTTTCGACTTTCGTCGAGAAGCGTTCGAGCTACGCGGGCTCGGAAGCCTTCGTCGAAGCCGAGACATTCTGGGTCAGGCAATTCGAGTCGGGTGTGCCCGAATTGGAACTGCCTTTCTATCACGAGCGGCCGCCCGAACAGACCTATCTCGGTGAGCGTCAGGAAGTGATCCTCGACCCGGCGCTCAACGCCGCCCTGCGCAAGATCGGCGCCACCCACCGGTGCTCGCTTTTCATGATGCTCTTCGCCGCCTATGGAGTGCTCCTGCACCGTTTATCCGGCCAGGACGACCTGATCATCGGCGTGCCTTTTGACAGCCCGATCCGGGTCGAGGAGGAGGGCCGCAACCTCTTTGCCAATACGACCAATATGCTTCCCTTGCGCAGCATTCTCTACGACGGCAGCAGCTTCATCGAGTACCTGCAACAGATCAAGGCGCTCGTGTTGGAGGCCTCCGAACACCAGGATTATTTTTTCGGCAACCTCTTCCGCAAATTGAACCTCACGCGCGATCCCTCCCGCTCGCCGTTTTTTAACGTCACCTTCAACCTCGAGGCGGGCGAATTCCGGAAGATCTGGCCGGGCTTCGAAATGGCCCTGCAAACCGAGAACGTGCCCTATCGCAGTCCGCGCGGCACGGCGATGTTCGATCTCTACCTCAACGCTGCGGAAAAGAAAAACGGGGAAATTCTCGTCCAATGCGATCACAACTCCGCCCTGCTCGATCCGGAAACCATGCTCCGCTGGCTGAATCACTACAAGGTTTTGATCGAAGGCATCGTCGCCCATCCCGACCAGCCGGTGGCGACCCTTCCGCTATTGACTCGCGAGGAGTTGCAGGATTTGGTGGTGGCGGGAAATCCCGTAGCAACGTCCTAGGCAGGCCTCATGACACACCCAGCTTTACCGCACACTTCTCTCCCGGAATGGTTTGAGCATCAGGCGCGGCTCACGCCGGGCGCGACGGCTGTTTCATTTGAAGGCGAGTCCCTGACGTACGAGCAATTGAACCGGCAGTCGAATCAACTCGCCCGCCGCCTGGAAAAACTGGGGATTGGTCCGGAAAAAATTGTGGCCCTTTGCCTCGACCGTTCCCTCGATCTCCTGGTCGCCCTGCTTGGAATTCTCAAGGCGGGAGGCGCCTATCTTCCCGTCGATCCCGCCCTGCCGAAAGAGCGCCAGGCCCTGATGTTCCAGGACGCCCAGGCCTCCCTGATTCTGACCCAGCAGAGCCTCCTCGACTCGGTGCCGTCGTCCGGGACGCCTCTCTTTGATTTTGATGCCGAACGAACCTCACTTCTGGCGGAGAGCGGTGACGATTTTCCGATCCGTGTTTCCGCCGGCAATCTCGCCTACCTCATTTATACTTCCGGTTCGACCGGCGTGCCCAAAGGCGTTGAGATCGAGCACCGCGCGCTGGTGAATTTTCTCGCCTCCATGAAAGAGTGCCCTGGCATCGTTCCGGAGGACGTTCTCGTTGCCGTCACCACGCTCTCTTTTGATATTGCGGCGCTGGAACTCTTTTTGCCGCTGGTCACCGGAGCGCGAATCGTCCTGCTGAGCCGCGACGACGCTTCGGACGGCTTCCGGCTCCTCCGGCATCTCACGGAGCAGAAAGCGACGATGTTGCAGGCGACTCCGGCGACGTGGAGAATGCTGCTCGAAACGGATTGGGCCGGATCGCCCCAACTTAAAATGCTTTGCGGAGGCGAGGCGCTTCCGCGCGACCTGGCGAACCAATTGATCGCCAAGGGCGGCGAACTCTGGAACATGTACGGACCGACTGAGACGACCATCTGGTCCGCAGTTGCCCGCATTCAAAACGACAATGCGCCGATCTCCATCGGCCAGCCCGTCGCCCAGACGCAGCTTCACGTCCTCGATCCCAATCTCCAACCCGTGCCCATCGGCGTCAGCGGCGAGCTCCTGATCGGTGGAACGGGCCTGGCGCGCGGGTATCACAGCCGCCCGGAATTGACGGCGGAAAAATTCATCCGCGATCCCTTTTCCGGTGAACCGGGCGCTCGGCTCTACAAGACGGGCGACGTCGCGCGGCTTCGCGCCAAGGGCCAGATTGAAGTCCTCGGCCGTCTCGATCATCAGGTGAAGATTCGCGGTTTCCGCATCGAGCTGGGCGAAATCGAAGCGCGGTTGACGCAGCATCCGTTGGTCAAGGAAGCAGTGGTGGTGGCGCGCGAGGATGTTCCCGGTCGCAAGCAACTTGCCGCTTACGTCGTCACAAAAACCGAAGCGCCTTCCCCCCAGGGACAAGGAAAAACCGACCGGCTTCGCCATTGGCGCGAGCAATGGGAGATGCTTTTTCAGACGGCATTGGCCAGCGGTTTGGAGCGTGCGACGGTGCTGAAGGATTTTGATTCATTAGTCACGAGTTGGACGGACGGCGAGCACACGCCCGCCGAGGCTCAGGAGTGGATCGAATGCTCGCTGGCGCGTGTGCGGGCCTTGCAGCCCAAGCGCATCCTGGAAATCGGTTGCGGCAGCGGCCAGCTGCTCCTGCGTCTCGCCCCTGAAGTGGAAGAGTACTGGGGTGTCGATTACGCCAAGCCCGCCATCGAGGCGCTCGAGGCGCATCTGCGTTCAAGCGGCCTTCATCGTCCCGGCATCAAATTGTTTGCCCGGGCCGCTGATCAGCTCCAGGACCTCCCTTCTGGTTATTTCGATACCATCGTCCTTAATTCGGTCGTCCAGTATTTCCCCGATGCGACCTACCTGATGCAAGTCCTCGAAAATGCGCTGCGCGTCGCCGCGCCGGATGCGAGGATTTATGTGGGCGATTTGCAGAGCTATGCGTTGGAGGAATGCTTTCATACGGCGGCCCGGCTCCGCCGCGCCCTGCCCAACCAGACGGTGACGGAACTGCGGCAGCTCATCGCGCAGCGCATGGCCCATGAAAATGAACTGATGGTCGACCCCGCTTTTTTCCGCGCGATCCAGTCCCGCTTTCCCGCCATCCGCGAAATCGAATCCCAGTTGCGGCGCGGGAAAATCCGCAACGAGTTCACCCAGTTTCATTACGACATCACCCTGCATTTGGGCGACGCGGTCCCGACACGGGCGAATCCGCCGTGGCAGGATGGAAAACACTCCCTGGAGTCCATCGCTGCCCATCTCGCCGCGCATCCCGCCGAGGCTGCCGGATTTCGTGACGTGCCCAACGGGCGGTTACAGCACGATCTGCGCGCCGTGGAAATCCTTCAGGGCGCCGCCGATCAGATGCGTGTCGATGAATTGCGGGAGGCGCTCCAATCGGCACCGGAGGGAGTCGAACCCGAAGATCTCTGGACCCTCGGCGCGGCACAGGGGCGCGAAACAACGATTCTTCCCGGTATCACCGGCTCGCTCGCCACGATGGACGTCATTTTAGGGCCAGCCCAAGCCAGCGATGGCCAGCCCAACGTGGTGGCCTGGGAAGGCAAGGCCGATCGTCCTCCTGCCGCTTATACCAGCCAGCCGTTCTTTGAGTCGGCGGAAAAGCCTTTGGTCACGGACCTCCGCGCCTTCCTGGAAAAAAATCTGCCCGATTACATGGTACCTTCGTTTTTCGAGGTGCTTCCCGCCTTGCCCAAAACTCCCAACGGCAAGATCAACCGGAAAGCGCTGCCTAAGCCCAGCGGCCAGTCCGCTGCGTCCGACAAGCCTTACGTTGCGCCCCGTAACCCGGTGGAAGCCAAACTTGCCGAGGTCTGGCAGCAGGTGCTGGGACGCGAAAAGGTGGGCATTCACGACAATATCTTTGAAATTGGCGGTGATTCCCTGCTGATCTTTCAGATCACGGCGCGGGCCAACCAGGGCGGCGTGCCATTGTCGCTGCGCCAGGTTTTCCAGCTCCGCACCATCGCGGAACTCGCGGCTGCCGTGAACACGTCCGAAGGCCAGCCCACCTCTGGCACGCCAAAGCCGATTGCACCCGTTTCTCGTGAGGCTTTCCGCCGGCCACGCCCTCATGTAACGTAGCTTTCCTGCGCCATGCCGACCACCACTATCCTACCCGATATCCGGCCTCCCGCTGAGAAAGCTGCTTCTGGCGCAGCGGGCGAGGAATTCGTCCTGCCCTGTTCGATCAGCCAGGAGCGGTTCTGGGTGCTCGACCAGCTTACCTGCGGCAATTCCGCGTTGAATATTCCCCTGGCTCTGGAACTGAAGGGGCCATTGAACGTGGACGCCTTGCACAAGGCGATTCGCGCTGTCATCCAGCGCCACGAAACGTTGCGCACCAGCTTTGCCTGGATTGACGATGAGGTGAAACAGGTCATCGCTCCCGAGGTCGCGTTTCATTTTCAGCAGAAAGACATGACCGACATCCCGGAAAGCAAGCGCGAGGAAGCCTTGCTCGAGGAAATGAATGCAGAGGCGGTGCGGCCGTTGAGCCTGACCAAGGCTCCCATCATGCGGGTGAAGCTGCTTCACCTCGATGTGGAGTATCATGCGCTTTTGCTCACCCTGCACCACATCATCTGCGATGGCTGGGCCAATGGCGTTCTTGTACGCGAAGTCGGCGTTTTTTACCACGCAATCCTTGAGGGCAGGCAGGCCGACCTGCCCGAACTGCCCATCCAGTATGCCGACTATGCGGTCTGGCAGCGCGATTGGGTCAAGACACCCGATTTCCAAAACCAACTGGCCTATTGGGAAAAGGAACTGGCCGGAAGCACCCCCGTGCTCGATTTTCCCACCGACCATCCCCGCAAGGCCGGACGCATGTTCCCGTCCTACATCGAAAGCCATCTCCTTTCTCCCCAGTTGACGGAAGGAATCAAAAAGCTTTGTCAGGACCTCGACGTTACCAACTTCATGGTCTTGTATGCGGCTTACGCCATCCTGCTCCATCGTTACACGGGCCAGTCGCGTTTTATTGTCGGTACCACCGTTGCGAACCGCACCCGGCCTGAGTTGGAACATCTCATCGGGGAGTTTGCCAACCCGCTGATTTTGCGGGCCGACCTGACGAACGAACCGACCTTCCGCGAATTCGTGCATCGGGTCAGCGAGATGTCGCTTGGCGCGATGAGTCATCAGGAAGTTCCCTTCGAATCGATTCTCGAAAGGCTGGAAAGCACCTCGTGCGGCCGGGATAAACCGGCTTTTCAGGCCTTCTTTCTTTTTCAAAAAGCCTTCATGCAGCCGGCGAAGTATGGCGACCTTTCGATCCGCCCCTTCCGCTCCGTCAGCCCCGGTACCACCTTCGAATTTACCCTGGCCATTGTGGAGCGTGCCGAGGGCATTCGCCTGCAGTTCGAGTATAATACTGAGCTTTTGGAAAACGCGACCGTGCGCCGCCTGCTCCGTCACTACGAGACACTTCTGCAAGCCGCATTGGAAAACCCGGATGCCCCGGTGAGTGAACTGGCTCTTTTAACCGAAGAAGAAAGCTCCAGGGCCTGGCCCTTGATCTCCGCGATAAAACCGACTCTTAAAACGGATCGCCCCGCCCTTGATTTCCAGACCCTCCTCAAGGACCTCCAACTTCAGGTTAATGAGCACTTCCGGGATGCGGCGGACCCGAAAGCGGCTCCGATCAAGCCTCCACCGGGGGCAATTCTCGTGGTGCTCGATTCCCACTTGCGCCTCTTGCCGGTTGGAGTGCCGGGTGAGGTTTACGTGGGAGGCATTTTGCCGGAATCAGCTCCCGCCCATGCGCCCGTTTCGGGCCCCCTCGATTCCTCTTTTCCGATTCCCCTGTTTCACACCAAATTCGTGGGCCGAAATCGTGAGGATGGTAAAATTGAGATCATGGGCGAAACGAAGGATTTTGCCCAGATCAGCGGCCTTCGCGTCAACCTTCGCCAGGTCAGGGCGCTCTTGCTGCGCCATCCGGGTGTCGAGGAAGCCGCCGCCACCGCTTTCCGTCAACCGACCGGCGAAAACCATCTCGTCTGTTATGTTGTGCCGAAGCATGGATCCGTGCCTGCGGAAAAGGAGTTGCGCGCGCTTTTGCAGGGGAAAATCTGCGACCCCACGCTCCCCACTCATATCATGGTTGTCGCGACCCTGCTCAAGGACGAGCGGGGAGAGCCCGTCCTCGAATTTTTGCCTGAACCGGCGGCAATCGCCCAAACGAACCGTGAAAAAGAACCCCTCGAAGCGATCCTGTATCAGCAGATGGTCGAAATCTGGATCGATATCCTGAAGGTATCCAGTGTCACGGTGGACGATAACTTTTTTGCGCTCGGAGGTACTTCGCTTCTCGCCTTGCGCATGATGGTGCAGATCGAGAAACTTTGCGGACGAGCCCTCCCGCTTTCTCTTTTGCTGACCGGTGCCACCATCGCAAACCTGGCCCGCTATATCGTGGAAGAAAACAAGGAAGCCACTGCTCCCCTGGTGACCATCCAGCCCAAGGGGAAGCGCAGGCCTTTGTTCTTTCTGCACGGGGACTGGGCCGGTGGTGGTTTTTATAGCAACCGCCTCTCGCAGCTTCTGGGTGAAGACCAGCCTTTTTATGTGCTCTCGCCCTATCGCCTTGGCAAGCAGGAAGTCCTCACCATGGAGGACATGGCTGCCTATCACATCGCCGCCATGCGGGAACACACTCCAAAGGGACCGTATCTCCTCGGCGGCTACTGCATCGGTGCCACGGTGGCCATCGAAATGGCGCGCCAACTGGTCGCCCAAGGCGAAAGGGTGACCCACTTGCTTCTCGTCGATCCACCCATGTGGGGAACGCCATGGCTTCGCTCCATTTGGCCTTTGATTGACAAGGCGGGTGAGATTTTGAAATGGGATCTCCAAAAAAAGATCTACTACTTCGATCTCTACGCCGTTTCCCTGGCCCGCTGGCTCAGGAGATCGCCTCAGAGCAAATTTACCAGTCTGCTCAGCCGTCTCGGCCTGACCAAAGCCGTCACTCCCAGTCCCGCCGCAGGCCGCGAACCCAGCGACGGCGATGCGGAAATACTCAAGAGCATGGATTATGCGGTCTACTTCCTCGCCTACCGCCTCTACCGTCCGAGACTCCCAGCAGCCCCCGCCACCCTCTATTTTTCCGAAGAAACGCCCCCGGCCCGCTTTGCCCGGGTGAAGAAAATGGGCGAAACAGCCCCCGTTAAGTTCAGCGTCGAAATTTTACCGGGTGATCACCGCACCTGCATCATCAAATACACGCCCGAACTGGTCGAAAAGTTAAAAAAGACCATGGATCACATTCAATAGTGATCTACTGACGGAAAGTCGTAAGTAAATTATTGGTAACGGCTTGTATCTTGGCTGGGCGGTGGTCAAGTATCCCTCCTGAAGGGATTGCGCACCTAATCATAAGGAAACAATTAATCGTCCTTTCCAAGCGCTTGTTCTTGGCTATAAAAAAAGTGCTGGTACGCGGGCAGGGGAGCGATGAAATGCGAATGAACCGTCACTACTTATCGACGAGACAACGACTAGGTCTATCGATTCATTACCAATCCAAACCTCTCTTCATGTTTGGATATGGACTAATATTTAGCCTCGCCTCACTCGCTAATCTCGCGGCCCAGGCAACAACTCCTCCCACATCATCGGATGTCTCCCCCATCACGGGCACTCCTGCCATTCCCGCCAGCGCCCAGGGTAGTAGCGCAACGCAGACACAGACTTCGGGCAACTCACCGAATTCGAACAACTCACAGACTCCGGACGACTCGCAATCTGCCGACACCTCGTCGTCTTCAGACAACATCGATAAGTCATTCAATCCCCAGAATCCGAGTGCCCCCTTGCTGCCGCAACAGGGAAGCAACAACTACGGACCACTCGCCACGGCACCCTCTTCCTATAACCAATCATCTGAAGTGACAACACCCGCCCTGAACACCACCGGCACCTACGATCTCTCCCAAATCGCCTCGAATTCCGCGCTGATGCAGGCGTTCAGCGGGCAGGAGGGTTCCGGTTTCTTGTCCGAGCCCGGCATGGGCTATTCCTACGGGCCGATCCAACGCATCCGGCTCGGGCCTTTTGATCTCAAGACTGCGGCGACGACCAGTATTATTGCGGATGACAACATTCTCGCGGGGCAGGGAAGCAACGGAGTCAGGGAGAGCGACACGAGCATCAACATCACGCCTTCACTCTTTTTGCAATATGGCGCGCATGAGGGGGAGAAGGGCTTCGCCTCATTGGTTTATTCACCCACGCTCACGCGCTATTTTCAGCATTCCGACCAAAACAGCGACAATCAAAATGTCGCCTTCAGCGTCTCGTACCCTTTTCAACGCCTCTCCCTCGATTGCTCAGAGACCTACGCCGAAGTGACCGGCGTTAATCAGGATTCCAACTCGCGAACGACGCAGACTTCCACCGTGACAACTTTCGGCGGCAATTACGAAATTGATGACAAGCTTACGTTTTCCAACCACGCGCAATACCTCATCACCAAATATTCCAACGGCGCGGGAAACGGCGACGTCATTATCTCCGATAATTCGGCCCTGTCCTACCATCCCACCGAAAAAATCACGCTTGGCCCTTCGCTTAATGTCGGATCGGAAAGGCCGGACGGATCACCCAAGGATACCTTCGAGCAGGCGCTGCTCGGGGTTAACTATCAGCCGACGGAGAAGATCACGGTATTTGGGCAGGGCGGTGTTGAGTTTCGCCAATATGACATGGGAGGAGGGGATACGACGAACCCGATCTTCAGCGCGGGCGCAGGCTATACGCCGTTCGAATCGACCCAGTTCTCGATCAGCGCCTATGAGAGCGTGGCACCTTCGAGCGCCAACGGCCAGGAATCGGTGACAAGCACCGGCTTTAGTTTTTCCGCCACCCAGCGCATCGTCCAGCGATTCTTTCTTGCCTTTAATTTTTCCTACTCTCATTCCGATTATAAAGACAACGGGACCGGAACGACTCCCACGGGTAACATCTTTATCGGGTCGGGTGGCAGCCAGGATAACTATGTCTATCGGCCCTCACTCACGTTTGCCCCGACAGAATGGACCTCGGTCTCCCTCTATTACCAATATCATGATAATGAAACGAGCGTCCAGGGACTGGGTTACTACGACAATCAGTTTGGCCTCTCTCTTTCCGCCCAATTCTAGGAACATTTTGACGCAACGTTCTTTCTTTCGTTGTGCGGCAGCGTCCATTACGCTTACTTGGTAAGTAATTTGCCGCGTATGAATTCAAGCCGTAAAACTTCATCTAGTCGTGGAGCGCCGGAAAAAGATCCCGCAGCCGTTTCCATCGATTTCGACCATCTTTCCCGGCTCTGCCTCAAATACTGGAAGTGGTTGGCAGGGGCTATCGTGGGAGGTGCCTTCATCGGCTTGATCGTCGCGCTGGTCCAGACCCCGGTCTATGAGGCGAAATCGAGCATTGTCATCAAGGCCAAGGACAGCGATCTGCCCAACGTGGGAGATGTCGGGCCCCAAGCGCGAACCATGGACGAGCTGAATACTTTGGTGCAGTTCCTCCAGAGACGTGATCTCATGGTGCAGGTAGTCAAGGACGAGCACTTGAATGAGAACCCCGATTTTTTGCCGCCTGGCACCACCGCACCCATCTCTGAGGAAACCGCCACCGATATGCTCATGGGCGGTGTCAGCATCCGCAACCGGCCTTTAAGCTGGTATATCGATATCAAGGTTGACCATTCCTCTCCCAAGATGGCGAAGTTTCTCGCCGACAGGATCGCGCAGGAATCGATCGTGCAGGAATTTGAACAAAGCTCCGACAATGCCAGTGTCCTCTCGGACTACCTTCAAAAAGAAGTGACGCGGCTTCAGGATAAAGTGGCCGACTCCGAGCGCGCCGTGCAGGAATACCAGGCGGCTCATCCAAATGACGGACAGATTTCCACCGACAGTCCGTCGAACATTGTCATCCAGCAACTGGAAGACCTGAACAAGCAATATATCGACGCGCAGGCGAAGGTCGCATTGCTCAAGGAGCGTTACGGCGATTTGCATCCCCTGCTCATCCAGGCTGAAAAGGACAGGGATGAATTGGCGTCTGAGCTTGCCCAGGCCCAGGCTAAAAATGTGGACGTCAGTACGCAATCGATTGGCTACGAAGCCCTGAAGACTGAGGCGGAATCCACCAAGGCGCAATTGGCCAACATGCGCAAGGCGCTGGCCGATGCCGATGTGACCGCGCACGTGAACAACGCGGACATCTCCGTCGCGGAAGAAGCCGAGTTGCCTTTGGCGCCGGTCCGCCCCAGCAAAACCAAGTCAGTCGCGGTTGGCGGATTTGTCGGCTTGCTGGGAGGCCTTTGTTTCATCCTCGGCATTTATTTTATCGATGGTTCCATCCGGACGGTGACGCAGGCTGAAAATACGCTGGGCGTTCCGGTCATTGCCGCCGTGCCGATACTCACGGCATCCGAAGGGAAATCGGTCCTCCCCACTTTCTCCGACCCGCAATCCTTTGTGGCCGAAGCCTTCCGCGGGCTTCGCGCTTCCCTCCTTCTCCATGACCGGGAAAATCCGCTAAAGACGATTCTTGTCTGCAGCGCCATTCCGGGAGAGGGCAAAAGCTTCTGCACCGCCAATCTCGCCGTCGCGTTTGCCCAGGCGGGGCTCAAGACGCTGCTGATCGATGCCGATCTTCGACTCCCCACCATCCACACCTACTTTAACCTCCCTCCGAGCCAGCAAAACTGCGGCTTTACCGACGTTCTTTCAGGTCAGGCCACTCTGGCCAAGGCCGCCATCCGCTCGCCGATACCGACCCTCGATCTTCTTTTAACGAGCATTCCCGCCGACTCTCCGGCGGAATTGCTTTCCGGCATTCGCTTGCCATTATTTTTGGATGAAGCGGCGGCCATTTATGATCGCGTCGTCATCGACAGCGCACCTTTGAACGCCGTCAGCGATACCATGCTCATCATGCCCAAGGCCGACGGAATATTGCTGGTGGTTCGCGCGGCGCAGACCCCTGCGAGCGAATCAAAAGGGGCCTTGCAAAAAATAAATAGTAGCAAGATGAAACCGTTGGGTCTAATTCTCAATTATCTGGCACCCCATACCCTTAAATCTTACGCTTACGGATATTCATACGGACAAAAGCCCAAGGAAAAAAATGCAAAGTAAACAATATGATCGCTGGTTTGTAAAACTAAGCAGAGTCGCCGCTCTGATCGTTGCGTTGATGGTCAATGTGACCGTCGCGCGCGCAGTGGACCAATTGATTCCCGATTCTACAAGTTCCTCGGGGGGTAATTCGCTCGCAGGCGCACTTCCGCCGTCGGAAACGGTCTCGAGCACCTACAAGCTTTCGCCTTTCGATGTCGTCGATATCTCCGTCTATAGCGAGGAGGATCTTCATACCCGGACACGTCTGGGCTCCGACGGCACGGTTATTCTTCCGCTGATCGGGACGATTTCGCTTGGCGGCCGAACGGTCTCGGAAGCCAATGAATTGATCCAGAAGCGTTACGCCGCCGGCTTTGTGAAAGATCCGCACGTGCTGGTCACGGTGCTGGAATACCGCAAAAGCACCTTTTCCATCATTGGACAGGTCGTTCGCCCGGGCATTTATGAAATTCCCGAGGGCTCCCACCTGAGCATCGTGGACGCCATCCTGCTGGCGGGCGGATTCACCCACATCGCCAACCAAAACGGCGTCAGGGTCAAGCGCCTCGTCAAGGGCAAGGCCCAGGTCTACACCGTGAAAGCCGGGGCCATGGCCGATTCTCCCGACGTCGCTCCCTTCGACATCGAGGCGGGTGACATCATCAAGGTCAACGAGAGCTGGTGGTAACCGCGTGGTCGGCCGGAATGGCCAGCCGGTAACGGATCCGGGCCTTCGGCTCACGGGCGGGGATCGCCAGCAGTTGGGGTGATGCCCAGCAGAGCGCCAGGAGCACCAGGAAAAAAAGCCGGATCGAAGGCACCTGGAGGGGAAAGTCGATCAGCGCCTGCGCGAGGGTTCCGCAGACACCGAGGATCGCGGCCAGCACCAGGTGACGGTCGGTCTTGCTGGGAAAATACTCGCGCCGGAAGTAGGTCTTGAGCCCACGAAACAGGCCGCCTCCGATCAGCAGGCACCACCAGAGTGAGCCCAGCCAGCCCCACTCCAGCATCGTCTGAAGATAATCCTCGTGGGCGAAATCGCGCAGGGCGAGACTCGTGTTCCCGAGCGGGCTGATCTGGTAGGGAAAGGCGATCTTGAAGAGGCCGGGGCCGAGGCCAAACCAACCGACGCTCGGCACGGCATTGAGATATTGTTCATAAGCCGCCCATCGCCCGTCGAAAGAGGCGGAGACTTCGCTGGTATCGGTCATGCGCTGGAAGGCGGCCTCGTGGGCCATTTGCGATGAAGCAAAAAGCGCACCCGCCAGGATAAACAGCGAGCAGGCGCAAAGGATGAAGAGCGACCGGCGGCGCATGCGCATCAGCCCCGTCGAAAAGGGCCAGGGCAGAATCAGCAGCCCGATGGCCAGCGAGGCCTTCGACGCATTGAGAAAGAGCGCGCTCCCGCAGGCGAGGGAGGCGAACGTCCAGGCTATTTTTTTGAACAGCGGCGTGGGCTGCGAATAGACGCGGCGCGCAAAAACGAGGATGAGCGGCCAGGTCAAATTGAGAAAAGCGCCCGCATTGGCGTGGTAGCGATAGAGGGCAAAGTCGTTCCAGTCGATATCGAGCGGCTTCCAGACATACCGCATGAGCGGCTCTCCGCTGAGCTTCAGGACAATGCCGATCACGCTGATGAGCACGCCGGAAAGTGCCGCGGCGAGCAGGATGAATCTTCGCAGGGTTGTGTCGCCCAGGATTCCACAAAGCACCACAAAGGAGCCGAGAAGCAAGGTCGTCACCATCATCGAGTCGAAGGAAATACGCTCGATATTTTCCATGGTCGTATCGACCAATCCGCCGTTTTCCGTGATGAGCGAGGCAAAAACCGGATTAAAAGTCATCCACCAGCCCTGAACCAGAATGGCGGTGATGCAAAACAGCGGTAGTTTTGGAACGGCGGGCCAGCGTCGGGCGGCCAGAAAACTGATCGCGCCCGTCAGGATGCAGGCCGCGAGCAGGCCGAAGAGCGTGGGGAGCATTTCGGGCCGGGTGCAGCCGTAGGCCAGGGGCGCATAGAACAAGGCGACTGTCAGAAAAAAGGCGCTGGCGGCGGCAATTCGAGTGGAGAGGGTCAAGGGATGAAAAGGGGCGGTAAGTTGATGAATAGTAGTGCGCGTCTTTAAAATAGAGCAAGGCCCCGTTCCTAAATTTTTTCGCGCCAAGGAAAAGCTTTTCCGCTTCAATGCCCCGAAGCCGTTCCAGCATGCGCATCCTATTTTTTTGTGGCAGCCTTCAGCCGGGCAAAGATGGCGTAGGTGACTACGTTCGTTCCCTGGCCGAAACCTGCATTCTTCAGGGGCACGAGTGTCAAATGATTGCCCTCAACGACCCTCATATTTCCGAAACGGCAAGATCGGTCGATCCTGCGGGCGGAGCGAAACTTGTTTCTTTGCGCCTGCCAGCAACTCTTCCCTGGCCCGAAAGGATCAAGCAGGCGGCGGCTTTCCGCGCGCCATTTCAACCCGATTGGCAGAGTTTTCAATTCGTCGCTTATGGTCATCACAACCAGGGCATCATCTGGAGATTAGCCAGGCATTTCCAGTCCCTGTTTGAGGGATTTCCCCTGCACATCATGTTCCACGAGCTCTGGATTGGAATGCCCCCGGAGGCGCCGCTCAAGCATCGACTGGTTGGCGCGCTCCAGCGCCTGAGCATCCGGCGCATGGTCGCCCTGGCCAAACCGCAGCGGGTGACAACCTCAAATCCGCTTTACGTCGAGGCTTTGCGCCGCGCGGGAGTGACCGCCACCCTTTTACCTCTCTTTGGCAATATTCCCATCGTCGAGAGGGACGGTGCTCCAGATTTTTATGCGAAATTGGGAGATGCGGGCATCACGGCGGAGAATCGAACCGCGTGGTGGGTGGGCCTTTTTTTTGGCGGCCTCTACCCCGAGTGGAAACCGGAACCTTTTCTGGGCATATTAAGAAGTGCCGCTCAAAAATCCGGCAAACGAATCTGCCTTCTCTCCCTTGGACGCGTGGGCGCTCCGGGGCTCAAGCTTTGGGGGCAGTTGCAGCGCGATTATCCCGACGTTTCCTTTCTGACCCTGGGCGAGCAATCCACCGACCTCGTTTCCATTCTGATGCAGGCTTCCGACTTTGGAATTGCCGCGTCACCGTGGGATTTGATTGGCAAGAGCGGTTCCGCCGCAGCCATGGCGGAGCACGGGTTGCCGGTGATCGTGACGAGGGAGGATCGCCAGTCCCGCTTCGAGGTGCCTGAGCCACCGAGTGCCGATCCACTCTTTCATCGCTGTGATGCCGCGCTCGAAGCGAAGCTGGTCGCCGGACTTCCCAAAGCAAATCCTCATCTCCGGCGGGGGGATATCGCCACTCAATTTTTGTCGTTGCTGAACAAAAAGAGCTGACGACTTATTTGGTGATTTCAACCCATCGCGCGAGCACCGCCGGGTTGGAAAACCAGGTTTTATAGTAATCGATGCAGGCCTTTTGGTGATCTTCGACCGGAGCCCCCTTGGCGATAAAATGGTTGATGGCCTCCTCCAGCTTTTCGAGAGGGAACAAATGAACTACGTCCGGATAGGGCGGCGTTAACCAGTCCAAACCGAAACACGCTGTCCCGCCTCGATTGCTGGCCAGCACTGGCACGCCATAGGAAAGGGCCTCGAGAATAACGGTGGGTATGCCCTCCATCGTATTCACCGAGGGAACGATCAAATAATCGATGGAGTTGAAAAAAGAACGAAGGAACTCCTCGCGTCCGGCGGCATTAAAGGCACCGGCGTAAATGATCCCGCTTGCAGCCGGGGTACTTGAGGCCTCGATCACCTTTTCTTTGAGGGGGCCGCCGCCGGCAATTCTCAGGTCGGCTTTCTCCTTGAAACCCGGCCATAAATCGACCAACAGATGGATGCCCTTGCCCTCGTTGAGCGTGCCCAGAAAACCGAAGGCAACCTTCCGGCCTTTTTTCTTTTCCGTCAGGTGCCTCTCACCGGAACCGAAATCGCTGAACTGGGGCAGCCATGCGACGGTCTTCCCGCCTCCGAGTAATTCTTCGAGAGGCTTCGCCGTAATGGGAGAAACCACCGCAACATCGGTAAAGAGCCTCTTCGATCTCACGAGAAAGCTCAGCGTATTTTTGTTTTCCTCATGGGTGATCAAATAGAAAATGCTCTTCCTGAAACGGCCAAGCAACGAAACCAGCGGTGAGACCGATCCCATGCAAAGCGTGACGAAAACCGCGCCCTTCCCGCGCTGAAAAACCCAGAGCAACGCCGCCAGGGTGGCCAGGCCGTAGCCGCCACGGGGTGTCGTCAGAATTTTGACTTCGCACCCCATCCCGCGCAACAAGTCGATGTTTTGCTCGCTCAAGCCATGCACGAACTGATGGCGGGTCAGCACTAAAACAGTCCAGCCCAGTTGCCGGAATTCCTTTGCCACCGTCAGGGTGTTGGTGGAATTGCCTCCAATCAGGGGCAAAGTGGAATAAATCAGAAGGGTCTGAGGGTTCGGCCTGCGTTCTGAATTTTCCTGCGACATGGCGAGAGACTTTGATTCCATTTGTGGCGCATTTCAAGCTGTCATCCACAATACTTGCGGCTTGAAATGCTCGCCGTTGCTGCTTGAATATCGCCGCCGCGCCAAGGAACGACTTTGCCGTCCCAAACCAACCATTCGCCCATGTCCGATCGTGCTCATCAACCGTGTCTCTATGGCGTCTGAAACCTACAAGGTTGATTTCGTTCATCCCACGGGCAACCAGAATGTCCGCCAAGTGCTCCGGGCGCTCGACGAGAGGGGGATGCTCGGTTCCTTTTATACCAGCCTGGGTTTTGCCGGGGAGTCGTGGACGCGATTTTTGCCGAGCTCGCTTCGATCCGAATGCATACGCCGGACTTATCCGGTCTCTCCCCACCAGTTAAGGGCACGCCCGGGACGCGAGGCTGTCCGGCTTGTCTCACAGAAACTGCGCTGGACTTTTTTAAACCGGCATGAGAAGGGCTGGGCGAGCATCGACCAAGTCTATCAAGATTTGGACCGTGCCGTCGCCCGCAGCCTTAACCGGCGCAAGCCGGGCCCGAAAGTGGATGGCATTTACGGTTACGAGGACGGTTGCCTGGAGACATTCCGTGCCGCAAAAAGAGCGGGCATCAAATGCTTTTACGACCTGCCCATCGCTTATTGGGAAACCGTAAAAAAACTGTTTGAGGAAGAAAGAGAGCGCCTGCCCGAATGGGAGCCTACGCTGGTTGGTACGCGCGACTCCACGGCGAAATTCGAACGCAAGACAGAGGAATTGGCCCTGGCCGACCTGGTCGTTTGCCCCAGTCTTTTCGTCCTCCGCTCGCTGCCGCCCGGCACCAGCAAGAAAAAGAGCTGTGTGGTGGCGGAGTTCGGCTCTCCTCCGGTCAATCTCAACGCGGTGAAGCGCGCGGCGGAAGGCTCGGGTAAGTTGCGCGTTTTATTCGCCGGTTCCCTGACCCAGCGCAAGGGGCTGGCCGACGTTTTTGCGGCCATGAAGTTGTTGAAAAGGCACGATGTTGAGTTGATCGTCATGGGCAGCCCGATCGCTCCCATGGAATTTTATCGAAAACAATATCCTGATTTTACCTACATGAGCACCCGTCCGCATCGTGAAGTCCTCGATCTGATGCAAAGCTGCGACGTGCTTGTTCTACCGTCGCTGGCTGAAGGTCGTGCCCTCGTCCAGCAGGAGGCGATGGCCAACGGCCTGCCTCTCATCATCACGGAAAATACGGGCGGCGAAGACCTGATCGTGCCGGGCGAAACCGGCTTTCTGGTGCCGATCCGCAGCCCGGAAAAAATCGCCGAGAAAATTTCCTGGCTGGCCGACCATCGCGATGCCCTTCCGGCCATGCGCCTGGCCGCCGTGAAGAAGGCCGACGAGTATGCCTGGCAGCGCTACACCGACCGCATTCTCGCCTCCATTTCCACCGCCTTTGGTGAACCGCGCATGGTGCCACGCGCATGAATAGGTTGCGCAAGCTCGTTTGGGCCTATTTGTTACTGCTCGTCTTCGAGGGTGCCCTGCGCAAATGGGTCATTCACTCATTGGACGCGCCGCTGCTGCTGATCCGCGATCCCGTCGCGATGTGGATTTATTTCGAGGCCTGGAGAAATCGCCTCGCCTTCAACAACTTCTTCTTTGGCGCCAACCTGGCCTTGGCTGTTTCGACGGCCCTCCTTGCCACCCTGTTCGGCATTGCCAACAGCCTCGTGACGATTTACGGGCTGCGCACCGATTTTCTTCAGGTCCCGCTCATTTTCCTCATCCCACAAATCCTCAACCGCGATGATGTCATCGCCATGGGTAAATTTGCCTGCTACGCGGCCATTCCCATTACTGCCGTGGTCATCTACCAGTTTCGCTCCCCGCCGGACAGTTGGATCAATATCGGAACGATGGCGACCCATTATGGCACGGTGCGCCCTTCCGGAACCTTCAGTTTTGTCACCGGGCTGAGCTCTTTTTACGCCCTGACCTCCGCCTATCTCTTTTACGGGTTTATCCAGGGGCGCCTTTACAAAATCTGGCTGATGGCCCTGGTGACCTGCTGCCTTCTCCTCGGCTCGGCCTGTTCCGGCAGCCGCACCTGCCTGGTCGAGATCGGGATCGTGGCCGTGGTCGCGGTTTTGTGCGTTGTCACCCGCGGCAAAGGTGGCGTGGGGATGCTCGTTGCCGCAGGCTTGATTGGCCTCGCAGCGGTGTCTCTTTCATCCTTGTCCGTCGTGCAGGAAGGTGTTGGGCAGCTGAATCAGCGCATCGATGACGCAGGCAATGTGGAAGGCGGCGCGGGAGGATTTGTCGCCCGTTTCTTTAACTCGATGCTGACCCCCGTGATGACGATGGGGCAGGTGCCTCTTTTCGGTTATGGGTTGGGCTTGGGCACTAATGCCGCCGCGGGCCTTTTCCAAACGGACGACGTGTTGTACTGGCCCGAGGCCGAATGGGACCGGCTTATCTTTGAGTGTGGACCGATCTTCGGCTTTCTCCTCTGCATTTTTCGCCTGGCGCTTACCCTTGCTGTCGCCAAACGCGCTTACGATGCCTATCGGCGCGATAACATTCTCCCCATCCTTATTTTCGCGAGTTGCGGTCTGTTGATTCTCAATGGCCAATGGGGTGTTCCGACCATCCTCGGTTTTGCCATTTTTGGCGCGGGTCTCACGCTGGCGGCCTGCGAAGAACCTCCTGAAGATGACGAAGATGAAGAGGAATACGACGAGGAGCATGAGGAGGAGTCGGCGCCTTCGCCCTCGTCCGGTACAAGGGATTGACCTGCGCCATGAACGATTCATCAGCCTCCGAGCAGTCCATTGTTGTCCTGATCGGCAACTATCCCTTGGATCGTCAGGAAAGCATGCTCCGCTTCCGCAACCTGGTGCAATCGCAACTGGTGGCCGCAGGTTTTACGGTGGAGTCGGTTTTCCCCCGGGGCTACTTTGGTCTCATCGTCCGCAAGGGGCCTTTGTCCAAATGGTTCGGATATATCGACAAATACATTCTTTTCCCGCTCGGTCTGGCCCGGAGTTTAAGCCGCTTCAGACAAAAATACGCAAACCGAAAGATCGTGGTTCACATCTGCGATCATTCCAACTCCGTCTATGCCTCCTTCGCCAAACGCTGGTTTCCCGTCCTTGTGACCTGCCACGATCTCCTGGCCGTGCGGGGAGCCCTCGGAGAAGAGACCGATTGTCCCGCGAGCGGTTTCGGCAAGCTCCTCCAGAAGGCCATCCTCACTGGCCTGGGCCGCGCAACCGCGGTGGCCTGCGTTTCGCGGGCCACCCAATCCGATCTGATTCGATTGTCCGGTCCCGATATGGCCAATCGATCCCAGGTCGTACCGCTGGCCCTCAACTACCCCTATCGCGCGCTGCCGCGCGAAGAAGCCCTGGGCGTGCTTTCACGCGGTGGCATTGATCTCTCCTACCAGGGCTTTGTACTCCACGTCGGCTCGAGTTTACGTCGCAAGAACCGGGAGGCTTTACTTTTGTCCGTCGCCAGGATCAAAGATTCGTGGCCGGGCAAAATCGTCTTTGCCGGGGACAGGCTCCTGAACGAAGAGCACGCTTTGGCCCGTTCCCTCGGTCTGGAAGACCGGGTCGTCGAAATTTACCGACCCGATAACGAGACCCTGCTTGCGCTTTATAGCGCCGCCCTCGGTTTCATTTTCATGTCCCGCTTCGAAGGCTTTGGCTGGCCCATCCTCGAGGCCCAGGTCTGTGCCTGTCCGGTCATTTGCAGCAACCGCACGTCGGTGCCGGAAGTGGCGGGTGAGGGGGCGCTGATCCATGAACCGGACGACTATGCCGCGGTCGCCGCGGACATTCAGCATTTGCAGGAACCCGCCTTTCGTGACAAGGTGGTCGCCTTGGGCCGCGAGAATGTGGAGGCTTATTCGATTGGGCGAATGATGGGGTCATACAAGGAAATTTATCGTCGCATTTGAATGAAACGCCTCCTCTCTCTCTTCAGCCTTTTCCTGCCCTGGCCGCTTCGACGTGCGGTTTTGCGCCGCTTTTTGGGCTATGAGATTTCAGACACCAGCCGGATCGGGTTGTCCTGGATCTACCCCAAAAGGCTCGTTATGAAAGAGGGCTCGTGGATCGGCCACCTGTCGATTTGCAAGGACATCGACCTTCTGCAAATCGGCGAGTCGTCCGGCATCGGAAATCTGAATTGGATCACCGGTTTTCCCACGGGCACCTTGGGTCATTTTGCGCACCAGACCGACCGCAAGCCGGAATTGATTCTGGCCCAGAACTCAGCCATTACGAACCGCCATATCATCGATTGCACCGAATCCATCCATATTGGGGCTTTTGCGACGGTGGCAGGATTTGCCAGCCAACTCCTGACCCACAGCATCAATCTCGAGGAAAGCCGCCAGGAGTCCTACCCCATTAAGATTGGGGCCTATTGTTTTGTCGGCACCAATTGCATCCTGCTCGGAGGCAGCACGCTCCCGGATTATTCTGTTCTCGGGGCCAATTCGCTCCTCGGCCGTGGTGCAACCGCGACCTACACGCTTTACGGTGGCGTCCCGGCCAAGGCGATCAAGACCCTGCCGGAAACCTACAAGTATTTTCAGCGTAAATCGGGTTACGTCATTTGAAACCGGGCCCCCCGTTCGTCTTTATTCGGCCTCTCGCTTGATCCGGCGGAGGAGAAAGACCGTGGCTAAAACCAAGGGAGGGATCGCGGCCAGGCACTGGAAAATGAGAACATCCTCCGTCTTGCTGAGATTCAAAGTCAGGATCAAAGCGACTTGAGTCAGAAATTCGATGGGGATGGTAATGATCGCCGGTGGTATCCAGCCCTTGGAAAGATTCATGCCATAAACCACCCCGGCCAGGGTGTTGAATCCGGAGGCCAGCATCACCAGCCAGAGAAGGTCCGACATGTTGGTGTATTTGGAGCCGAGCAGCATGATAAACGGATAGGGAAACAGTTTCGTAACAACGACAAAGACGGCCAGCAGGACGACGATGCTGAAGACGATCTGCAGGAACTGAACAAACAGGCGCTTCCGACCGTTATTTCGGGCAAACCTCGGCAGCATGATTGTGGAGTAACTGGCGCTGAGGGTGGAAAAAATGATGCCAAGCCGCGTGACAGCGCCGATGTCGGCCACCTGGTGGGCGCTGCCAAATATACTGATCAGCCAGATGCTGATCTGCCCCTGGATGCAGAAATAGATGGTCAGGGGCATCGTTTGCTTCACGAGGGAAAAAATGGTGGTGCGGTATTCCGGTTCGGTGGGCGCATTCCAGACGATCTGGGGTTTGACCGCGCTGATGTAATAGGTGGCCTCCAGAATAATCGCGCAGGTGCTCGCCAGCGTGGCGAGGAAGGCGTTGAGATGAAAAACCACGCTAAAAATGGCGACCAGCGAGAGTCGAAAAAGCGCCATCGCCAGGCTGACCTTGCCCAGGGTCTTGATGTGCTGGCGAAGTTCCAGGACCATGCGCATCACGGCGCTGGTGAGCTGGAACGAGATGCCGGTCAGGGTGACGAGCATCAAAATCAGGATGGTGAAAAGCGGTGCGTTGTTGCGGTAAAGCATCCACCCCAAAAGCGGACCGATCACAATAAACGTGATCAGCGCAAATTTGCGCCGCAACATCATCCCGGTGTTCACCAGCCGCCCCATCTTTTCATTGTCCTGCCAGATATGCCGCCCGATGGCGGAAATCCCGGTGCCAATGCCATTATCGCTCAGCATCAGCATGACCGGGATCAGGGTGTTGATGATCGTGTAATCCGCATATTCATCCTTGGCCAGCACCCGGATGATGACGAATCCCGTCACCATGTTCATAAACTGAACGCCGACCTGGGAGATGAAGTAGCCGAAAAAAAGCCAGAAGGACTGGGCGACCTTTTGCCAGCTATCCGCCCAGAGATGCTTGATAAACTTAATCATGAAACCCGAGGCTCTGGTTCGGCTGGCCAGGCCAGTGGAACGACCTTAAAACTGGACAGGAACAGCAAAGTAAAATGCTGGTTTTCAAGCGGGAAGCTTCAGGATTATTCACTCTGCCGTTCCTTGGACATAGTTGCGTGGAAGATAGGGCAGTCTTTTCTTCAAGTAAACCAAGTTATCGGCTGTCATCCCCATTGCCTTAGCCCTCTGATTCAGCCCGTGGCGAGCCTCTTCCTGGCGCCAGCTTTCACCCTTTCTAGGGTCTCCCTTTACCCATGAACACGATTTTCCGATTTCTTAAGCTGAAACTAAGGCGCGAAAATGAGGGAACCTCAATTCAAAAACAGCATTCCAGTCATATGTCATAATCTGATACATCATATTCCGTACAAATCACCTGACTCCTTAAGTCGTAGCACGAATCGTAAGATGCTCAAAATTAGCGTTTTGCGATGTTGTTAGTTGTGCTGGCATGGAGTACGCTTAGCTAGGAGTCATGGAAAGTCAGAAATCGAGTTTGCGAACGTCTGTCGGTCGCAGAGATAAATCCCCGGCTTTTCGTATTCACTCAAAGAAGTTTATGATCCGTACCCTATTTCGTCTTTTTGTTCAGGTAACTTTCTTCACCTCCCTTCTTGGCCTTGCCCGCGCCGGAGCAATTATCGAAAGTGACACCGGTGATGGCATGGTAACGCAAACGGCGGTGAATGATGGCTACTACCATACCCAGGACAACCTTAACGTGGGCCGTCTCTACCGGACAGATATCGGAACGCAGGTCGATGCCTTTCCTCTCCCCTATCTTGCGCCGGGTCAGCAAGTCACTGCCGCCACTATTTCCTATTTTTTGGAGCAGATAAATGGCAGTCCCGCCTTTAACGCCCAGCTCTATGGTTTGAACCGGATCAGTACGACCAGTCCCGCTCCCCTGGTCTCCGATTTTTACGAGGGCCTCAACGATACGGCGAACGTGTTGCTCAATCCCACCTTCGTTACCCCCGGCACCACGGCCAATCAGGCGGTCACCTATTCAGGCGCCAACCTCGTCAGCTTCGTCCAACAGCAATACACGAATGCGGCTTTTTCGGGCCTGGACCTCAGCAACAACCGCTACATCTTTTTCCGCCTCAGCCCGGATGGCACGACTGCCAATTACGTTAATTACCAGTTCGGGTCCGCCCGCAACTCGGTTCGCACCTATCATCCGATGCTTTCGCTGACCATTTCCAATGGAATCAGCAACATTGCCGGACGGCTCCAATTCTCCTTTACCCTTCCCCAGGCCTCTGTCACGAGTGCGGGCGTCTACAATGCCTCCACCGGTGCTTTGCTTCGGACGCTCTGGAATAACGTCCAGTATCAAGCGGGGACTAATTACGGGGTATGGGATGGAAATGACGACAGTGGCAATGCCGTTCCGTCCGGCAGCAACTACCAGATCAAACTGATTTATCATAACGTCCAGTACGTTTGGGATGGAACGGTCGGCAACACCTCCGCCGCGCAATCGGGCCCGAATGTATATCGCAGCAACGGAAACATCCTGGACATGGCCATTGCCGGGGGAAATGCCTACTATGCCGTCGGTTACAACGAGCTTTCCAATCCCTTTCACAGCTTTGCCGTGGGATCCCCTCAAGTCAGCAACCAGCTTGTCTCCGGTTTTTCCGATTGTTACTCGGTCATGAACATTGTCGCTGCGGATGCCACCCGTAGCTATTGGGCCAAATGCACGGGAGGCATCAGCCCATCCGACACCTACGTTGTCGCCATCGTCAACAGTACGGGTAAATTCTACGCGTTCCCCAGCGGCACGACGCCCACCGGATCGAATCAAAATTATACCAGTTGTGTCGATTTTGATGCGACGGCCAAACAGGCCAATCCTCCCACCGGTCTGGCCGTGCAACAGGCGGGTAACGACCTCTTTGTCAGTCACGCCAACCTCAACGTCGTAAGGGTCTTTGACAAGGTGCAGGGAACCTCCCTGGGCAGTTTCTCCGTGCCCAGCCCGGGACCTCTGGCGACCACCGCGAACGGAGATGTCTGGGTCGTTTCCAATACCACTCCGCCCGTCCTTCAGCGTTATACTTTTGCCAGCGGTCATGCCACTCTGGTGCAGACCATCACCGGATTGACCCAGCCGGAAGGCGTGGGCGTGTCCGCCGACGATTCGCTCGTGCTCGTTACCGATGGCGGTACCAGCCAGCAAATCAAGGCTTTCAACAATTCGACGGGCGCATCGGCCTGGACTTACGGCCAGGCCGGCGGCATGGCGGCGAATGGTCCCAACGTCAATTCCAACACCTTCGATTTCTCCGCCGGTTCCTTCGTCGCCTTCCAGGCCGATAATTCCTTCTGGGTTGGAGATCAGGGTAACCAGCGCAACCTCCACTTTGGCATCAGTAACAATGCCCCCAGCTACATCGAGCAGATAGCTTATATCCCGCTTTCCTACGACGCGACGGTCGACCTCACCGACGCGACCCGCGTATTCAGCACCTTCCTGGAGCATTCCGTCAACTATGCGTTGCCGTTGGGCGGGACAAACGGATCGTGGACCCTGGTCAAAAATTGGGCCTACGGACTGCCCAATGACAGTACACATAATTACACCGGGTTCAGGGATGGCATCTATAACGTGGTGACTCTATCCAATGGGCATACTTTTGGGCTTCTTCCCAATTATGCCACCGGCAAAACCGATTTGATCGAACTGCCCGCCAGTGGGCCTGCCCGGGTGACTGGCTACGCATTCGACAATACTCCCCGCATATATGACGATGGCAGCCTTCGCTTTAACATCCTGACGAGCACCTCCCTGAGCTTCTATTCCCAGCCGCTCACCGGCTTCGATGCCAGCAATAACCCGACCTGGGGCTCGCCGGCCTTGATTGCCACGACCAAGCTGGGGACCAACGACCCGCAATCGTGGGCCACTTTCCCGGAGCGGACGGAAGTCACCGCCGGGGGCATGGTCATCGACTACGATCCGTCCCAGGCCCGCTCCGGTTACCACCTGGGGGCGATTCCCACGGGCGGCACCTCCTGGCTCTGGCGCTCCGCTCCCAGCACTTCCAGCTCATACTCCGGATGGTTTCCTCAAGACGGCCACTTTGATATCGGCAATGGCGTCCAGTACGCAGGCAATGAAGCCATGGCTTTGGGCCGGAATATTCTTTGCGGTTATCATGGTGAATACTGGAAGAACGGCGAAGCCAGCCAGTGGTTGCACTTTTTCGACAATGGCTTGATGGTCGGACGATTCGGTTCCTACGGCAACGGCGGAATCGCCGCGGCCACGACGGTCAACGGATTCGCGGGAAACTCCTTTTCTCCCACCCTGATCAAGGCCGCCAATGGTAATACCTACCTCTATGCCAATGATGAGTCCGATCACGGCGGCACGATTCGGTGGCGGATCAATGGCCTGGATGGCATAACCGAAATCATGGCCACTGCCACTCTCGGCACGACCGCCAGTCTGAACCCGGGCGCCACGGGGCCGAGCGTAACGATAACTTCACCCACTGCCGGGGCGAGTTATTATAACGGCAACACCATCCCCTTGAGCGCGCAGGCGCAGAGTTCCGGCGCCAGCATCGTCAGCGTACAATTCTTTGACGGCCCAACCAGCTTGGGGACGGTTTCCGCCGCTCCCTTTAACCTGACCACCCTGCCGCTCAGCACGGGATCGCATGTCATCACCGCCACCGCCACGGATAGCAATGGCTCATCGGCAACCTCACCCTCCGTCGCCATCACCATTGGGACAGATGGAGTGAACACGCCGCCTCCCGCCCCCATCCTCTCCAGCGGAACGGTTGGTTCACAAAGTGTGCTCCTGAACTGGACTCAGCCAACGAGCACCACCACCAGTTCCAGCACGGGGCAGATTATCAGCTTCCAATGCGACTCGGCGACCGACAGCAAAGCCATGACGCCATCGATGGTGGCTGGTGCGCCTGGTTACGCCGTGGCAAACTTCAATGTCCTGGGGCAGGGCAGTACCAGTGGACTTATTTATTCCAATCCGGTCAACAGTTCGGGTGTCACCATTCCGAATTTGGGATTGAATTGCCAGATGTCCTACCAGAGCGCCAGTGGTTCGCTGCAATCGCTGACCGGTACGGAACTAAATATCTTTGGCGGCGAGGTCAAGAGCACCTTCAATACCGCCATCGGCATGACGATCAGCAATATTCCCTATGCGAATTACGACTTGGTTGTCTATAGCCTGCCGGGCGGATTATTGAGCGCCCTCCAGACGGCATCGCTGACGGTGAGTGACAACGCGAATTCCAGCACCGTCCAGCAAAGCTTCACCATGCTGCCGACCGGCTACAGCGTGTCATCTGTCCCCTTTGGAACAAGCACCTCGGTGACGGATGCCAATACCATCGTCTTCCATGGCCTGACTTCCTCTTCCTTCAAGTTGGTCGGAGGAAACATCGCCGCCTTCCAGATCGTGCAAAGGCCCTACGATCAGGGAACGCCCGTGTTTTATTCGGTCCAGAGCTCGCCGGGACAATATGGACCCTTTGCCCCGATCGGTACGGTTTCAGGAACTACCCTGAGTTTCACGGACACCAGCGCCACGAGCCCGGGCACCGTTTATTACTATAGAATCGATGCGGTAGACGCTGTCGGCAGCACCTACTCGAACACGGTGGCAGTGACCACTCCCGCCAGCATCACTTCCACCCTGACGACGAATTACTCGTCATGGCAGGCACAGTATTTTACCGCCGCACAGTTGGCTGATCCAACCTTCAGCGGGCCGAATGCCGATCCGTATGGCACGCAGGTACCCAATCTGCTGGCCTATGCCTTGCAGTTGAATCCCGCCACAGCCAATCTCTCCAATGTACCCCAGGCGACGATCGTCAATGGTCATCTGACCCTGACCTACTTTGCGCCTGCTTCCATCACCGACGTTTCTTACGTCGTCGAGGTCTCAACGGATCTGCTGAATTGGAATTCGGGCGCGGGCTATACCGTGGTCACCTCGAATGTCCCCAGTTCCAGCGGCAACACCATCACTGTTCAGGAAAACCTGCCTGCCACGGCCAATAAACATTTCATGCGCCTGCGTGTAACTCAATTACCCGCTTTAACGCCCTAGGGCCTGTGGACATTCATTTGAGCCATAAGTAAATTCCCGCCAGATGGAGGAAGGAGACGAAGCTCAGGGCCGTTTTGTCGTAACGGGTCCCGATGCGCCGAAAGCC
>Ga0302319_10001686_pt1 | contig 49103 bp, 32 predicted proteins | sample Bog_T0_2_FD_203319 | JGI IMG/M metagenome (GOLD analysis project Ga0302319, IMG submission 203319) | Peat permafrost microbial communities from Stordalen Mire near Abisko, Sweden - Bog_T0_2 | ecosystem: Environmental > Terrestrial > Soil > Wetlands > Peat | place: Sweden: Abisko, Stordalen Mire... | reverse complement strand
GATGGCTGGCTGGACATTTATATGGTCAACGGCTCGACCTATGACGCGGAAAGCGGCAAGGCTGAGGCGCCGCATGCCGCGCTGTTCCACAACAATCACGATGGCACATTTACCGACGTGGCAGAGAAAGCCGGCGTGAGCAACGGCCGCTGGGGCTTTGGCGTGGCCGTGGGTGACTTTGACAACGACGGCTGGCCAGACATCGCGGTGGGCAACTACGGCAAAAACCGCCTGTATCACAACAACCACGACGGTACGTTTACCGATATTGCTGAATCTGCCGGCGTGGCGCTGGGCAACTGGTCGACCGGTCCGAGCTTTGGCGACTACGACGGCGATGGACGGCTGGACCTGTTTGTGCCCGGCTACATTCATTGGGACATGAATAATCTGCCAGCTTCCGGGACCAAGGCGGTTGGTTTTGCGAACTGCCAATACCGTGGCGCGCAGACCATGTGCGGCCCGCGCGGCCTGCCCGGCGAGCCGGATCACCTGTTCCACAACAACGGCGACGGAACCTTTACCGACGTCAGCGTCAAGGCCGGAGTGGACGATAAGCGCCACTACTATGGGTTCTCATCGACCTTCGTCGACATCGACAACGACGGCAAGGTCGATCTGGTGGTCACCGACGACTCCTCACCGAATTACCTCTACTTGAACAAGGGCGACGGCACTTTTGAGGACTCCAGCTTCTTTTCCGGATTTGCCATGAACCAAGATGCACGGGAGACAGCCTCGATGGGTCTGGCCGTGGGCGACTACATGAACAACGGCCGGCTCGATTTGTATACGACGACCTTTTCCGATGACTACAAGACGCTGTTTCGCAACGACGGCGATGGGAATTTTGTCGACATTACTCCGGCCATGAGCATGGCCGAGCCCACGTATCCGTTCCTCAGCTGGGGCACGGAGTTCTTCGACTACGACAACGACGGCTGGAAGGACCTGATGTTTGTGGCCGGGCATGTGTATCCACAGGTGGATGAACATAACTGGGGCACATCGTACTCCGAGCGTCCGCTTTTGTTTCACAACCTAAATCACGGCAAGAAATTTGAGGTAATGCCGGCGGTGGAAGGCACGGGCCTGGCAGACGTGATTCCCGCTCGAGGAGCGGCCTTTGGCGACCTGTTCAACGACGGCAAGATCGATGTCGCGATCAACTGCCTGGATCACACGCCGGTGCTGCTGAGAAATATCAATGACGACCACAATCACTGGGTCGGGCTAGATTTGATCGGAGGGCCCAAGAGTCCGCGCGACGCTGTGGGGTCAACCGTGTATCTCACTGCGGGCGGCGTGGGTCAGCGCGGGGATGTAATGAGCGGCGGCAGCTTCATGTCGTCGAATGATTTTCGCCTGCACTATGGACTGGGTGAAAGCAGCAAAGTAGACAAGGTGGAGATTCGCTGGTCTGACGGCGCGAAAGAGAGTTACACGCTGCCCGGCGTGGATCGCTACTACACCATCGAAGAGGGCAAGGGGCTGGTTCCCAGTGTGTATGACGCCATTGCCGCGGAGCGCGCTCAAAGCAAATCGTCCGCCTCTCATTTGGGCAAGTAAAGACGCAATCCGGAACGCCGCGCTGAAGGAGATGAGATTTCCTTGAGCCGTAGCGACAGGAGTAAGCATGAAGAAGAATGCTGCGATTCTGACGTTGATCGGCGTCTTGAGCGGGGGCTGGGCGGTTGCATGCGTGGCCCAGCAGACCGGCACATCGCAGACAACAGGCACAACGGCACTGCCTCCTCCACCGCCTCCCTACGCTCCGCCGCTCAAGGGCGCGCCTCCGGTAGAGGACACGCCCGCACAGCGCCAGGCGCTAGCCGAGTTGAAGGCCAAGGCGGAGCTGAAGGCCGAGCAGGACCGCAAAGCGCACAATGCCACGGTGACTCCTACTTATAACTTTCGCTACGGCAAGGGGAACCCTTACACTCCCGGCAACGTACACGTGCAAGGCGAGGGCTTCATCCAGCCGGGCGCATTTCCCACCGCGGAGTATTGCGGCGTGTGCCACCAGGAAGCGTACAGCCAGTGGCGCCAGGCGCTCCATTCGAATGCCTTCCGAACGCCGTTCTACCGGACAAGCGTCAACCTTCTTATCCGCGACAAGACGCGCGGCATCGCCTTTGCGCGCCATTGCGACAGTTGCCACAACCCGATCGGCGTGCTGAGCGGCGCGCTGACGGAAGACTCGAAGGTAGATCGGGCCCGATTCGACGCCGACGGGCTGACGTGCATGACTTGCCACTCGGTGCTGAAGCTGGACTCGACCAACGGCAATGCGGGCGTGGAGATGGGCGTCCCCGCTGTGATCGTCGATGAGAACGGGAACCGCATCCCCGGCCAGGTTTCATTCGATCAAATTCTCCGCCATCCGGAGCGGCACTCACAGGCAGTGATGCACGACTTTCTGCACACGCCGGAGTTCTGCGCAGCCTGCCACAAGGCCAACCTGCCGGACACACTGAACGATTACAAGTTCATTCGCGCCTTCACTGCATACGACGAGTGGCAGCAGTCGAAGTTTTCGCAGCGCAATCCGCTGACTTTTTACACGGCAGATTTTACCACCTGCCAGGGATGCCACATGAAGCGCAACGCCAATGCGCTACCCGACTACGGCGCCAAGAACGGCACGTTTGCCTCGCATCGCTGGCTGGCCGGCAACACTGCCGTTCCCTTCTATTATGGCTTCGACGAACAACTGAACAAGACCATCGCATTCCTGCGCGCGGGCAACTATCTGAACGTGGATATTTTCGGTTTGAAGAAGGCAGGCAGCGACGCCTTGATTGCACCGCTGGGCACGGCCTCTTACCGCCTGGCCCCGAGCGACACCGTCGAAGCTTACGTGGTGATCCAGAACAAGAACATCGGCCACTCGCTGATTCCCGAGGTACGCGATCTGTATGAGGCATGGGTTGAGTTCACGGTAAAGGACGCGAGGGGTACGGAAATTTATCACAGCGGATTTCTGAAGCCGGACGGAATGCTGGACCCGCGCGCCCATAGCTTTACCAATCGGCCGGTGACCAACGAGGGCGCTTTTGTCGACAACCACAAGGTGTGGACGATTCACTCGGTGGCCTACGACAACAGCGTGCAGGCAGGCCGCTCGGTGCTGGTCCGCTACCAGTTCCGCATGCCCGCGGAAGCGAACGGCGCAGTCACAGTGACAGCCAAGGTGAACTACCGGCATCTGCGCCAGAGTTATCTCAACAATATCTTCGGCAAAGATCACCCCGCGTATCCAGTGGTGGAGATCGCCTCGCGCAGCCGGGTGTTGAAGATCGGCGAGAACGGGCCAGAGGCCGCGGACGCGGCGGACAACGCGGACTGGATGCGCTGGAACAATCTGGGCATCGCGCTGCTGGATCAGTTCCAATACCAGGAATCCATCAATGCCTTCACCGAAGTAATCAAGTTGCGCCCCCTCTATGCCGACGCCTATACCAGCGTTGGCCAAACGGAGATTGTTTGGGAGAAGTATGAGTCCGCGCGCACGGCTATTCGCAAGGCTCTCTCGCTCGACCCCAACAGCGCGCGTGCGTTCTATTACGACGGGCTGCTGGAACGGCGCGCCGGCAATACGGAGCAGGAGATCGCCGATTTCCGCAAAGTGGTGGAGATGTTTCCGCAGTCGCGCGATGCGCGGCGCGAACTCGGCATCACTTACTACCAGCGGAACAACAACCCCGCGGCTGTAGAGCAATTCGAGGCGCTGCAACGGATCGATCCCGACGATCTGACAGCGCACTACAACCTCTCGATTCTTTACCGCCGCATGGGCAAGTCCAAGGAGGCAGTGGAGCAACAGGCCATGTTCGTCGATAAGAAGGTCGATCCTGGCGCACCCACTTACTCGCTCGACTATCTTCGCTTGCATCCTGAGATATCCACAGAAAGCATCCCGTGGCACCTGCACTCGGACCTGGAAAGCGAAGGGGGAGATCCGCAGCATGGAAAATAATCGGCAGGGTCTCATTGGATTTCCGAGAAGCGTTACGCGCGTTGCGCTGGGACTGTGTTGGCTTGTGCTGCCGGCGAGCGCACACGCCACCAACAATTGCCCGTGGATCAACGAAGCCACGGCTTCCGGACTGCTGGGCGGCGCTGCAACAGGCACGGTTACCGACGCTACAGCGGGACAGCCAACCGTCTGTGCATTTGTCAGCAAGATCGAGGGCAGGACGCATACGCTGCGCATCGCCGTAGAGCTGGCCTCGGACGCTCATGCGCGCCTTGGCGAGCTTGCTCATTTCTGTGGAACCGACGCGGCGAACTTGCCGGCCATTGGCAACGAAGCACTGATCTGCGCTGCCGACGATCGCCAGGGCGGGCTTGGCGAGCGTGTCCTGGGCCGGGTCCGCGATCAGGTGTTTTCGGTCACCCTCAGCAGTACGCAAAAGCGCGATCCTGTGCTGAACCGCGCTGCGCTCCGGGCTCGAATTTCGATGGCAGCCGAGCAGGTTTCAAGCAATCTTTTCTGAATAGGCCTTCAGATTGCCCGAAGGCATCGCCTAATACTACAGTTGTACTTGTTCCTTGTTGCAGAAAAAGGGCAATGGCCCGCGCCTAAAGGCCGCGCAATCTTGCTCTCGTTCCGGGGGTTGAAACCCCCTGCTCCCTCCGGAATCTCCGATCTACAACTGTAGTATTAAGCCCAAATGAACCCAGGGCCGCCAGCAGACTCTCGAACTCGCACCCGTACTTCTTGCCCGAGCAGTGTGGACGTTGGCTTCTTGGTTGGTTTCTGGAAGTTGGCTCACGGCTGGTATTTCGAGACCTGGCCTCGCGTGAGGGCCCCTGTCTCTCCCAAAAACCCCATCAAGGCCGGCTCGGCCCTGTTTTCTTTTCTGAGGGAATTTCAGGTTAGGTCATCGATTCCTTGAACAGCCTCGCTTAGATTCCGAGAGAACTCCGGTGTTTATTGGTTGAGTTTTTCGGGGCAGGTCAACCAGAGCACGCGGACCTGGCGTCAGAGAGCTGTGGAATCAAATAACAATTGTTCAATATTGTCCTACATTGCTAACGAAAGTCCGGGCATCTCAGATAAAGTGCTCCATTTTACGTCCCCCCGCGATGAGGAGGGCTTCTCGGTAATGAGGGGGCGTTGTTGTGCCTGGGTAATCACGGTGAAGATCTACCGGCTAGTCCTTTCGTAATGAGGGCGAAGCCGTCTGCATTGGATAAGTGAGCAAATGGAGACATACCCCTTTGTCGCCGATCGACTCATACTTAATCGTGTTCCTATCTTTCTTCTCGAGCGAAGGCGCCTCGCTTCTTTCTCCATCCGGATGCTCAATCCTGCACGGGATCGGCTCCTCACGAATCGCGACGAAGTGGAACAGAAGTGAACGGCGATGATGGCTTCCTGCAATACAAGCTTAGTCACACATGAGAAGGCGAGTGCGGTGTTGCACCGAGGAATCAATTCTGAGGACTCAGAGAAATGCCCATTGATGCCCACGAGATGTCGCGATCTCCAAGCGCTTCATCGGATGAGGAGTTCGCGAAACACGTAACGAACGGGGCAAACATTCTGGGCGCCGGCAAACGGTCGGAGCAGCAGTGGCGCGTTTTAGAAGCAACACTTTCCTCTGCAGCCGATTTTGTGTGCACCTTCGATTGCGCCGGTCGTTTTCGCTATGTGAACCAACCCTTGCTGGATCTAGGGGGCAAAACGTCTCAAGAAGTTCACGCCGCCGGCGTACCGTGCTCAGTTATTCGATTCATACTCACACAGTGGACAGTTGAATCTTTTCGACTCCGCGGACCGCGGTGGAGAGTATGGGCAATCGACGGTAAGAGCGCAGCAACAGAATGGCTACCAGGGAAGAGGGTTTCCGGGTGGACTTCGCCGCCGCGGAGCGGAGGAGCTTTCCAATACCCTCGCAAAACGATTGCCCAGCGATTGCAAGGACGAGATTTCGGATTCAGGAGGTTACCTCGATATGCGTTGCCCAACTTGCTTTAGCTCCGACCTCAGACGTTCCCGCCTTCGTTCGTCGGACTTTCCGGCACTCGCTGTCGGGCGCTTCCCGCTTCGATGCAGGGTCTGTCGGAGCCGGTTCTTTGCCTGGCTGCCGCAGATCCATTTTTCCCGGCGGATGGAACCAGATAAGGAGCGAACAACTGCCGAGCCATTCGAGAGTGCGAAGAGTGAACGCTTCGGTGCTCGTTTTTTATCGGTAGCAGGGAGAACCAGCAGACACAGGAAACAATAAATTCCTTGCAAAACATCGGCAGCGCTTGTGAAGAACAGCAGGATTTTCCGCTCCACCTTACAAGCTTCGATCCCAAAGGGAGGTTCCCTCTCCGATCTCGATCGAAGAAATGTCTTGGGGCGTCCTTGTTGCCGGCGAGTTCCGAGGAATCCCGGCTATAGCAATTCACTCGGAGCAGTGAGGCCAGGCACTCCATCGATTTCCCGTTCGCGCGGCCGAAGATGGGCCGCCCTACGATTCGTTTTCGTGCCATGCGCCATCCATTTCGAGGACTCAGCGAGGTGAACAATGCCAGCAACGGAAGCCAATCTGCTGATTGTCGACGATGACCCCAGCATTCGGGAACTTCTCTCTTTCCTGCTAACTGAGACGAAGTATCGAGTGCGGATAGCCGAGGATGGCTTTACCGCATTGGCAGCGATACGCAACGAAGCGCCTGACATTCTTATCTCGGATCTGAACATGCCGGGCATGTCTGGCTTCGAGTTGCTATGTTTAGTTCGCCGCCATTTTCCCGCAATCCAGGTGGTCGCAATGAGCGGTATGTTCTCCGGCGACGAGGTGCCTTCAGGCGTTGCCGCCGACGCATTCTATCAAAAGGGCACCGGCCTGGACTCATTGCTGAGGATTATGCAAGAGCTGCCGTTGCGCAGCGGAGTATTCGCGCGTCCTGCAAATCGTTTGAAACCTGTCTCGATTCGGCACGAGGATCATGAAGACTGGAGCGAGACGGCCCAGATGATTTCCTGTCCGGAATGCCTCGGCATGATTTCTCAGATTCAGAGCCAGACAGTTTTGTATATTCGAGGCATTGTTTGCGTGAAATGCAGTTCCCTGGTTCAGTCCGCGTTCGCTCCTTGCACCGAGGAGGGGTCGCTGCTGCAACTTCGAGAGAAGCAGGAGCACCCGTTGCCTGTGCTGAACAGGACGCAAAGAATTGATAACTGAGGTGACGACGAAGAGGGGATTTGCTCGTGAAGGAAGACAAAAGAGTTCAAGTGCCATTGAATTTCGCATCGGTAGACCGAAGGTTTCAGGCAGAGTTGGCGCGAGGTGTTTGTACTCCAGTTGTAGATCGGAGATTCTGGAGGGAGCAGGGGGTTTCAACCCCCTGAGAGAGAGCAAAATAGCGCGGCCTTCAGGCCGGGCCATTGTTGCTTTTCAGCAACAAGGAACAAGTTCAACTGTAGTAGTGAGATTCCCCCGGCAGAGCCGGGGGAACTACCGTTCCATTCGCGCGATCGATCAAATTCCGATGCTCTGATTTTGCAATTGGTTCGAGGCCGCCGATCACCTGAATGGTCTTGTACGCGGCAATTCCGCCAAGGAATCCCCTGAGTAAGCTCCCGAGGAACCAAAGCACGGTATTGTTCTCATCGCGTTCCTTGAGGAGCACTGCCGATATTCCTGGATCTTTCATCTCACGGTATTGCTTTGAATTATCGATGCTCGGAGAGAGAAATCGGAGATCTCGAAGCTCGGGGGGCACTGTCGTAAGACACAGTCCCGGGACCACCCTTATCCCTCTTCCGCCTCCCGCAGCTTGGCAATCACGGTGAAATCTTCCAGCGTGGTGATGTCGCCCTTGATTTCGCCGTGCGTAGCCAGCTCGCGGAGCAGACGCCGCATGATCTTTCCGGATCGCGTTTTGGGCAGTTGCTCGGTGAAGCGAATATCGTCCGGCCGTGCCAGCGACCCGATCTCTTTCGAGACCCACTTGCGCAGCTCATCCTTCAACTGCTCGCTGGGATAGTTGCCGCTCTCGAGCGAGACAAACGCGGAGATGGCCTGCCCCTTGAGCTCATCGGGGCGCCCGACGACAGCAGCCTCGGCGACTTTGGGATGGGCTACGAGGGCCGACTCGACCTCCATGGTGCCCAGGCGGTGGCCGCTGACGTTGATGACGTCGTCGACGCGGCCCATGAGCCAGAAGTAGCCGTCGGCGTCCTGGCGCGCGCCATCGCCGGTGAAGTAGCAGCCGGGGACGTCGCTGAAATAAGTCGTCTCATAGCGCTGGGGATCGCCGTAGACGGTGCGGGCCATCGAGGGCCAGGGCTTGCGCACCACCAGCAGGCCGCCGCTTCCCGCAGGCACCGGATGGCCTTCCTTGGTGACGACCTCTGGCTGAATGCCGAAGAATGGCCGCGTGGCCGAGCCGGGCTTGGTGGGCACGGCGCCGGGGATGGGCGCGATGAGAATCGCGCCGGTCTCGGTCTGCCACCAGGTGTCGACGATCGGGCAGCGGTTGTGGCCGATCTTCTCGCGGTACCACATCCAGGCTTCAGGGTTGATGGGCTCGCCCACCGTGCCGAGCAGCCGCAACGAGTCCAGCTTGAACTTCTCCACGTGCTGGTCGCCCCACTTGATGAAGGCGCGGATGGCGGTGGGCGCGGTGTAAAAGACGGTGACCTTGTGGTCGTCGACGATCTTCCAGAAGCGGGAGAAGTCGGGCCAGTTGGGCGCGCCTTCATACATGAGCACAGTGGCGCCATTCTGCAGTGGGCCGTAGACCACATACGAGTGGCCGGTGACCCAGCCAATGTCGGCCGTGCACCAGAATACGTCTTCGTCCTTGAGGTCGAAGACGTATTTGGAAGTGAGGTAGGTCTGCACGGCGTAACCGCCGGTGGTGTGCACCAGACCCTTGGGCTTGCCGGTGGTGCCGCTGGTGTAGAGGATGTAGAGCGGGTCCTCGGAATCCTGCTCGGCGGCGGGACAGTCGGGGGCGGCCTTGGCCATCAGATCATGCCACCAGTGGTCGCGCCCCTCGACCATGGTCACCGGCGAACCGGTGCGCCGGTAGACGACCACGTGCTTCACGGTGGGGCAGGCGTTCATCGCCTCGTCCACCGTTGCCTTGAGCTTGATTTCGGCGCCGCGGCGGTAGCTCGAGTCCTGGGTGAGAATGGCCACGCAGGTGGAGTCGTTGACGCGGTCGGCGATGGCGTTGGCCGCAAAGCCGCCGAAGATGACGGAGTGAACCGCCCCGATGCGCGCGCAGGCCAGCAGTGCGATGGCCAGTTCCGGCGTCATGCCCATGTAAACGGCCACGCGGTCGCCCTTCCGGATGCCCAGGCACTTGAGCGCGTTGGCGAATTTCTGCACCTCGACGTGCAACTCGACGTAGGTGAGGCGGCGAATCTCGCCCGGCTCGCCTTCCCAGATGAGCGCGGTCTTCGCGGCGCGCGCGCCCAGGGCGTGGCGGTCAACGCAGTTGTAGCTGAGGTTGAGCTTGCCGCCGACAAACCACTTGGCGACCGGAAAGTCGCCGTCTAGCACCTTGTCCCAGCGCTTGGACCAATGCAGCTCCCCCGCGGCCTCGGCCCAGAAGGCTTCCGGATCGTCGATGGACTGCTTGTAGAGCGCCTCGTACTCCGCGAGGCTTTTGATGTGGGCCTGGGCGGCGAACTCCGGCGGGGGCGGAAAGACGCGGTTTTCGCGCAGGGTGGAGTCGATATCCTGATTCGAAAGGGCGGGGACGGGAACGGAAGACATGAAAACGTCCTTCTGGGGAAGAATGATGGTCGGATTGTGGGCGCTCCAGAGCAGGTAGCCCCAGAAAAGACTCCACGTGGGAGTCACTTTACCGGGATGGGCATACACTCCGCAAGTAACCGGAGGAGATACTACCGGGAATGGAATGCAATCGAGCCGCGTGAAGCCATCGCACGCCCGTCTCGTCCCCGTCTGAACCGCGCCCGCCACCGTAGCCGGGGAGCCGGCCCATGATCCTGGAACTCCTGAGACCCCTGTCATTCTTGCTGAGCGCCTTCTTTGTGCGCGGCGCGCGCTGGGAAGAGCGGCTGGCGATGGCGCTGCTGCGAGTGACCCCGGTAGCCTGCATCCGCTTTGGGAGCGGCCTGCTTTCGACCTGGCACGCGCCGAACCGTCCGGCAGGGAAGGAATCGATGCTCTCCACGCAGCCGGTGCGGATGTTCTTCTGCGCCATCGGCGGCATGGTGGTGTTGTTCGCACTCTCCTGGGGTCTGGATGCCTACTTTGTGCCCCTATTGCGCCACGACTGCTGCCGGCAGTGAGGGCCGCTACTTGGTCAGCGCGGCCTCTCCGGTTTTCAGGTCGACCGTCCAGTCGTGCGGGGACGGAAGCTGCAGCTTGCCGTCGCCGATCTCAAGCGGCATCCACAGGTAGCGCGAGTCCCACAGCGCCTTCGGGTTCCAGAAGTCGCCCATGAAGATCACTGTTGAGCCCTTAGAGCCGGTGACCTTGAGCAGCATGGCGGATTGCGAGCCGTAGGTCTTGGTCTCCGGCGGAGCAATGTCTTTGAACTCCGACCACGGGCCGCTCAGCGAGGGCGATGTGGCATAGAGATCAGGGTTCGGATCCCAGCCGCTGAGGTGTGAGCCCAATGCGTAGTAGAGACCGTTGTAGTGGACGACCGCATCTCCTTCGAGCTGACAAGGCAACAAGCTCATCTCCGTTTCCACGTTCATGTAATCGTCGGAGAGCTTGCCGATGATGAAGCCTTTGGTGGGGCGCGCTTCAAAGACCAGATAGGCGGAGCCATCGTCGTCGATGAGCTGACCGATATCCCGGCTCTCCTGGTGGAGCGGGCGAAAGCTGCGCACGTAGCGGTACTGCCCGTCAATGCGATCGCTCACCAGCACGGCGACTTTGGCGACGCGATAGTTGCCGTCGTCGAGGTGCGCATACATGACAAACTTGCCCGTCCGCGCGTTGGGAAAGACCTTCGGCCGTTCGAGGACCCAGCTCGGGCCGATATTGTCAGGGTCGGTGAGCGCCACAACCTGGCCATGCGACTTCCAGTGCACCAGGTCCCGCGAAGAGTAGCAGGCAACATATCGTTTGTTGGGGCTGTTCGCCTGGCCGCGGTCTTCGCCGAACCAGTAGTAGGCGCCATGCCATAAAATCACGCCGCCTCCGTGCGCCTGAATCTCCTGGCCCTTGTCGTCGAGCCACACCGCGCCTGGATGTACGACCGCGGGGGCGGCAAAAAGGACCTTCGTGTTCAAAATCAAAACAAACGCCAATGCCAGGCGCAGGACGCTGCGTTGCCAATCTAGTCTCAAATGCATTCTCCGGGAATCAGAATCGCAGATCGGCCCCTCGTTTTGCGAGAGGCACGAATCATTTCTATCAGACGTTTGCCGCGTCGTGAAGTGTTGTGGAGCAGCGCGGGTGGGAGCGTTCCCGCAAAAACGGCGCCGCCCAATTCAATAGACAATTTGTGCCCCAACAGGATAAAATCAGCCTTCAAATCACGCTCCATCAAGAGTCGGTGCCTGGGATGCGCACTTCGCTGTTTATCACCTGCTACAACGACACCCTGTTTCCTGAAACGGGGCGCGCGGCGGTTGCCCTGCTGGAGCGGCTCGGCGTGGAGTTGGAGTTTCGTCCCGCGCAAACCTGCTGCGGCCAGATGCACGCCAACACCGGCTTCCGCGGCGAAGCATTCTCCCAGGCAAAGCGTTTTGTCCAGCTTTACAAAGACGCCGAGACAGTGCTGATTCCGTCGTCGTCCTGCGTGGCCATGATCCGCGATCAGTATCACGGCCTGTTTGAAGAGCTGGGAAGCGAGTCGCTGCGCAAGGAGTTTGCGGCGCTGCTGCCGCGCATCTATGAGCTGAGCGAGTTTCTCGTCGACCGGCTGGGCTTGGAAGACGTGGGCGCGTACTTTCCGCATCGCGTGACCTACCACGCCAGCTGTCACGGGCTGCGGGCTCTGCATCTCGGCGACCGGCCGTATCGCCTGCTGGCCAAAGTGAAGGGCCTTGACCTGGCGCCGCTGGCCAACGTGGACCGCTGCTGCGGCTTCGGCGGAACGTTCTCGATAAAAAATGCGGAAGTCTCATCGGCCATGCTGGCGGCCAAGCTGCAGGACGTGGCGACGACGGGCGCCGAGTACTGCACGGCGCTCGACAACAGTTGCCTGATGCACCTGGGCGGCGCACTGCACCGCCAGTACGCAGGCATGAAGACGATTCACCTGGCGCAGATTCTGGCCAGCACCGAAGAGTCGCCGGCGGAGGCCTTCGCATGAGCCACGCCGAGCTTGACCCGGTCTACGCTCCGCCCTTTCCGCAGGGAGCGCTGCCGGTGTTGCGCAACCCGCAGCTGCGCAAGAACGTGGCCCACGCCATCGACGTGATCCAGGCCAAGCGCGGCCGGCTGGTGGCCGAGAAGACCGACTGGCAGGAACTGCGCACGGCGGGTTCGGCCATCCGCGCGCACGCTCTCGAAAACCTGGACTACTATCTCGAACAGTTTGAAGAGCGCTGCACCGCAGCCGGCGGCCATGTGCACTGGGCTGCCGACGCGGCGGAGGCGCGGCAGATCATCCTCAACCTGCTCCGCGAAGAAAAGGCGAGCGAGGTCATCAAGATCAAGACCATGACCTCGGCCGAGATTCAGCTGAATCCCTTTCTCGAAGCCGGAGGCGTAAAGGTCTTTGAGACGGACCTGGCGGAAATTATTTTGCAATTGGGCGAAGAAGAGCCCTCGCACATCGTCGTGCCTGCGTTGCACATCAATCGAAGCCAGGTGCGCGAAATCTTTGCGCGCAGCATGGGATTGAAGAATCTCTCCGACGACCCGCATGCTCTCACCGCCGCGGCGCGCACCTATCTGCGCCAAAAGTTTCTTACCATTCCCACGGCCATCAGCGGCGCGAATTTCCTCATCGCCGAAACCGGCGGTGTCGCGGTCGTCGAGTCAGAAGGCAACGGGCGCATGTGCCTCACTCTGCCGCGCACCATGATCACGGTAGCCGGCATTGAGAAGGTGCTGCCGCGCTATCAGGACCTGGAGGCGATGCTGCAGGTGCTTGCGCGCTCGGCCACCGGCGAGCGCATGAATCCCTACACCTCGATCTGGACCGGCGTTGTACCCGGTGATGGCCCGCAGCGCTTTCATGTGGTGCTCCTGGATAACGGCCGCTCGCGCATGCTGACGCGGCCGGTGGAGCGGCAGACGCTGAAGTGCATTCGCTGCGCGGCCTGCATGAACGCCTGCCCGGTTTACCGCCAGACCGGCGGCCACGCCTACGGCTCGGTGTACCCTGGGCCCATCGGCGCCATCCTCACGCCGCAGCTGATGGAGCTCAAACACGCGCAAACACTGCCCTACGCTTCTTCGCTGTGCGGCGCCTGCTATGAAGTTTGCCCGGTGAAGATCAACATTCCCGAAGTTCTGCTTGAATTGCGCGCTCAGGTCACGGACAAGGAGCGCAAGCAGACCCTGCGTTTTTTTGACCCGCTCTACCTGGGGCTGCGGGCGGCCAACCTGCTGTTTGCCCGCGCATGGCGTTTCCATCTGGCGCAGCGGTTCGGACGCATCGGCCTCGGTCTGTTCACGCGCAGCGACGGTTGGATTCATTCCCTGCCCTTCATCGGCGCCAAGTGGACGCAGACACGCGACCTGCGCGGGCTGCCGCAGCAGACATTCCACGAGTGGTGGGCTGCCCGCGCCAAGGGGGCAAAATGAACTCGCCCGCAGCGTCACGGCAACGCATCCTCAATAGGATTCGCAGTGCAACGGCACACCTGCACCCCGTGGGCAGCGCGCACGAGACACCGCTGCTGCCTCGCGACTATGTGCGCCGCGGCGCCATGAGCCGGAAAGCATGCCTGGAGCGCATGATCGAGCGCTTGCGCGAATACGATGCCGAGGTGGTGGAGTGCTCACCCGACGGAATTCCAGCCGCAATCGCAGCACAGCTTGCCCAGAGCGGAAGAAAGCTCTTTGTTGCGCCCGAGGGCCTGCCCGCTGCGTGGCTTGCCGCCGGGGTGGAGTGGAAGATCGATCGCGGCCTCGCGACTGAAGAGATTGAAGAGGCTGAAGGCGTTGTGACGGCGGCCTTCTGCGGCGTTGCCGACTCCGGAACCATCACCCTGCATCACTCGGCCACTGAGGGCAGGCGGGTGCTCACGCTGCTGCCCGACTGGCACCTTTGCGTGCTGCGCGCCAGTCAGGTTGTTGAAACACTGCCGGAGTACTTCGACCGCTGCGCGGAGCCGCCAGCGCTGGTCACGCTTATCTCCGGGCCAAGCGCCACGGCCGATATCGAGATGACGCGCATCAAGGGTGTCCACGGCCCGCGCTTCCTGCACGTGCTTCTTGTGCGCGACGAGAATTAAAGGCGCAGACGAGAGGGCATCAAGACATGGACATGGGGAGAAGCAACGATGGAATGGCTTCCAGCGCAACAGCGATCGCTCCCCACAGTACAGCGAACTCGCCGAGGGTTGCAGAGGCAATCCTCGGAATCGCAAACTTGCATGGCTCAAGCTCGCGCTTGACCAGGCTCAAGAGCGCGGGATGGCAGCCCACTTCGCCTCCCAGCAGGATGAGGCCCGGGTTGAGCACGAGAGAGAGATTGACGATTACGTCGACGACGATTCCGGCGCGGCCGAGAATGAGCTTGCTCGCCACCGGATCCCCTGCCGCGGCCAAATCGAGAATGCCCGTCGCGCTCATTTGCCTGGACTGTGACGCCCGAACGGATGGCGCACTGGCAATTGCCTCTTTCCAGCCCTGGAGGATTCCGGAACCGGCGATCACCGCCTCAAGCTCTCCGAATTCATGCAGGGATGGCGGTTTTCGCCGTACGCCCGGCAGGCGAAGATAGCCAATCTCACCCGCTGACCAATGCGCGCCATGGTGCAGTTTGCCTTCAAGAACAATACCCGCACTGACATTGGCTCCAATGTCGATGAGGATGAACGTCTGCTCGAAACGCGCCGCGCCGCGATGGCGCTCGCCAAGAGCGGAAAGGTTGGTATCATTTTCAACAATCACCAGGCAGTCGAGCCGCTTGTTCAACAGCCTTCGCAACGGAACTGAGCGCCACTCATCGAGTGTGCCGATCGACAGCACAATGCCTTCCTCGACATTGGCGATGGCAGGAACGCCTACCACCAGTGCGAGCAATTGCGTCCGCGCCTTTTTGTGCTTCTTGAGCAGCAGCCGGGCCTGTTCCCCAACCAGGCTGCAGATCGCCTCGGGACTTGTTTTCCGGCCTGCAAGCCGAACCTGCACGGTGTCCACTTCCTCACCGCTGAGATCGGTAAGCAGGAACGAAACAGCGATAGCGGCAATCTGCACGCCGAGGATGCAACCGCGCTCGGCCTTGAAACGGATGATGTCAGGAGGGCGGCCGCCGCTTGACTCGCCCTCGCCAAGCGGCTTGATGAGATTCGCCGCAACCAGATCCCTCACCACGTTGGTCACTGTGGGCGCGCTCATGCCCGAAGCCCGCACCAAATCAGCTCTCGAACACGAACCCGCCTCGCGCAGCAACTTCAGAATCGTGAGCGCGTTGGTGCGGCGAAGCAGCGAGGGTCTTCCAACAGCGATGGGTTCTTTCTTCACGTGAACTCGATCAAGACTGCAGTGGCAACTGGCTGTTCGTCAATCTCAGGGTTGAATTTCCCCCATGCGGGGAGCAACGAATGCAACGTCTTGTTACAAACCACATGGATGAAGTCGCTTCCGGAATCAACTGCTTAGAACCTTCCGACTTTCTTCACCGAGTATAGCAAGTCTTGAGTACCGACAATTCCTTCCCAACGGCCATCGCGCGCTCGTCTTCAGACGAATCACGGCTTCGACGATCAATATGCGGGCCAAGATTCTCCGCATGGAATCATTTATAAATAACAGTACTAAAGATTTGTGCGCTCCTCTACACTAGGTGTGGACCCTGGCTGCAGGCTTCTCTATCTCCAGTCTCCAAGGTGACTTTTCATGCGGCAGTACCTGCGCATCCCATACTTCCACCGGCTGTTGCCGGCGATCCTCGGCTCAACCTTTTTCGTGCAGGGCGGTCTGGGCCAGGTTCGCGTGCTCGTCGACCAGGTTGGGTACGAGACGCTTGCCCCGAAGCAAGCCATCCTAGCCGGTTCCGATCGGGATCATCCGCAGACCTTTGCGCTGATCGACATCGATTCCGGCAAAGTTGTTTTTCAATCCAGTCTCAGCCCATCCGGGAAGGTCTATGCGTGGGAGAACCAGGTCTTCTGGACGGCGGACTTCTCAGCGTGGCAGAAGGCCGGCCACTACGCGCTCCAGGTACACGCGGCCGGAACCGACGCTGCCTCCTGTGCCTTCGAGATCGACGACGACATTCTTGAACGCAACACCCTGTCCAGCATCGTCTACTATTTCAAGGGGCAGCGGGCCAGTGGAGACCTGGATCAGGCAGACCGGCGCCTGCAACTTCCAGGCGCTCAGCAAGGCTACGCCGATGTGCACGGAGGCTGGTATGACGCAACCGGCGACTACGGCATTCATCTGTCGCATCAGAATCCAACCTCCTATTTCAATCCGCAACAGGTGCCACTGGTCGTCTGGAGCTTGCTGAAGAGTTACCGGATTCTCGAGGCGCGCAAGGAGGACGACTTCACAGAGTATGAGCGGCGGATGCTGGATGAAGGGCTCTACGGAGCCGACTACCTTGTACGCATCAAGCGGCCGGGTGGATCGTTCTATGAAACCATCAACGCTCCCGGCAGGGAAAAGCTGGCGCGGGATCGCGCGATCGGCAATCCGAACTGGAGGACGCAGATCAAGCTGAGCGCGTCCGACTCGACGGAACAGATCGCCAAGGCTGAGGGCGAACATGCTTACGAAGCCAGCTTCCGCGCCGGGGGTGGCATGGCGATTGCGGCGCTGGCGCTCGCAAGTACCATGCCCATGGGTGGTGAGTCTCCACCGAAGGAGTATCTTCGTGCGGCCGAGGACGCCTTTCATTTTCTCAATGCGCATAACCGCGAACTGCTGAACGATGGAATGGAGAACATTCTCGATGACTACTGCGCCTTGATGGCCGCCACCGAGCTCTACAGTGCGACCCACAACGAGATCTACCGCAGTGCGGCCGATGAACGTGCAGCCAGGCTGATGGCGCGCCTGACCACGCAGGGAAGCTGGCATGACTACTGGCGTGCCGACGCTGGGACGCGTCCGTATTTTCATCCCTCCGACGCCGGCCTGCCGGTCATCAGCTTGCTCGAATACCTGAACATTGCATCCGCCGGCATCCGCCCCAAGGTGCTTGACGCCGTGGAGCGCTCGCTGCGTTTCGAGCTTTCGGTTACGTCCGAGGGCAACAATCCCTTCGGGTACGCGCGTCAGCTGGTTCGCACTGAAGGAAAGATGCGGACCGCTTTCTTTTTTCCGCACGACACCGAGGCTGCGCCGTGGTGGCAGGGAGAGAATGCACGGCTCGCCTCGCTGGCCGCGGCCGCGCGCATGGCGGAGCCGTTCTACGCCGCGACGCCGGAGTTCCAGGCGCAGTTACGCTCGTATGCGTGGAATCAGCTCCACTGGATCCTCGGCCGCAATCCCTTCGACGCGAGCATGCTGATGGGCGCCGGCCATGGCTATGCACCGTACATGTTTTTTCGCTCTTATAAGTACACGGGCGCGCCGGGAGGAATCGTCAACGGCATCACGGCCGGCCTGGAGAACGAAGATGGAATTGCCTTCAACCTCGGCTACGCAGTGACCGGGAAGGACGAAGACTGGCGATGGACCGAGCAGTGGCTGCCGCACGCGGCCTGGTACTTGTATGCGGTGAGCCTGCCTCACCGATGAAGGGAAGACAATCGCGGGCAATTGCGCGCCGTCTCGTTCGCGAGCTGTGCCGGCCTTTGCTCAATCCGCGCACTTGCGATTGAATTGCGATCGATCGATGCATATCCTGCGGGACCAGGTTGCCTAGAACGGCAAACCTCCTTGTCCAAAAGCGGATGAGCCGCCAGTCATGCGTTTGTAATGAAACGTGAGAAACCATGAGACACCAGAACGTCGCGCCCCGCTTCTTCCCAATGCGATCAATTCAATTCACATTGGCGCTCTCCGTGCTCCTGCTGCTCGCGTCGGGGATGCTGCTTGGGGCCCGGGCTCAGTCCGCCACTGCCCCCGCGCGCAAGCGCCTGCTTGCTTATTATCTCTACCAGGATCAAACCAGGGCTCCCGCCTACACCGCCAGGCAAATACCCTTCAAGAAACTCACGCATCTCATTCATGTCGCCCTGGTGGTTGACCCGGCCGGAGATGGAACGGTTCAAATCTCTCCCCATGCAATCGAACCAAGCCTGATTCCCCTCGCCCAAGCGGCTGGCGTACGTGTGCTGGTTTGCGTGCAAGGATCCGCGGAAGCATTCCGCAAAGCGGCTGCAACCCCCGAATCGCGGCACCGCTTCGTCCAAAGCGTGAAGGAGTTCGTCCTCAAATACTCCTACGATGGGGTCGATATGGATTGGGAGGTTCCCGAGGGCCAGACTGACGTAGCCAACAATGTTCTCCTGATGCAGTCCCTGCGCAGTGCACTTCCCGCACCGCGCTATCTGCTCTCCATGGCCACACCATCCGAGCCCGGGCAGTGGGGCGAATACGACTTCGCGCAGTTGAATCCTGTCATCGATTTCTACAACGTGATGACCTATGACTTTCATGGCCCCTGGACCAGCCACGCGGGACATAACTCTCCGCTCTTTTCCAACGACGCCGATCCAGGCCATGACGGCAGCATTAACGACAGCGTGAACCTCTACCTCAACAAGCTCGGCGTGCCTCCGGAAAAGATCAACCTGGGCACGGCTTTCTATGGATACGAATTTCCCGTTGGCCAACTCTACGGCGCATGCAACTGCGAGAAGTCGACCGCGGGCCGCGATTACGGCACCTACATCAAGGCTCACATCGGCAAAGACGGATGGGTGCAGTCCTTTGATCCCATCGCGATGGCGCCGTACTTGGTTCGCACCGTGCCGGAACCAGGCTTCATCACCTACGACGATCCCGATTCCACGGCTAGAAAAGTCGCCTATGCTCTGACCGTCCGCGATCTTGGCGGCATCTTCATGTGGGAGCTTTCGCAGGACTACGACGGCAAGAAACAGGATCTGCTCGACAGCATGTACAGGAGCTTCCGGAAAATCGAAGGTCGCAGCCGCTAAGAGCGTTGCCCGAACTGCAGCTTCAAGGGCTAACGATGCGACATTTGAACCGCGCTGAGATCCACGATAGTTGACGAGCGCTCGCTCGACTCGTTCGCCACATAGAGCCTGGCCGATCCCGGAACCACGGCCAGTGCATAAGGGCTTTTGCCTGCCGGCAGAGTGACCACAACCTCTTGCCTTTTTGCGTCGATCACGGTCACGCTATTGCCGCCCGTATTCGCCACATAGACAAGGTTGCGCTCCGCATCGAATGCAATCGCCTTCGGATGATCGCCAACCGGAAGCATGGCCGCGATGCGGCCGGTCTTTGCATTCACCACCGCAACCGTGTTGTCTCCGTAGTTGGCGACGTAAAGTGTCTGCCCCTTCGCATCCACGGCAATGGCGCATGGAATTGCGCCTGCGGCGAGGGTGGCGGGTTCGGCCGCCGAGTCCTTCAGAGCAGCCAGATCGGCGCTCTCGATCCTCGTCACGTAGACCGTTCCAGTGCTGTCGTCAAGGGTCAGGCCCCAGGCATGTCTTCCCACGTCACGCGCGCTGAATCTTCCTGTAGCCTCGTCCAGCATTGTCACCGCGCCGCCATATCCAAGCAGATAAATCGTCCCGGTTCGAGAATTGATGGCGACCAGGTCGGCCGACCCCGTTTTCAGATCGGTTACCGTATTGGTTGCGGCATCGAGAACGCTCACATGGTCACCGAAGGTGTGCGTCACAACAACCTTGCCGGTCACCGCATCGGCAGCAATGGAGTATGGGCGGCTTCCAATCGGAACCGTCGCTACAACCCGGTCGGAATCGCCATCCAGAACGCTCACCGTGCCGTCCCCAGCGTTCGCTACAAACGCCCTGCCCGTCAACATGTTCACCGCAATGGACACCGGCGCCACTCCGACCTTGACGCACCGACTCCGTTCACCGCCTTCCGTATAGATTTCCACTGCATCGCGGCTCGTATCCACGGCATAGATCATCCCTTTCGCCGGACTGAAGACAATGGCGCCGGGGTTGATCAGTCCGCCGCTCGGCGCGCCCGGTTGAGCCTGCGCCATGGTTGCAGGGGCCAACAGAGCCATGGCCGCGGCCAGAATGTCCCAGTGAAACCCGCACCAGAACGATTTCTGCGGCATGCCTGTTCGAGGTCTGCGTTTCATGAGATACTTCACCTTGATTACTAAGTATCCTCGCTGCGGGCGGCCAACGCAAGGGGGCATCTCCACTTGCCCGCTCGACCGCAGGTGAGCCCCAGTTCGAAACTGCTCGCCTGAAAGGCGGCCCAGTATGCCAGGATTCCCTCTATTGCGCAACCACGGCTCTGCTCTTCGTCCCATTCGGCTGCGGCTGACGATCGCAGTGGCTCTTGTTTCCCTGCACTCGGCCGCCTCGGCTTCAACCCAGACCGCGACGCTCCGGTTCAAGGTCGTGGCCATCGCCGAGAAGGGCGGCATCCACAAGCCCTTTGTCGATGCTGCCAAGGTGTGGCTGGCCCGCGAGGCCCGCGTCGATGGCTTCACAATCGACTACATCGACGACACCAGCAAAATCGACGACGCATTCCTCTCGCAATACAAACTTTTCATCCAGCTCAACTATCCTCCCTACGCGTGGACTCCCACGGCTATGGCTGCCTTTCAGAGATACATCGAAGAGGGCCGCGGCGGATGGATCGGATTCCACCACGCAACCTTGCTGGGCGAGTTTGACGGATATCCCATGTGGCCCTGGTTCTCGAGCTTCATGGGAGGAATTCGATTCGCGAAGTACATTCCGACCTTTGTCAATGGGGCAGTCACTGTTGAAGCGCCGGATCACCCGGTAATGAAAGATCTTCCGAGCCATATCGCCATCGAGAGCGAAGAGTGGTACACCTACGACAAGTCGCCGCGGCCCAATGTGCGCGTCCTTGCAAGCGTCGATGAGAACAGCTATTCCCCCGCAAGCGCCATCACCATGGGCGACCATCCGGTGGTGTGGACGAACCAGCGCGTCAAGGCCCGCAACGTTTACATCTTCATGGGCCACCACGGCGAGCTCTTTCAGAATAGCGGCTTCACAACACTCTTCCACAATTCAATTCTGTGGGCGGCTCAACCATGATGAAACGTCTTTGCCTGGTCTTTGCATTCCTCGCCCTGGCGGCCATGCCGGCGGCGGCGCAAGCTCAGAAGATTCCACTGCGCGTTCTAGCGTTCTACTCCACCAACGTCGAACGCGATCATGTCGACTTCGCCTTGCAGGCGCTGAAGTTCTTTGCCGATGCCGCGACACGAGACAACTTTCATTTCGAATCCACCACAAACTGGGATGATCTGAATCCCGAGCGTCTCAAGCCAATTCAGGTGGTCGTGTGGCTCAACGATTCCGCTCACACCAGCCAGCAGCGTACTGCCTTCGAGCACTACATGGAGCGCGGCGGCGGCTGGTTCGGATTTCATTTCGCCGCCTACAACGACAACAGCACACATTGGCCATGGTTCGTTCAGTTTCTCGGTGGCGCAGTGTTTTACGGCAACAGCTGGCCTCCCTTGCCCGCAACGCTTCATGTCGACGATGCGGCGAACCCCATCACCAGGCATCTTCCCGCGCAATTTCTTTCCCCTGCCAACGAGTGGTATAGCTGGAAGCCAAACCCGCGCGCCAACAAGGACGTGAAGGTTCTGCTCACCCTCGATCCCTCCAACTTTCCGCTGGGCTTCAAGGACACACTCACAGGCGGCGATATTCCGGTGGCCTGGACCAATGCCCGTTACAGAATGTTCTACGTCAACATGGGTCACGGCGACAGGATCTTTGCCGATGCGCGTCAGAACCAGATGTTCGAAGATGCGCTGCTTTGGCTCGCGGCTGCGCACTGAGAGAGTTCGCGCGGATGCGCGCGGCATCGTGTTCAACGGCAAGGTTTACCACGGCAGTGCGTGGACAGCCGGAGAAATCGGCACAATCTTCCTTGCGCTGCAAGTGGGGGGCACAAGCAATTGCCGGCCCAAGAAGCTGATCCCAGCGCAGGCCGCGCCCACTGGACGCATGGATCAGTCGCCTTTCCAATCAGCAGTAAACCCGGAGCAATCTGACGCGACATTCGCCAGGATGGCTCGGCGCAGTTCCAGCACATCCACCGAGCCCATCTGCTTGTAGAGCACCTTCCCGTCGCCCGACAAAAGGACGGTATACGGTACGGCAGAGTCCCATGCTTGATCGAACGCCTGTTGCAGTCCCACCGTATCCGTTGAATCGAAAAGAAGATTGCGGCTGGTGGCGTGTTTCTTCTTCAGGAAGTTGAGAACGCTCGCCTGCTCATCGGGCATGTTCACCGAGACCGTGACCAGAGATAGATCGCGATCGCTGTACATGCGCAGCGTATCCTGAATGCCGGCAAACTCCGCAATGCACGAGCCGCACCAGGTTGCCCAGAAATCCACCAGCATCAGCTGGTGCGAGGGGTTGGTGCGAAGTGTGGCCAGGTCCGCCTTCGAAGCAAGCTCCACTGTCACCGGCTGTTCTTCAATCTTGTGCAAGGCAGCGATCCGGTCTGCGGCCTTCTCGCTCCATTTCGTCGAACAGCCCATCGCACCGGTGTGAGCGACAGCGACGGGCCGGTGCGCCAGCAGAGCATCAATCGCATTGCGCGCGTCCTGCGTCTTCACCAACTCAGTACGATAACTGTCGTCGATGCGCCCCTCGTAGCGCAGACGCCGCGTCCCATCAAAGATGAACACATGGGGTGTTGCCTGCGGCCCATAAGCGCGCGCCACCTGTTGCGTGTCTCCGTCGTAAAGATACGGGTGGGTCAGGTGTTTGTTCTGCACGCGAATCTTCATCTCATCCAGGCTGTCGCTTATGTCGGATGAGTCCAGTTCATCGATGCGCAGTGCGTTGGGATCGTTGGGCTGAATGGCGACCAGCGCGACGCCGCGGCCCTTGCAGTCCTCAGCCAGCCGCTCGATGCGCTGCTCATACATCCGCGCAATTGGACAACGATTGCATGTGAATACGACAACCAGAATCGGACTGGAAGCGCAGTCGCTGAGGCGGGTATCTTGCCATCGGTTCCCGTCAACGCAAAGGCTGGCGCAGGCGATCCGATGGGGAGAATCGGATGCGTTTCAGCCGAGGCGATTGCCAGCGAAACCACCAACAAAAGAAGAATCTTCGCCATTTCTTTCATCGTCCCAATTCTCCCGCAAACATCCGGCTGGCGAATCCTCGCAACCGTCCTGGGAGTGCTAACAGGCTCCAATTCAAACAAATGATTCCGTACAAAGCAGGGAACCGGCAATGTTCCTAAACTTTCCTTAGTATGTATCCTTATGGGTGAGCCTTGGCAAGCATTTTCTGTGCGTCCAACCGGCTCGAACATGCCTTCTTTCTTTTGAAGACTCTGTCGGGTGGGCAATATTGCACTTCGCTTTCAATAGCCTGGGCATGCAGCGCTATGCCCGGCTGTCGCTGCGCAAGTCGTCAGGCCCTTGCGAGTCTGCTGGCGATGTTCCGTTCAGCCGTTTGTACGGAGAACCCCAGGCGAACAGGTTGCGTTGCATCGGCGCTCGTGTCTGTGAACGCCTGCATGTAAGAGTGCGCTACCCGGCTCCAGACCATGTTTCGTCCATAGAGGAATGCAAGCCGGCGCATTTGCTGGCAGGCCGCGTCGTTCTCGAGCAGTTCAATCGTCGCGGATGCAATAGCACCTGCGTCTTCAAACGGGACCAGCTTCCCGCGCCCGTCGCCCAGCAGTTCGGATGCGTGCCAATATGGAGTTGAGATAATCGCCTTTCCGGCGCCCAAGGCAAACGCAAGTGTCCCGGAAACTGCCTGCGCCTCGTGACAGTACGGAGTGATGTAAATGTCGGCCGCGCCCACCAGCGCAGCCATTTCCTGAGGGGTGAAAAAGCGGTTGTGGAAGACAACATTCTTCTCCACTCCCAGTTCCCTGGCCTGAGCCTCCAACTGAAGCCGGTATCGGTCGCCCTCGCGGAGCTTGACGTGCGGGTGAGTGGCGCCTGCGATGATGTAGACGACATCCTTGCGTCGAGACAATATGCTCGGCAACGCGCGAATCACGCTCTCGAATCCCTTGTTCGGAGACAGCAATCCGAACGTGAGCATCACAGTCTTGCCACAAATGGAAAACGACTCTTTATAGCTGTTGGCATCCGCAAACGGCAACGCGGGAATACCATGAGGGATTACTTCAATCTTCTCGACTGGGACTCCGAATACGAGGCGCAAGAGTTGAGAAGAGTGTTCGCTCATGACAATAAGCCGCTCGGAAAGCCGAGCGATTTCCTGCATAACGGCTCGTTGAGCAGCGTCCGGTTCGCGGAGTACCGTATGCAGAGTTGTCACCACGGGCATCTTGAGGTTCTTCAACAACTCGAGAACATAACTTCCGGCTGCCCCTCCATAAATTCCATACTCATGCTGCAGACACACTACATCGACATCGCTGGAATTAAGGGAGTCGGCTGCTTTCCGGTAGGACAGCGGGTCATTTTGCGCTATCTCCAGACGCACGCGCGCAGGGTAACTATATCGCGCTGCAGAGTCATTGACGGCAACCACAAACACTCGAGCGGCTCCGAATTCAGAAGCGACGGCGTCGCACAAGTCTGTCGTGAATGTCGCAATTCCGCACTGCCGAGGGAGGTGGTTACCGACCAACGCTATCCGCAATGGATTCGTGCGGCGCTGTGCCGCGTGCAAGAAAGACTTCGGTGCTGTCGGGTAGGTCACAGGCCGCGCTTCGCGGCGGTTCAGGATGCTCGGACGCAAATTCAATGGGAGGTTAGGCGCGGACATTCGAGACTCCTTCGCTTATCGTCTTGTTTGGAATAGCGCCTAACTGTGAAGAAAGGCGAATTCTGAAGTGTTCCCCAACAGCCTGAATAGACCTATGCCGGGGGAAACCTGTCTAGCTATCTTTCTAAACAACCAGAGGGCCTGTCGGCTGATCACAATTGACCGGACTCCTTGTCGCATTTTCATCGATAGTACGGATGGAAGCCGTGCGTCACAGCGCACGCTGCGATGCGCACGCTGCGACTGGACTGCGCGCCAAGGCAGGTTCTTGGCTGCAATGGAGAAGCGCAGAGCCGCGTGTGCCGGTTTGCATTGATGGCTGAGGCCAGATCGAAATATGGAGAAATCCCCAATACAGTTGCCAAGGGCGACATCTGGCTCTGGCCGGTCGAGGCTGGAATCTGTGGCTTTCAACCAAGCGGAACAGTGACACTGCTGGAGATTGCGATCGCATGAATCGAAGGATCTGGGGATAACCCCGAGCCTGGAAAACCGCGAGGGCGCTTGGCGCACAAGCTCGAATTGGCGGCGCCATAACTTCAGATTTGGAGATATATGAAGAAGCTCATTGTATTCGATCTGGACGGGACACTTGCTCCCAGCAAGTCATCGCTCGATGCCGAGATGTCGTCGCTTCTGCATGAGCTGCTCGAGATCGTCAAGGTCGCTGTCATCTCCGGCGGCGCGTGGCTCCAGTTTGAAAAGCAGGTACTCTCCAACCTTCCACAAGATGAACGTCTAAGGAGACTGTCAATTCTCCCAACCTGTGGAACACAATTCTTCCAATACACCGGGCAGTGGAAGAAACTTTATGCAGAGGACTTCACCCCGGACGAAAAAGACAGGATCGTCGACTGTCTGAACAAAGCCGTCGAGACCGCAGACTTCCCCGTCGAGGCAACCTGGGGAGAGACAATTGAGGACCGGGGAAGCCAGATCACCTATTCCGCGCTGGGCCAGCAAGCTCCCTTGGAAGAAAAAGTGAAATGGGATGCGGATTTCGCCAAGCGGCGGAAGATCAAATCAATCCTCGAAACGCTCATTCCCGGGTTTTCGGTCCGACTCGGCGGGGCCACATCCATCGACGTCACCAAGCCTGGCATTGATAAAGCTTACGGAATTGGAAAGTTGCGAGATATTCTTGGCATTCCATTGAAAGAGATGATTTTCGTTGGAGACGCCCTGTTTCCGGGAGGAAACGACTACCCGGCAAAACAGGCAGGTGTCATTTCCATTCCCGTTCGAGATCCCAATGAAACCAAGCGGGTCATCGAAGCGATCATCGCCTGCTTAGGAACTTGTTGACATTTACCGGACTGCGGCGTCTTTGCTCTCGATCTTCGTTTCTTCCTGTTTGAAATCTGTTTGAAGTGCGGTTGTGGCCGGTGTTTATAGGGGTTTGCAAGCCTCGGGGAATCGCGCCCGAGGCCTGCAGCCGTTGCTCAAGCACACTTCTCCCGGAGCATTTTTCGGCGGTTGAGCCATCAGCCGCGGCGGCCGGTCCACAGAGCGCGCCTGCCAAAATTGTCGCGGCCAGCAGGCGCTGTCGCTCGCTGGGCATGCGGCGCAACAGCCATGCGTAGAAACGTGTATACAACCCCTGGATACCTGCCCAATCCTTGTGCATCGGCACTTCCAGGCCGATCGGGGGAGTCACAACACCAGTAAAGAAGCGGAGTGGAAAGGGGCCTGAGCGTGCAGATGCGACTGAACCAGAAAGGGAGCATTCAAGGTTTTACCGTTGAATGGAAGGAAGCGCCTCTCTGAAGTAAACTTCCTGAACTGCAAACCGCCCAGGTTTTGCTGAGACGGCATCGTTCCGGTCTCACGACACGAAAGTCTTTTCCGAAGGCACTCAAAGACAACATACCCAATCAGCGCGGAAACTGCGGCGATAACGAAATTCGTATTCGTGAAGATATCGTTCAAGGCGAAGGCCAGACTTTTCCCGCGCCCGTTGGCAACCGTCAACTCTCCCATCAGAAGATTTGAATCAAAGAGAAAGACGATGAACGCGATTTCAATCACAGCCCTCCAGATGCAGTTGAGCCGCCAGCGATTTTTCCATTCCGGATGCACGTGTGAAGGATAGCAAGAACCCACAATGGTTCAACTGGTTTACGCAGACTCTCAGAGCAAAAAGGCACAGACCGAAGTGGGCGAACAAGTCAACAATCGTACTATGCAGCAGCCTGAAGTACACGATTCCGTATGCGGGATGAAGGTCGATCCCACTAAGGCGGCGGCAAGCCTTAACCATGAGGGCGTCACCGTCTACTTCTGCAGCCAGGGCTGCGCCGCCAAGTTCCACGCCTCGCCGGAGAAGTACTTGCAGGCTAAGCTGGACGCAGCTCCCTTGAAGCAGCCAGCCAAGACCGAGCCGCACGGGGAATACACCTGCCCGATGCATCCAGAGATCCAACAGCCGGGTCCTGGCAGCTGCCCCAAGTGCGGCATGGCGCTGGAACCGGCGACCGTGACTGCACCTGCCAAACGTACGGAATACACCTGTCCGATGCATCCGCAGATTGTGCGCGATGCTCCAGGCTCGTGCCCCATCTGCGGGATGGCGCTTGAGCCTCGGGAAGTCACCGCCGAAGAGTCGAATCCGGAGTTGGCCAACATGACGCGCCGGCTGTGGATCAGCGTCGCGCTGGCCGTACCCATGCTCGCGCTGATGGTCTCGGCCTTTCTGCCCGGCATGCCTATGCAACACTTGTTCTCGGCGAGAGTGTGGGCGTGGATCGAGTTTGCGCTGGCGACTCCCGTTGTCCTCTGGTGCGGGTTGCCGTTTTTCGTCAGGGGCTGGCAATCGGTAGTGCATCGCAGCCTGAACATGTTCACCTTGATCGCCCTTGGTACCGGCTCCGCCTATTTGTATAGCGTCTTGGCTACCGCTGTTCCCGAGGCATTTCCAGCTTCGTTTCGTGGAACTGGGGGGCAGATCGATGTTTATTTCGAGCCGGCGGCGGTGATCGTTGCGCTTGTCTTACTTGGGCAGGTGATGGAACTGCGTGCGCGCAGTCAGACCAGCAGTGCGATTCGTGCCTTGCTCGGCCTGGCACCGAAGACGGCCAAACGGCTTGACGACAAGGGCGGCGAAGCCGACGTGCCGCTCGATCAGGTGCAAGTTGGCGACCGGCTCCGCGTCCGTCCCGGCGAAAAAGTTCCCGTCGATGGGATCGTGCTCGAAGGCCACAGTTCCATCGATGAATCGATGATCAGCGGAGAACCCATACCCGTCGAAAAGGATAAGGACGCGAAAGTCACAGCGGGAACTGTGAACGGAACCGGCGGATTCGCGATGCGCGCGGAGCGCGTGGGCGCCGACACGCTGTTGGCGCAGATTGTGAAGATGGTCAGCGAGGCGCAGCGGTCGCGGGCACCGATTCAGAGGCTTGCAGACCGGGTGTCGTCGTACTTTGTCCCGGCCGTAATCATTGCGGCCATCCTCACATTCGCTGTCTGGTTCCTAGTCGGTCCGCAGCCCCGCTTTGCTCATGCGCTTGTAAACGCCGTTGCAGTTCTCATCGTCGCTTGCCCATGTGCCCTCGGTCTGGCCACACCCATGGCGATCATGGTGGGCACCGGACGCGGGGCCCGCGCAGGCATTCTCATTCGCAATGCTGAGGCGCTGGAGATATTCGGCAAGGTTGACACACTCATCATCGACAAGACCGGAACACTCACCGAAGGTAAGCCGACGCTTAGTTCCGTCATTCCCCAGCCGGGCATCGACGAATCCGGCTTGCTGCAACTGGTGGCCAGCCTTGAGCGGTCGAGCGAACATCCTTTGGCAGCAGCGATTGTGAAGGGCGCGGAAGCAAAGAAACTTGCGCTTGTCGATGTGGCGGGATTCAGTTCCACCACCGGCAAGGGCGTAAAGGGAACCGTCTCGGGCAAGCAGGTTGCTGTTGGAAATGCTGAGTTGTTCCGCGATCTGTCCATCGATCCTGCACCGTTGCTCGAACGCGCTGAAGCATTGCGCAACTCAGGCCAAACGGTAATGCTGGTCGCCGTGGACGGCAAGGCGGCGGGCTTGGTTGGGGTCTCCGATCCGATCAAGGAGTCCACGCCGGATGCAATTCGCGAGCTGACAGCCGCCGGATTGAAGATCATTATGGTCACGGGAGACAACAAGACCACCGCCAAGGCAGTAGCGGACAAGCTCGGCATCGAGTTTTATGCCGATGTGTTGCCACAAAAGAAGGCGGAGGTCGTGAAGGAGCGCCAGCAGAAGGGCGCCGTGGTGGCAATGGCAGGCGACGGAGTAAACGATGCGCCAGCGCTCGCGCAGGCTGACATAGGCATTGCCATGGGGACAGGCACTGACGTGGCGATGGAAGCCGGCGGCATCACGCTGTTGAAGGGAGACCTGCGCGGCATTCTCCGCGCCCGTCATCTCAGCAAATCAACCATGCTGAATATTCGAGAGAATTTGTTCTTCGCCTTTGTCTACAACGCCGTCGGGGTACCGCTTGCGGCGGGCATCTTGTTCCCCGCCTTTGGACTGCTTCTGAACCCAATGTTCGCCGCTGCCGCCATGAGTTTCAGTTCCCTCTCAGTGATTGCCAATGCCCTGAGATTGCGAGCGGCAAAACTCTGAATCGCTCGCAGCGGACCCCGGCCAGAATCGGTTTAGCCCGTATTTCTCATAGGCCGCCGAAAATTGTAGCGCTGGCCTCCTGGCCGGCTGTCCTGAGGGCCTCCTGGCCCTCGGGGGCTTCGCCAAGCCTCGAATTCTCCGTTGACGCCCCACCTGTGAGAAATCCAGGTTAACTTCTGTATCGTCGCCATGTGGGACATTTGAAGGAGATGGTTTTGATTTAATTACCCGAACCAGCCCGAAGCGTACCGCAGCATCTGACCTCTGATCGGCTAACGCGATACCGCCCAGTAGCCGACTTTGACGTTCGAACCGAACAGTCCCGATCTGAAGCAACATCGCTCTACACCTTGGCGTCTGGGGAGTCGGCTTCTGTTCCTGCCGACAGTCGATCGGGCAGGTCGAGACGTGCCACGCCGATTCTGTTGTCGGCCATCCCATAATAAACGTCGAATCGATCCGGTGTGCCCAGGTCGTCACGCCTGTCTATCCCGGTTGGGAACACGACATTGGCCGCGGTCCCGCTGCGCTCTTGCGGCAGTGTTGGAGTTAACACAGGCTTCGACGAGCGATAGCGAATCACGCGCGGATGCAGTTTTGAGAGGATCATTACACCGGCTGAGTAGCACAGATGACGACCGTGGGCGTCAGGATCCACCGCTTGGCTGACCCCGTGGTAGATAGTCAGCCAGCCGTGTCTGGTCAGGATAGGCGGAGTTCCGGCGCCAATCTTGAGCCGCTCCCAGGGCGAAACTGGACTCGCCAATCGATGATGAGACGTAAACCGGCTCAGGCGGTCTGGCTCCCGACCTTTCCAGGTCTGAGGGCAATAGGAAATCCAGATACTCTCCCGATCAAGATCTACTTCGCGAGACGCAGCGCAGCAAGCGGTCTCGTGTGGGCGAGTTCCGGCAAAAAGCGGTCGGTGGAGCATACCCAATTCCAGATGCCCGGAAGAATTCGGTATCGCGACGGGAAACAGACTTGCGTCTTTGTCGTCTATGTTGCCCAGTTCCATGCCGTGCCAATGGGCATAGGTTGCGGGCCCGAGACGTTTCCAGTGGAAGAGGTCCTCCGATTCGGCCAACGCGATCCGCGGTCCCCGAGCCGAAAACGCAGTGTATGACATGATGTAGCGTTGGAGTGGTTCCAGGTATGTGACGCGTGGATCCTCACAGCCGCCACCACCGGGACGACGCTCGTAATCAGCTTCGGGCTCCAGTGCAATGCCAAGCCGCTCGACGCCTACAGGATCGCCATCTGCATTGAACCGAACTCGTGCGATGCCAATGCGCGAATAGTTCCCTTTTGCGACCAGCCGCGGGAACAAGTATAGTTTCCCATCGGGGCCGCGAGCGGCTGCAGGATTCAGGACTCCTTCGACTTCGTTGGGGTTGCCGGGCTCCGGCTCCATCACCATGCCGAGGCGCCGCAGCTGGAAGTCACCCATGAATCTACCTCAAAAGATCGTGCTTGTTGAACGTCACCCAGGCAAGCGATGATCGCTTCGATGACGCGCTTGGTTTCATTTGGGCCTTTAACAGGAATGGGAATGGCACCAGGCTGTTCGGCCGGGTAGTCAAAAGCGCCAGTCATGGTGCATCCGTCTCCAGTAAGGGCCCGGATCGGGCTCTCCGCTGTCGCTGCTGTTTCCTTCGGGGTTATGTTTGTCGCCGGTCAATTCTCCTCCATTGCAGCCGAGTATTCGCCGCGGCGCGCAGCCTGGTTGCAGCGTGCGCGGCGATAAAGAGCCCGCTGCGCAGCGGGCACATTCGCAACCAGGCCCTTCCAAAGCTCCAAAGCCGGCTGCTGAATGGCGCGGGCAAACGAAAATGCCACCGCCCAAGGTGACCGCGATTTGAACCTCACATTCATTGCGTTCAAACGGGCAGAGGCCAACTCGGCCGATTGACCGCCCGACAGGAACGCGATCGCCGGGACGGCAGCGGGGACGGCCCGCAAGAAACAATTCATCGTTGCGTCGGCCACCTCATCCACGGCTTCTTGCGTCGGACCGGTCGATCCCGGAACAATCATATTGGGTTTCAGAATCATTCCCTCCAGGACCACTCCTTGGGTAAAGAGTTGTGAGAACACCTCTCGTAGAACCTTCTCGGTTACCGCAAGGCAACGCTCCAGACTATGGTTGCCATCCATGAGAACTTCCGGCTCGACGATCGGAACTAGTCCGGCTTCCTGGCACAACGCAGCATAGCGAGCCAATGCCTGTGCGTTGGCCGCGATGCAGCCCTGGCTAGGAATATCCTTGCCAATCGCGATCACCGCGCGCCATTTGGCAAACCGCGCGCCGAGCCGGGAATACTCAGCCAGCCGGTCGCGCAATCCATCCAGACCTTCGGTCACTTTTTCGCCGGGATGGCCCGCCAATTCCTTTGCACCCATGTCCACTTTAATTCCAGGAATGATTCCAGCATCCAGGAGAACTTCGACAAAAGGAGTTCCGCCCCCTGTTTCTTGGCGGATGGTTTCGTCGTAAAGGATGGCGCCGCCAATGGACTCACTGAGACCAGGAGTTGTTACAATCATTTCGCGATAGGCTCGCCGCGCCTCCTCGGTCTGGGGAATCCCGACGCTGGCAAATCGTTTATTGCAAGTCGGATTGCTCTCGTCCATCGCGAGCAAACCCTTGCTGTCTGCGAAGAGCATCGTTGCGGTGTCTCTGAGTTCTTGCGTTTTCATCGGTGCCTGCTTTGCTTCGGATCCTTCAATTTATCTCCCGGCCTGCCGGATTCCAGAATGCGGAAGTTACCATCCTCAATATCATGCTGGAGATGGTCGGCCCTATCTCACTTTTCCGCAGCTTTCTGCTTAGCTATCGGTGAACATTGCCTTCTGGGGATGTCCCTTGGCCAGCGGCGCAGGCGCAGCCGAATTTCTGAAGTCCGCCGTCCACTGCCAGTTCCCGATCTCGGGCATATCCTCAAGGTGCTCGCGAATGTAGTCGCGACGATCTGTCAGTTTCTTGCCGAACATCTGGATTGCATTGGCAGCCTGTACGCGAAGCCGGGGAACGTGCATCAGCGCGTCCAATGCAAGATGGAAGCGGCTCATCTCGTTCAGCACCACCTTGTCGAACGGGGCAGCGGTTGTTCCCCGGTCGATATAGCCGTGCACATGGAAGCTGCCCTCATTTGCTCGCCCATGAACCAGCGTATGAATGAGCCAGCGGTGTGACGCGTAGTGAAGCTGCTGCAGTGAACTCAGCTTCTCCATGTGTTCGTTCAGAAGTTCCCGATATTGCTTTTTCGACTTGTAGTGGGAGTCCGCAACTGTCGGCCACCAGCCGAGGTCGACCTTTTTGTCTGGCGGCACACGATAGTCGCTGGAATCGATAGTCATCCTGTCCCTTCAAAGTAGCGTGGGCCTTTATGCAATCTTCTTCTCGGCCGACTGATCACCACGTGTCTCTAGCTCTGCTTCAAGCCAGTCTTGATCCTGTTGGCTCTTGCCGTGGACTCGCTGCTGGTAGAGTTCATGGGCCCGCGCGACAATCTTTGCGGTCCGATCGGCAGGCTTTCTCGTGAGCAGCGCGGGTTTGGCCGGATCGAAGATCCGGTACGCGAGCAGCTTAACGCGGTCGTTGATGAGAGCCCAAACCAGGGCGTAAGCCCAAACGAACCCTGCCCACTCCCAACCGAGGGGTGCCATAAACAACCCATACACTGCAATCAAAGTGGCTATTGTCTGGGTTCCAAGCACCGCTATCCAGAGAATCCGAGCAGGGCGGATGGACCAGAATGGACCGCGTGTGCGGGTTAGGAAAATTGTCAGATGGCCGGCCACGGAGAGCTTCAGGTACATCAGTGTCTGGATGTGCAATCGATCCATGTGGAAGACGTGCTCGCCGAGATAGAACAGTAGAAACGCGGCGACAACGCCGATCACTCCCAGCACCGTAGAGATTGACAGCACCAGCCGCATGTTCCATGATTCGGGCTTGTTCTTATAGAGAACATTGTCGTACGCGATTGAAAGAATTGCCCCATCGTTGAGCAATGCCAGCATGACGATCATTACAGCAGTGAGGGGATAGAAGTTGAAGACCAGGATCGCCAGCGTCATGAAGAACAACACCCGCAGCGTCTCCGCGATGCGATAGATGGCGTAGCTGTTCATCCGCTGAAAAATACGGCGGCTCTCTTCGATTGCGTCGATGATTACCGACAATCCGGATGAGAGCAGTACTATGGATGCCGCATCCCGTGCCGCGTCCGTGGCGCCGGAAACGGCGATTCCGCAGTCGGCCTTCTTAAGCGCGGGCGCGTCGTTAACGCCATCGCCGGTCATGCCGACAATATGGCCGCACTGTTGCAACACATCAACGATGCGATATTTGTGCTCGGGGAATACCTGCGCGAATCCGTCGGCTTTTTCTATTGCTTCGTTGGTCTGCGAAGACTCTTGCTTCTTCGTATCGCCCAGTGCTGTGGCATCCAGAATGTTTGTGCCCAGGCCCAGTTGCTTGGATGTTTCGCGAGCGATTGCAAGTTGATCGCCCGTAACCATCTTGACGTCTACGCCCATTTGACGAGCACTCTCGATGGTAGCCTTGGCCTGTTCGCGTGGCGGGTCGAAGAGTGGCAGCATGCCGGCGAACCTCCACTTACCTTCTTCGTCGGCCCGCGCAACCCCCAGGGAGCGGAAGCCGCGTTGCGCGAATTCATTGATGGCATTTTCAACCGCAGGCTTGACCGCGCCGGCGTTAGTCGCCATTTGCAGAATGACTTGTGGCGCTCCTTTTGCCACAAAGAACTGCTTTCCGTCCACTCCTTTGACGGTGGCTTCCGTGCGCTTGTGCACAGGGTCGAAAGGCTGAAAGTGCAGTACCTGAAAGCTCTTCAGTGCGTTGTCGTCTTTGACGCCGCCGATTACGGCAAGGTCGATGGTGTCTTTATCCTCAGCGCGCGAAGCCAGTGCAGCCCATAAAATGACCTGGTCGCCCGGGATACCATCCACGCTGAACGGATCGCCAAGAGTCAATTTGTTCTGAGTAAGCGTGCCGGTTTTGTCCGAGCACAGAACATCCACACCAGCCAACTCCTCAATGGCCGACAGGCGGGTCACGATCGCCTCTTTCTTAGCCAGCAGCCTGGCGCCGACGGCCATCGTCACCGAGAGCACCGTGGGCATTGCTACCGGGATGGCGGCAACCAGAAGCACCAGGCAGAATTCCAGCGAGGTAAGGAACTTGTCGCCGCGGAAAAGGGCGACGAACAGAATTAACACGACCAGCGCTACCGCAAGTACGATGAGGTAGTCGCCTATCTTCAAGACCGCCTTTTGGAAATGGCTTTCGGTATTCGCCTCCTGCACCATTTGTGCGGTCTTGCCGAAGTAAGTATTCGTTCCAGTGGCGTACACCATCGCATCCGTTTCGCCCTGGCGGACGATCGATCCCGAAAACACAGCACTACCAGCCTTGGCGGTCACGGGCAATGACTCGCCCGTCAATGCGGATTGGTCCACCGCAATCGAACCGCCTTCGAGCAAGCGCGCATCTGCGGGCACGATGTCGCCTAGCCTCAGGCGGATGACATCTCCAGGCACTAACTCACTTGCCTTGGGATTCTGCCACTTGCCGTCTCGCTTGACCTTCGCCAATATCGCCAGGCGTGCTTTCAAAGCTTCGATTGCGTTGCCGGCCTGGTGTTCTTCCCAGAATCCGACCACCGCGTTGGAACAAAGCAGAAGCAGGATGATGCAGAAATCCAGCCAATGCTGGACCAGCGCGGACAAAATGACAGCGCCTTCAATCATCCATGGAATGGGCCCCCAGAAATAAGATAGGAATTTTAAGAGTTGATTGGTCTTCTTCTCCGTGATCTCGTTAGGCCCGTATTGCGTCAGTCGTTTCGCAGCTTCGGCCTGAGTAAGCCCGTCTGCCGACGACCCCAACTTCTTCTGCAACTCTGGCATTGGGAGAGACTTGAGATCGTCTTTGGGCTCGGGTTTCTCTGGTATTGGCTTCACGATAAATACTCACCACGCTCATTGCGGATGTTATGTCCCGGTTATAGGAATGTCACTGGCGTGGCCCGTCCAGAGAGCTCTGCGTCGTCGCCAAGTCGAAGAAACCCTGCCAGCAGTATCTCGGTTTTGGTGTTTCTGGACTGTGCATTTCTGCTCAAGAGCGGCTATGCCGCTGCGAGCTTCGAGAGCGGTTCGGGGCTTGAATACAAAGTGTCCAAGGATTCATGAGATTCGGAGACGGGCAAAGAGCGGAATTTTCACTAAGTCCAGGAATACGCCGAATGCGATCGCTGCGGCAAACTCGCCGGCGATGATCGTTACAGGCAATCGCGTCATTGCGATCCCGAGACCGGCAAGTGCCGCGACGATAAGGACATCCGCAACGGAAGATAATACGAGGATGCGACTGGGACGCAATCCCCATCGATGTTGCCGACCGCGTATCACGTAGGTTGCGACCTGGCTGCCGAACACAATGCCGACCACCGAAAGGGTTCTGAGGGCATCGATTCCAAGATGCAACTCGAATCTACCAAAGGCGAGGATTGCAGTAGAGAATGCAAGGAAACAAGCCCCCAAAACGACCCCTGCAATTGTGATGCTGCCGATTTGCCAGGAGTTCGGCATCTTCGAAGGTCGGACTCTGTCCGTAGTCAGCGACATTGAGAGGAAATCGCCGGTGATCATCACGATAACCATGAGCATTGGTGTCAGGACAGCGTGTCCGGTCATGAGCAGTCCCACAGCGAGCAGCAGCACCTGTAGGATCTTTTTCATCACCGAATTCAGCGTGTAAGTAAGGATGCGTTGAAAGGCGATCCTTCCCTCTTTAACAGCTGCAACAATGCCGCCCAGCCCGGCTTCGGTTAGGACAACGCCTGCTGCCGACTTGGCCACATCGGTAGCGGTCGAGACGGCAATGCCGATCTGTGCCTGACGCAACGCAGGCGCGTCATTGGCGCCATCTCCGCACATTCCGACCGTATGCCCGCTTTTTTGAAAGGCCCTGACAAGGTCATATTTGCCTTCCGGTAAAATGCTTGCGAATACGGCGAAATCCGAAGGCTTGATGCCGTCGGGAAGCTTTCCGGCTGGGCAAATGGGTCCGGTCAACCCTACGTCATGAGCTACGATTGCCGCCGTGGCCGGAGCATCTCCAGTCACCATGACCGTGGCCACACCCAAGGCATGTAACTCCGCGATGAGAGAACTCGAGTCAGAACGCGGCGGATCACTGAGGGCGATCATGCCAATGATCTGAACAGAAGCCGCGCGGCCAGCCGCTACTGCCAAAACCCGGAAGCCTTGCTTCTCCAGTTCGTCAGCAATCGCAGATGCAGTTGGGGATTGTGCCGTGAGGGTGACGACTGCCGTAAAAGCACCCTTGATGATGTGCTCTGTGGCTCCCTTTGCGTCCGCCGCGGTCGCCTCTGATGTCTTCTTGGCTGGGTTAAACGGCACAAAGGTCATTCGCTTTGGCAGGTCCTGTGCCGGTTTGTGCGAGGCAGCGGCACGAATTGCCGCGTCCACAGAATCCTGACCGCCATCAGAACTTGCCATAGCCGCCATGCCGAGTACGTGGGCTTCGTCAAACCCGGGCAGAGGACGGACGCTGGTTACTGTCAGTGCATTGAGGGTGAGCGTTCCGGTTTTATCTGAACACAGGACATCGATCGATGCTGCCTCGTCCACGGCAGAAAGCCGCGTTGGCAGGACGCCCAACTTTGCCAGGGAACGAGCTCCAACCGCTGCGGCGAGTGTGAAAGTGGCAGGCAGCGCCACGGGGATCGCCGCAAGGACCGAAGTGAGCAACAAAGGTACAAGTTCGCTCCACGGCATCGCATGGGTATAAGCAAATGCAACCATGGCAACGATTACGACACCATTGAAGATCGCCAAGTTACGCACGATCTTGAGCACTGCTTTCTGCTGTGTGCTTACAACATGCGCGGTCCGAACCAGTTCCGCGGTCCGGCCGAATTTAGTGTGGGCGCCAGTCGCCGTTACGACCGCGGTAGCTTCACCGCGCCGGACGAGAGCACCGGCATAAGTGTCCACCCCTGCAGCGGCTTCAATGGGCAGGGATTCGCCTGTGAGCATCGCCTGATCGAGCTGCACAGACCCACTTGTAAGATGCACATCGGCAGCGACCACTCTGCCAAGCGACAGCTTCACAACGTCACCACACACCAATTCCGTGGCCGGTATCGTTTTCCAATCGCCATCGCGCTGGACGGACGCATTGAGCGCGAGGCGCGACTTCAGGGCTGCCAGCGTAGCCTGGGCACGACCCTCTTGGAAAAAGGCGAGCGCCGCATTGAAGACCAGCAACGCCGTGACGATTGCAGCCTCGTAGTACTTGTGGAGTACAAGCTCAAGCACAATGGAGGCTTCGAGTAGCCATGGAACCGGCGCCCAGAATTTGGCCATTGCATTGCGCAGGGGATGAACAGATGTGTCAGGCATTGCATTGGGGCCGTCTTTTTCAAGACGGGTGCGAGCTTCATCGCTCGTGAGCCCACTTGAGGCATTCTCTGGAGCTGGCTTCGGAATGGGGCTTGACGTTGCGGAGGAGACAACACTGGCGGCACTCACGGTGAGGCACCTCTCCCGCCGTTAAGGTCAGCTGACATCTCCAAGACCGCCTGGGTTGCTGAGCTGAAATCAATGGGCAGAGTCCTGGTAGGGATAGAAGCGAAAGCATGAGGGTAAGACAAGACAGTCTCCTCGGCGAGTCATCAAAGCGACTAATCGTTCATTGTCCTTCTTCATCAGAACAAAGACTGTGCTCTTTTGGACGCTTGGCGGGTTGCTCATTTCACCAATCGAGCAGGTTGGGCCTCAGTTGGCGGACCACATGCAATCCCCGCATGACCGGAAGGTGACCAAAGCATCGTTCCCGATTAACGTGCCTAATTGCTCAGGACCTGAGGTTGCAAAGTGAAAGAATCGATCCGGATGCGAATTGAAGTCTCGCGGTGGGATTTCAAGATCCTCACCCTGCACCACCCTTGCTTTCAGAGTAAGAACGGTTGCCGCTGCGATACCGTCCATTCAACTGCCTTTCGACCGTACACAGTCAACCCATGAACATGGAGAACACAATGATAAATGCAAATTCTGTAGTCGCCATTTATGTCTTCGTTGCGGCTATCGGATGAGGTTGTGCTCAAGTATCAATCCTCAACAATGCGATATCACCTTCCTGCATCTTGCACATCGCATCACGTGTCCAGCCGACGCACACTGCTCGTCCTGCGGTAGGCGCAGACGCCATAAACGAAGCCTATTAGGGCTACAAGGTAGAAAGGGATGTGAATCACCGAAGCTGTCGCAGTAAGCCCAACGAGAGGTATCCACGGCGCACTGCATCGCCACGCTGTTTTCTTTGAACTTGTTTCGAATGCTTCCAGGATGAACAAGAAAGTGAGGAACGCGACGAATCCAACGCACGCCGATCCCATGTGGACCTGCCATCCTGGGAGTTTGTTCACATGATGTTCCAACGGATCCATTACGTCTGGGAATATGCTCTCTACCGCAAGAAAGGCACAAGCGCCGCCAAATAATGCCATAAGCAGGGTTGTTGGTGTGTGATTGTAGTCGTGCCTCGACTGCACCCTGCGTTTCTCCATTTGAATCTCCGGCTAAGCAATCCACTCCTCAGCTTCCAATCGTCAGGACTGGACATGCCGCATCCACTATGATCCGGAAAGCCCCAGAGGTTCTCATTTCCATGCTTAGATGTGAAGTCTTTCGGATACCGAGCACCAGGAGGTCGATAGATCGTTCCCCGATGTGCTCAAGGATTTGATCGTGTGCTCTGCCGACAGCTACATAAGTTCGCGGATCACAGAATTCCTTTGCCTGCTGCGGTACAAGGCCATCGAGCGCGCTGAAGAAGCGCTTCTGGAGATCGGATAGTCGATCCGGATGCTCAATGCCGTCGTCCTGAATCACATTGAGTACATCAATCTTGGCCCCAAACACTTCCGCGAAGGTAACCGCATAGACTGCCGTGTTGGCAGCCGCCGGGGTAAAGTCCGTGGCGAAGAGAATTCGCGCAAAGGGAAAGGTCTGTGAAGACGCGGGTTTGACCTGTGGGCCAACTGTAAGTGTTGGCCACTGGGAAGAGCGAAGGATCTTCTCCGCGATGGAGCCAATAATTCCTCGTTCGATCCGCCCTCCTCCGTGTGTTCCCAACACAATGATGGCTGGGGCATTTCTATCGGCCAGCGATGGAATAACGTCTTTCGGATCCCCCTCCAGAAGAGTGGAATTGGTTTCGAACGATTCGGCTCCCAGAAGGAGGGCGTTTCGCGATAGAAGAGTCTCCAGGTCCTTTCTCTGCTGGCTAACCCGATTTTTGTTTATCTCAACCTCCATGGCGGCTTGCGAAAGGGTAAAGGCATGAGTAACGAGTAAAGTTGCAGAGAAATAGGATGCAATACGAGCGGCGTAAAGGCCAGCGTTCTGGGAGCAAATGGAGAAATCTGTTGCGTAAACAACGGTCTTCAGGTTCATCTCGGGTCTGTCGCCGATCATTGGCATGACGCTATCTCCTTGTGCGAAAGCTCAACAAAATGACCAATTCGATCACACTCTCTGTCGCATAGAAACGGCCTCTTGGGAGAGAACGTAACCACGTCGAGTGCGAAAGAAAGACCACTCATTTAGGCAATCGCCTTTCTAACGCTCCTCTGTTTTGTGCACTCCTCATGTGTGCGAGGACGCGGAACACCTTCAATTTGAAGCCCTCGATCATGGCGTTGCTCCAATCTGGTAGCTGAGCGTGGAGAGCGCGAGGCGGTACTGGTACTGCGCGTCGGTGTTGCCGATTGCTGCGTCGGTCTGTTGGAACTGCGCCTGACTCAGCTCTACGATCGAACTGAGCCCCAACTGATAACGAGTCTGTGCGAGTTGAAGCGCGAGATTTGCCTGCTTCAGAAGCTCCGTGGTCACGGCAACACGTTGATAGGCCGTGTTCGATGCGAGCCACGCGGTACGAACATCTCGAGCAATTCGATCCCGCAGATTGCGGCTTTGTTCGGAGGCCGCCTGGGCTCGGATGGATGCCTCTTTTGCCTGTGCAGAATAGAGGAAGCCGTTGAAGACCGGGATATTCATGTTGACGCCAATTCCACCCCACCAATTGTTGAGATAGTATTGAGCAGGCCGGATGGGGACCGTGCCGACGGTTCCGGCGGCGCTTATGCTGGGCAACATTTGACCGCGCTGTGCATGGCTGAACTTGACTGCCGCTTGTTGGCTTAGGTTCAGGGCTTCGAGATCCGGTCGTTGCTGGAATGCGAGTTGCAGTAGCTGATCGGCGTCTGTTGGCGGAGCCTTCAATGCCGGATCATCCAATACCAGGTCATATGTTTCCTGCCGATCAAGCCCTAAGACTGCATCTAATGCGGCCATCGTCGACTCGACGTTGTTCTGAGCATCCAGCAATAGCAACTTGGCCTGCGACAAGTTGACATCTGCGAAGCTCAAATCGAGAGTTGACTTGAGCTTGTTCTTCGTCAACTCACTAATCTGAGTCTCCGTGGTTTGCCGAGTTCTGACGTTCTGCTCCGCAACTTCAAGGAGCGCCTGGGCCTGAAGGGCATTGAAAAACGCCTGATCGACCTCAAGAACTATATCTTCAGTTGAAGCGAGAGCGTTCGCGCTTTGCGCCTTTTCCAGGAGCTTGGAAGATGCCACAAGGTTGCTGGTCTTTCCAAAGTCGGTAAGGAGTTGGGTAAATCCTCCTCCGGCTCCCGCATGCTCAAAGAGCCGCGAAGCAGTGAGCGACCCCGCAGAAATGCGGCTGCCATTTTCTGCATCCACCGCTGTAAAGCTAGCCGTGCCAGCAGGCAGTTCTGCGGCCCTGGTTTCCCGGACGACCTGATGCTGAGCCAGCGCGAGCAGACGCGCAACACTTACCCTCGGATTGTTCTTGATAGCCAGCTCTTCAGCGTCGGACTGTGTCAGGCGCGGGTACTGGCCGGCGACGGCATTGTCCGCCTGCGTCGTTGCTGCCTGCCCAACGCTGTTGAGCATCACCGTTGCACTTTGCCGCGCAAGGACCATGAGGGAGACCTGAGGAGCATCCGGAATCTGCGACGTGATGCTTGTCGCTTGTCCATGAATGGACACGGGACAAACCGTTACCAGCGAAAGAAACAACCCATAATATCGAAACCTCAACCCAGCCTGTAAGGCCATTCTCTAAACCTCCTCCGCAACACCGGTCTCCTTGTCGTGCCGGCTGTGAACGATCAGGTAAACTGCCGGAACAAGGAAGACGGTTACAACCACGGAAACTGCCAGTCCGCCGATAACTGCGCGCGCAAGCGGCGCATATTGCTCACTCCCGGCCTCCATTCCAAGTGCCATGGGAATCATGCCCAGCAACGTCGCCAGCGAGGTCATGAGGATCGGACGCAGGCGGATCTTGCACGACTGAATGACGGCTTCTATCGGCGACATTCCCTGCTGCCGCAGGGTTCCGGCGAATTCAACGATCAGAATGCTGTTCGAAACCACAATGCCGGTCATCATGATCACACCCATGAGCGACATGATGTTCAGCGTGCTCCCGGTGACGAGAAGAATCAGCACGACCCCCGCCAGCCCAGGCGGAATAGCCATGAGGATGATGAATGGATCGATGAACGATGTGAACTGGGCCATGAGGATCAGGTAGACCAACAGCACAGAAACGATGAGCCCAAGGCCAAACTCCAGGAACGACCGGTTCATGCTGACCACTGCGCCACGCACCTTCAGCACTGTGTTCTTATCCGTCTTTGTGCTCGCCAACAGCTTGTCGATGTCTCCTCCCACCTTCTGAAGCGCCTCGGTCTTGGTGGAGACATAGATGTCGATTTCGCGGCGGATCCGATAGTGATCCACTTCCGTCGGAGTGTTGATCAGCTTGATCTCCGCAACAGAGTTCAAGGGTGTATACCCGGCAGTGTGGTCGCCATTCGAGAACTCGCGCGATTGGCTTGAAGCCTCGCTGGCGCCTTGCATCAGGCTGCTTCCCGCCGGGCGAACACCGCGTAGAGGAATGCTCTCGAAGTCCTCCATCGTCATGTTGCTTAGATAACTGTTCGCGTACTGAACCGTCACCATGTAGTTGTTGCCTGTCTTCGGATCGATCCAGTAGCTGGGAGCGACCATGCCGTCGGAGGTCATCGCGGTAATTACGTTGTCGACCACATCCTTGGTGGAGAGCCCGATCAAGCTCGCCTTCTCGCGGTCGATGTTGAGTTCGATGCCTGGGTAGTCCAGGTTCTGCGGAATGTAGACGCCGCTCACATTGGGAATCGTTGTGATCGTCTGCGCCAGATTCTTGGCCAGAGCGTAGGCTCCATCCATATTGTTAGAGCTGACCTGGATATCGATCGGAGCCGGTAGACCCTGATTGATGACGCTATCCACGAGGCCGCCTGCCTGGAAGTAAGTCGTAAGCTCGGGCATGTCGCGGGAGAGCTTTTGTTGGACGCGGCGCATGTACTCATAGCTGCCGATGCTATGGCCCTCCTTGAGGCTGGTCTGCACAAAGGCCGTGTCCATCGAGGCGTTGGTTGTATAGATGGCGGAGAGGTCGGGGTAAACGCCTATATTCGAGACAACCATGTCCAAATCGGAGGGCTTGACCACGCCGCGAACGATCGTCTCCACCTTCGCGATGTATTCGTTGCTGGCCTCCAGCCGCGTGCCGCTGGGCATCCGAACGTCGATGACGAATTGCCCAGGGTCGGTGCGCGGGAAGTAAGCGCGGCCCAGAAAGGGCGTCGTCACCGCAAGGACGAGCACCACGCCACAGAGAATCGCTGCCGCGGTAAGACCGGGGCGCCGCATCGCCCGCATGGCAAGAGCCTCGTACCAATTCAGCATCGCCTGAAACTTTTCGTTGAACTTTCTCTCGAAGCGCGTGAAGATGTTCACCCTTGACTCAGCGGAGTGTTCCCCCTCGTCATTCAGGCGAATAAACTTGGCGCAGTAGAGCGGCACCACGGTCATGGCGAAAAAATACGACGCGAAGATCGAAAGCACTACGCCAAGCGCAAGAGGCGTGAAGATGTACTTGCTGACGCCGCTGAAAAACGTGACCGGAAAAAACACGATGGAGGTGGTGAACGTTGCTGCTAACACCGCCATCGAGACCTCTGTTCCGCCTTTGTCGGCGGCCACCGCCGGCGATTCTCCCATCTCCATGTGGCGAAAGATGTTTTCGAGTACGATGACGCCGTTATCGATAAGCCGGGAGAAGACCAGCGCCAGGCCGCCAAGCAGCATGGTATTGATAGAGCCGCCCATGGAATTGCTTATCAGAAGGCATACCACCATCGCGAGGGGAACGGAGATCACCACGGCGACCATGGCGCGGGGGCTGCCCAGGAAAATCAGGATCATCATGCCGGTCAGCACCAGTCCAATGCCCGCTTCCTTCGAAACATTCCAAATCGCCATTTTGACGAAGACGGACTGATCGAAGACAACAGCGGTCTTCAGCGATGCCGGAACGTCGACCAGATGCTTGATCGCGTCTTTCATTCCGTTCACGATGGTGATGGTGTTGCTGTCTCCGCCCTGTTTGAAAACGGGTACGTAGACCGAGCGCTGTCCATCGATGCGTACGATGTTGTATTGCAGAGCGCCGGAGTCGATCGCCTTGCCGATGTCGCCAACCAGCACGGACGAGTTGCCCACCGATTTGAGCGGCATTCCGTTCATCGAGTTTGCGTCGGGGAACTGGCTGTTGGCGTAGATGTTGAAATCTTTCGATCCGATGCGTACGTCACCGGCGGGTAGAATCAGATTGGAACTGTCCACCGAGGTCACCACGTCGTTCAGGCTCAGGTTACGTGCCTCCATCTTGAGCGGGTCAACATAGATCTGAATCTGACGATAGGTACCACCGTAAGGCTGCGGCACCGATGCGCCTTGGACGTTCGATATCTGATTGCGTACCTGGAATTGCGCCAGATCCTTCAGGTTCGTTTCGTTTAGACCTTCGCCCTTCAGAGTCACCAGGCATACTGGCTGCGTCGAGGCATCCATGCCCAGCACCACCGGAGGCAGTGTCCCCGGCGGCAGGCGGCGCAAGTCGGCCATCGCGAGGTTGGCGATATTGCTCAAGGCCGCATTGGGATCGGTGCCGGGCTTGAAGTAGATCTTGATGAGGCTCACGCCGGTCAACGAGCGCGATTCGCTGTGATCGACGTTCGCGGCCAGAGTGAAAAACCGCTCGAACGTGTTGGTAATGTCGGCTTCAATCTGCCGTGGAGGCATACCGTTGTAGAACGTGGCCACCACGACGACGGGCATATCGATGTTGGGGAAGAGATCCACCGGCATGCGAGCCACGTTGACCGCGCCCACCAGCGCCACCACAAGACACAGCATGAGGATGAAGAATGGAAACCTGAGAGCAAACTTCGGCATTACTTCGCCCCTCCGCTGTTCTCTTCTTCCGCTTTCATGTCGATCACGCCGCCCGCCTCGCGCATTCCATCGGAGGCCGGCTCCGGAGTAAGGATCGGGGAAACCTGTTGGCCATCGCTGTACTTGTCCTGCGCGCCCAGAATCACCCGGTCCCCTGGCTCAAGCCCGCTCTCGATCTCCGCAAGTTTCGATCCACGCAGTCCAACCTCAACATTGCGGGTGCGAATGCGATTGCCCGCGTCCAGCAAATAGACCGTCTCCCGGTTGCCCTTGAGGACAAGCGCCTCAACAGGAATGGTCACCACCTTCTCCGCATGGCCAAGTTGCATTTCAGTATTGGCATACATGCCAGGCGAGATCGAAAGATCCTGATTTTCAACATCGATTTCGGTCTCCATTGTTCGCGTTTCAAAGTTCACGTCACGTGTGAATCGCACTATTTTCCCGGTGAAGGAACGGCCAATCGCGTCGACGCGAACCTGCATCGGATCGCCGATGTGAACAAACTGCACGTCGTTCTCCGGGATCGGCATGCGCAGGCGCAATAGGCCGCTCTGCGAGAGCCTAACGATCGGAATGTCCTGTTCGTTGGAGTTGGTGCCGCTCTGGATCAGCGCGCCAGTATCGGCATAGCGCCAGACGATGACTCCGTCCAGTGGCGCCACGACGTTGGTGTAGTTTTGGAGCGCCTGCACCCGGTCGTTGTCAGTGTGAGCCACTTCCGCATGCTGCTGCGCGCCCGCCGCTTCGGCCTTGGTCGCATCCACTTGCGACTCCGAGGAAAGGTCCTTGCTCTGGGCATCGTCGAGTTCTTGTTGCGCGATCAGGCCTGGCTGCGCTTTTGAAGTCTCAAGCAATCTCTCATAGTCCGCATGCAGCGCAGAATGGATGGCTTCTGCGCGCTTGATCTCATGCTGAGTGCGAAGCAAATCGTCCTTGGCCCGCTGCATTTCAAACACGGTGCCTTTCAATTGCGCATTCAACTCCGGCACTTCCAACACAGCCAGAGTCTCGCCTTTGCGCACCCTATCCCCTATATCCACGTTGATCTTCACCATGAAGCCAGTGACTTTCGGATGAACATCCACCACCTGGTAAGGCTGGAATTGCCCGGCAAGGCTCAGTGTGTGCGCGATGTCTCCCCGCATTGCCGCAGCTACTCTCGCCGATGGAATCTCTGCGGAGTTCGCGTTGGGATGTTGACTCTTGAAGTCGCACGCAACGATGGCGGCCAGGACAGGAAATATCATTCCCGCGACGAGAATTGGGGAGGATCGCTTTCGCATATCTCGAATGCACCTCTAAGTGATTCTTGGTTGTAGGGCCAACGAAGGCCGGACACGTTCTCAAACAGAGAACGCGTACCGCTGTATTCGACCATTGAACCTGATCGGAAACTTCAGCATGACTGTAGGGGAATGGCTAGGCGAGAACCGGCGGAGGACGAACGAAGTGGGCTCTCAGGTGAGCGCGACGGAGATTCCACAAACCGCTTGTGCGCTGCTGCCTCTGACCGGATATTGACGGGTTGAATATGCTGAGGACCAGCAACAGAATGAAGGCGACGAAACTTGGGGCGGTGTAAATAATCTTCGTGGATGTTCGAGTCCGAACCACCAATGGGCTTTCCGTGGAACTGGATTGCTCGTTTTTGGAGAGCAGCTTGGCCGTCGGAAGATGATGAGAAGCCGCCTCAGGCGGGTCGTACAGGGAAAGCTTGTATTGCAGGCCCCACGCAAAGAGGCAAAACGCCAGAGCGACGCACGCCAGTGTGGCTAGGCGACCAAATGGCGGATTTTTGCTCCAACGATGCATAGAAACCAGGACTTTTATTCAGGCCTGCTGGCAGTAGCTTTCGCAGCAAACTTCCGTATTGGAGTGAGAAACCTCATGTTGTTTGATAGCCGAACGACACAAGAAGGTTGCCCAACCATTCCATATCTTTCACATTCATCTATATCTTTCACATTCAGAAGAAGAATTGTCCAATTCAGGGCTTCTGCGCGGAATTATCCTGAACTGTCCTTGGGAACGTATACGAGCGGACGGGCACGATGAATGCACAAGCCCTTGCCGTTCCAATTCCTGTGGTTGCTCCGATTCTGGCAGCCCCTAAAGGTGAATCCAACCGCCGAGGATAAGGGAAAGCGAACCCGCGGCGACGAATAGCCAGAGAAGGACTCCCTGAAGGAACGGTCGAACGCCCACTTCGCGGAGAGTCTTCATGAAGAGCCCAGTTCCGATCAAGGAGAGCGTGACAGTCAGACCGATAACGCCAAGATGCTTCAGCACCGGATACGCGGGCTGGAAGATAAGAATGTACGTGCCGGCGATGGCTGCCAGGCAGAAGAAGAGTCCACAATTGCCCGGAAGGCCACGAGACGGAAGTTTTCGAGGCTCGCCATTCGATGATTAAAACACTGACACGCGCCGATCCGCGCGGGCACTGCACCCGGACCGGTGTGGGATGTCAGATGTGGGCCACGGCAGGTTCGGCAATAGCCAGATCGATCTTGATCTCCGGCGGCGTCAAGAGCGTGTTGTGAACCAGGCAGTGATGCACGGAGCGCATGAGGCCCTCGGTCTGTTCTTCAGTAAGCGCGACGGGGCAGACGACGTGCACTCGAAAATTGCCGACGCGCGCAGGCTGTTTCAACTTTTCGGCGGTGACTGTGACCTCCACGCCTGTCTCCGCAAGATTACGGGTCATTAGATACTGCATAGCATAGAAGGCAGCGCAAGACCCCAGGGACGCGAGCAGCAACTCCGGAGGCGTCATGCCGGAGTCTTCTCCACCATTCTCTGCCGGCTGGTCGCAGACGATTGAGTGCGAGCGCGAATGAATGGCAAACTTAACCTTGTCGAGATGAGTAATTTTTACTTCCGTCATGGTTTCCACTTCCACAAGAAGAAAGTCATGACGGCGGCAATTCGTTACAGAATCGCAGGGTTTAATTTGCGACCGGCAGAGCCAGCATGCGGAGGTATTCCCGCGTGAGGATGGCGCGCAATCGAGGCGCGACGGCCGGGTCACAGGGAATCTGCAGGGAGCGGCAGCGATCGATGGCGGCGCGCAAGTCGCGCAGAAAGGCCACGCAGGATGGGCATGCCTGGATATGTTCGCGCATCTGTTCGCAGGTAAGCGGTTCCACTCTGCCATCGAGGTATTCGGAGAGGTTGGCAAAGAGATCGCGGCATTCCGCGGGACGTTGCGTATCGGCGGCCTTGGCAACCTTTCGCTTCCTCGCGGAGGCTCCTGCACCGTGCTGAGATTCAGAGTGTTCCCGCAGGAGCTGGTCCATTTCCTTGCGCACGCTGAGACGTGCCCGATGAAGCCGAATCCGAACCGTTCCCTGTTGAAGCGAGAGGACCTGCGCAACCTGCTCGGTGGTCAACTCTTCCATATCGTGGAGCACGAGAACAATGCGCAAGGTTGGCGGGACACGCAGAATGGCCTGGTGGAGCAGGTGGTGCTGCTCGGCGGCGAGGAGATTGCTTTCCGGTCCCATCGCGGCATCCTCAAGCAATCGTCCCAGTTCTTCCTTGTCCGGCATCAACTCGTCGAGCGAAAGGAGGTTGGCCGGGGCGTGAGCGGGCTTGCGGCGCATGCGCCAGCAGCGGTTCCGAGTGACGGTGTAAAGCCAAACAGCCATCTGCTGCGGAGTGTGGATTTTGGCAAGGTGCCCGATGGAGCGGGAAAGCACCTCCTGCATGGTGTCTTCCGCATCTTCCGGATGCCCGCAGACCTTCATGCTGAAGGAATAGACCGTATTCTGCAGCAAACCGATCGCCTCTTCGACGGCTTCCGGCGTGTTGCGTTGCAGCAGGTCGGTGGCTCGGATCAATTCAGGTCGCATCGCATGGGATCGTGGTGTGCAAGCTCAGTATATTCTCGTGCGTCGCGAAAAGAGCACCGTCTCCCCGGAGAACCTTCGAACGACCGCGCCGAGCATTCAGCAAGGATGGCTCTTCGCACAGGGAGTCGTTGCAACACCTGTATCCAAAGCTGTCTCGATCATCTGAAGGCAGATTGGAGATACCTTCATAAGCCAATCTCGCTCTTCACCGCATTCAGGTTTGGAGCCTGAA
>Ga0302319_10001685_pt1 | contig 49120 bp, 37 predicted proteins | sample Bog_T0_2_FD_203319 | JGI IMG/M metagenome (GOLD analysis project Ga0302319, IMG submission 203319) | Peat permafrost microbial communities from Stordalen Mire near Abisko, Sweden - Bog_T0_2 | ecosystem: Environmental > Terrestrial > Soil > Wetlands > Peat | place: Sweden: Abisko, Stordalen Mire... | reverse complement strand
GAGGCGCTGCGCGCAGTGGCGGCAATACTGCGCCTCTTTGAGATCCAACCGCTCGACGGCGTGAGACGAGGCCATGACGCAGCGCCAGTCGTCGCAGTGGCGCAGCCCGAGCGTGTGGCCAAGCTCGTGCAGCGCCTCCTTGGCCAATCGCGCGTCCAACTTTTTCTCGTCCCGAGGCAGACCATAGAATTCTTCGCGCAGCCGATGCAACGACACAATGGCGCGCGGGCCGCCGAGTTGCGCCTCGCCGAAAACGAAGGTCAGCACGGGCACATAGAGATCGGCCTCGGTGACGGCGAGCGCGGCGTGGCCCGCGGCGGGCGGCGTTAGCGCGGCCAGGACGGAGGAGGAGTAGTATTGCCCGCGGACCAGATCCTCGGCGAAGGCGATGTCGAAGACGGGCGCTTGCACGTGACACGAGACGCCGAGGCGGCGGGCGAGCACGCCGGCCAGGCGATCGAGCAGTTCGAGAGCCGGGGCCATCCGGCCGTACGCACCCGCGCGAATCAGATCGACGCCTTGCATCACGCTCGGCGGCGCTCCTCTATTCCGCCGTCACGGCGTTCGGATCGGGCTCTTTCAAACCGTAGCGGCGAATCTTGTTGTAGAGCGTGGTACGGTCGATGTCGAGCAGCCGCGCGGAGCGCGAAAGGTTCCAGTTGGTCTCGGCCAGAATCTTCTCGATGTGGACGCGCTCGATGTCCTCGAGGCGCTGCCCGTAAACGGGACGCGCGGGGTTCACCTGGAAGGGGAAAGCCTCCGGCGGAAGGTCGTCTTCCCGGCTGATGAGGAGCGCGCGCTCGATGGCGTTTTCGAGTTCCCGCACGTTGCCCGGCCAATGATAGCCGAGCAGCAGTTCGAGGGTGCGGGGCGCCAGCCGCGGCGCGGTGCGGTTCATCGACGACGCGAATTTCTCGATGAAATGTTTGGCTAGGAGCGGGATGTCCTCGCGGCGCTCGCGCAGCGGCGGGATGTCGATATTGAAGACGTTGAGGCGGTAATAGAGGTCGGGGCGGAAGGTGCCCTGTTCCACCAGCCGCTCGAGGCGCTTGTTGGTGGCCGCAATCACGCGGAAGTCGACCTTCACTGTCACCGTGTCGCCGACGCGGACGATCTCTTTCTCCTGCAGCACGCGCAGCAGGTCGGTCTGCGTGCGCAGCGAAATGTCGCTGATCTCGTCGAGGAACACCGTGCCGCCGTCGGCCACCTCGAACTTGCCCTTCTTGCGAGCCTGCGCGCCGGTGAATGCGCCTTTCTCGTAGCCGAACAGCTCGCTTTCGAGCAACGATTCGGTCAGCGCGCCGCAGTGAATGACGACCATCGGGTTGAAGCGGCGCGGGCTGGCGGCATGGATCGCGCGGGCCACGACTTCCTTGCCGGTGCCGCTCTCGCCGGTAATCATCACCGTGGCGTCGCTCGCGGCGACCGTCTCCACCATCTCGACGACGCGCCGCATCGCCGCGCTCTGGCCGATGAGTTGCGTGTCGGGGAAAACGCGGGTCAGGTTCTCCTTAAGCTTGGCCACTTCCTTTTTGGCGGCGCGGTGCGAGACGGCGTTCTTGACCAGGTGGACGAGGTCGTCGGGGTCAAACGGTTTGGTGATGTAGTCGTAAGCGCCGGCCTTGAGGGCCTTGACCGCGGTCTCGACAGAAGCGTAGCCGGTCATGATGATTACCGGCAAATCGGGATCGGCCTGGAGGAGCCGCTGCTGCAGTTCGATGCCGTCGACGCCGGGCATTTTGATGTCGACCAGGGCCAGATCGAAACGGCTGCGGGCCAATTGCTCGAGCGCTTCGGGCGCCGAGCAAGCGGTCATGACTTCGAAGTCTTCGCTCTCGAACCAGCGCGCGAGCGAATCGCGCACCACCAGCTCGTCGTCCACAATCAGAATGCGGGTCATACTCATGTAGTCTCACTCGCCGCGGCCGGGCGTTCCGGGACCGCCGACAATGGCAGATGCACCAGGAACTCCGCCCCTTTGCCAGGCTGGGACTCCACAGTGATCGTACCTCCGTGGCGTTCCACAATGCCGCGGGCGACCGCGAGGCCGAGGCCGGTGCGGTGCTGGTCGTCCTTGGTGCTGAAGAACGGTTCAAAAATCTGGGCTTGCATATCTTCGGGGATGCCCGGTCCGGTGTCGCGGACGCTGACGGCGACGCCAGCGCCGCCGGGCAGGGCGCGAGTGGTGACGGTGACCGCGCCGCCGCGTCCCAGCGCGTCGCAGGCGTTGGCCAGCAGAATGATCAGCACCTGCTGCACCTGATCGGGGTCGCAGGAGATCTCCGGCAGAGCCGGGTCGGGCGCGATGCGCAACTCGATCTGCGCCAGCTCGTATTGGTGCATCACCAGCGCGCGGGCGCGTTCGACGATGGTGTTCAACTGGGTCATGGCGTGCTGCGGCGGAGCTTGCCGGGCGAAGGCCAGGAGGCCTTTCATGAGCTCACCGCAACGCTTGCTTTCGCGTTCGATGATGGCCTGATAATTCTGGATGCGATCGAGCTTTTCGGCCGGAAGATCGAGCTTGCCCAGTTCCTTCATCGTCAGCCGGGCGTAGGTGAGCATGCCGAACAGCGGGTTATTCACCTCGTGCGCGACCGTGGCCGCGAGCTTGCCGAGCGAGACCATCTTCTCGCTCTGAATCATCCCCTTGTGCGCTTTTTCGAGCTCGGCGGTCTTGTCGTGCACGCGCTCCTCGAGGCGGCGCCCCCACTCCTGCAACTGAGAGTAGGCCAGGCCCAGCTCTTCGGCCATCCGGTTGAACGAAGCGGCCAGCAGGCCCAGCTCATCGCGGGCCTCGACGTGGATGCGGTGGCTGAGGTCGCCGCGGCCGATGCGCAGCGTTCCGTAGATCAGCTCACGCACCGGGCGATGCACGAACAGGAAGATGAAGCCGCCGCCCGAGAGGCTCACGATGAGCGCGGCGACGATGGTGAAACCCAGCATCTGCGCCCGCTGTTCGGCCAGTTGCGCGTCGACGGCGTCGAGCGCCAGATGGGCATCGATCACGCCCAGGATCTGTCGATCGGCGGGGTGAGCGTGGCACGCGGCGCTGCTGCAATCCGGAGCGTTCTCGATGGGCTGAATGATCGCGAGAGTCCGCCGGCCGTCCGGTTCCAGGTACACGCGCGTCCGGTCTTTGCGATTCAGACGCGATAGCGGCTGCGACTGGGCGTGGCAGCCATAACACGCCTCGGCCGACTTATCGACCATCGTGCCAACCTCGCGCGGATTCGTGGAATGCCGCACCAGGCCCTCTTCACTAATGATGCGCAGCAGACGGATGCCGGGCTCGCGGCCGATGTCGCGGATCACGGCGTAGAGCTGGTCGCGATCGTTTTGCATCATGGCATGCCGCGCGCTGTTTTGAATGATATCGGCGACACGCAAGGCGCTGAGGTTGACCAGCGCCTCGAGATGGCGCTGTTCGAGCCTCCGTTGGAAGAACGAGAAGCAGGCGGAATAGATCAGCGCGCCGCCGATGAGACACCCCGCCAGCTTGGCCGCGAGGCCAAGGCGAGGCAGGCGAATAGCAGAGCGCTCGGGCATGGATCAGTCGCGCTGCGAAGCCGCATAGGCGGGGCCGCGCATTTCCTCTTCCCAGGGCGCCGGCGGCACGGATTCCACGGCGTCCTCGAAGACCGGCAGATGCTGGGCCGCGATGCGGAAGATGGCGAAACCGGCCACGACGATACCCAGAGTCACCGCGATTTCACTCCACTTCGGAGTGTAGTGGACGCCGGAGGCGCGCTCGAGCGAGGTGATGCCGACGTTGAGCCGGTTGGTGACGAAGCCGAGCAGGTACATCACCGCCGCAAGGTAAATCGCCTGCGGGCTGCGCCGGGTTCGCTCGCGCAACAGCAGCAGCATGGGCACGGCCATCAGCACGATCTCCAGCGCGAACAGCCACCGCTCGGCGCCGGGCTGGTCCAGCATGCCCCAGGCGTGCCGGCCGGAAAGGTCCATGAAGCGCATGGCCAGATAGAGGGCGATCATCACCGCCAGCACGCGCGAGAGTTTCTGGATCAGCGGGAATTCGAGTTGCCGGGCAAAGGCCCGCGCACTATGCCAGGACTCGAAAATCGTCATGGCCAAACCGGTCGCAATGGCCGAGACGAAGAACAGGATCGGCAATAGCTGCGTATACCAGAGCGCGTTCATCTTCTCGGGCAGGATCAGGAACAGCGTGCCCAAGGAGCTTTGATGCAACGTGGAGAGAATCACGCCCAGGATGACGAGCGGAATCATGATGCGGCGCAGCATCAGCCGCGCGCGCTCGAGCCGGAACCGTTCCAACACCAGGGGCAGGAATTCGAGGAACAGGACCGTCGTGTAAAGCGTCACGCACCAGCCGACCTCGAACATCACCGAGTGCGGGTTCCACATGATCAGCGGGTGCCAGATGTTCCACGGCCGGCCGAGGTCGAACATCAGCGCCGCGCAAACCAGCACGTATCCCAGGAATGCGGTTAGGATGGCTGGCCGCACGATGGGCTCGAAACGTTTGAGATGGAAGATGTGAACCGTCGCCGCGAGCGTGAATCCGCCGGCCGCGAGGCCCACGCCGCATAGCACGTCGAAGCCGATCCAGATGCCCCACGGGAATCGGTCGCTCAGGTTGGTGGAAGCGCCCAGACTGCCGGCGAAGCGCAGCACCGTGGCGGCCAGCGCGGCCAGCATGATCACCGCGCCGACGATCCGCCAGAATGTGAAACGGGAATGGGTCCGCATCAGCGTCCCTCCTCGCGCGCCACATCCTCGCGGCGGCTGGTGATCCAGTAGATCCCTCCGAGCAGTACCGTGCCCACGGCGACCACTTGCGGAATGTGCTGCAACACGGCCCAGGTGAAAGCGGGCATTGGCGATTTCGGAATCCCGGTGTTGTAGCCGATTTGGCCGAAGGGCACGGCCGCGATCACCAGCACCGACGTGCCGCCGGCCTCGGCCACGCCGTAAACCTCCGGATAATACTGCGTGGGGTTGTCGGCGATCCGCTTGCGCGCCTCGGCCAGCAGTGCGCTGCGCTCGCCGGTGATGGTGGCGTTCATCGGACACACTGTGCTGCAGCGCGTCGCCTGATCCTTCACCAGCAGGTCGGCGCACATATCGCACTTGCGCATCCGCGGGAGCCGCGAGTGCCACTCATAGACCGGTACCTGGAAGGGGCAGGCCACCATGCAATAGCGGCACCCCATGCAGCGATCTTCGTGATAAACGACAGGACCCAAACTGGTCTTCTCGAGTGCCGCCACCGGGCACACCGAAACGCAGGTTGGGTCCAGGCAATGCATGCACAGCTTGCGGGAAAAGCGCTCCCCGTGCGTGCGGATTGTCGTCAACTTCCGGTCCGACAGATACTCTTCCGCCGCGATCTTGTCGTTGTAGGCCAGATCCTTGCCCGCAGCGCAGGCCTGCTCACACTGGCGGCAACCGATACACAGGGTGCTGTCGTAGAGAACAGCTTTTGCCATCTCAAACTCCTCAACTTCCGGTCCTACCCTTAGGTATATCAGACAAAACTGTCTGATGGTAGAATTTTTCTACATCCGGAAGTGGATTGGAGCTAACTCAGGAAGAACTCCTTCGCTGATTTTTTCCACACTTCATTAGAGAGAGACGCAGTGGCGAGTTCGGAAGGACGACCTCCGTCGGCGGCGGTGACACCGGCCGGCATGGGCTGCAGGAGGTAAAATTTCTCGGCGGCTTCGCGCATCCAAGTGGCGATCAGGGACACCGGCAGGAGGTTGCGGGTCGGCCCTTCTTCGTCCGGAGCGAAGACGGACATCAGCCAGCCATTGCCATAGGGGTCGCTGCGCAATAACGCCGGATCAGTCAGCAGATCCTGGTTCACTTCCACGATTTCGCCTTCTACCGGAGACACCATTTCGATCTTTTCCCCATTGCGGAACAATGAGATAGCCTTCTGGCCCTGGCGCACCCAGGTGCCCGGCTTTGGCAATTCAATGCGCTCCACGGGACCGGCAAAGATGGCGGCGAATTCGTCTGCGCCGACGCGGTTCAGGTTCTTCCTTTCGCGCTGCACCCAGGTGTGGCCGGCGTGATAGCGCAACCGCTTCGGCAGATGGAAACCAGCGACGATTTCGTCGTTGGGCGCTGCACCGGTGGCCTGCGATTCGGCCAGGCTCAAGGCCGGCGCCCTCCCGTGATTCATGACCCAGTCGATGGTGATGAAAACCGCGAACGTGATGATGAGTAATAGAACTGCCATTGTCTTGATCTCCTTCTCGCCGCTTCTCGCGGGTGCCCTTTACAATGCACGCAGGGCTCCAATCGACCGCCGTTTGTAAGTAGCTGATTTTTAAGAAACTTCTATTTTTCATCCGCTAAAATCCCGTAGAGAATCACAACACCCCTGTTGTGGAGTTCTACGATTGGGCGAGACTGAGATCATTTTAGGAGCCAGGGTTGAGCGGCTCGCGCGGCATTCCGCCGTGCGGCCCTCCAGCTCCTCAACAATGCCAGTAATTCACGCAAGCCAATGATTTTAAGAAGAATTTGTGAATGCCTTACTCACGCCCCAGGACGAAATCAACCTCGAACATCTGGTAGGCCGTCCGTTGCAGGCCCAGACGTTGATAGATCTCTTGGGCTTGGCTGTTGCTATTCTCTACATACAATCGCAATCCGCAGACCCCGGGCGTTGTTCGAGCCAGTTTCTCGACGTGCCGATAGACTGCCCTGAAGACGCCTTGCGACCGGAATCTGGGCTCGACATAGACGCTCTGGATCCACCAGAAGAGGCCATTGCGCCAGTCCGACCACTCGTAGGTGATCATCATCTGCCCGGCGCGTTGCCCGTCAAGTTCGGCGACGTAATAGACGCCGCGGCCGGATTGCTCGAAGAGGGCGTGGACTCCATCGCGCAAGCGGTCCAGGTCGAGCGACAGGTGCTCGGTTTCCAGTGCCATGGCAGCGTTGCCACGGACCAGAAACTCGGCGTCGGCGGGCGTTGCCACCCGCACTGTAATCTCGCTCATATCTCGCCGCCGTTCCTCAGGGCGCTTCCGTTCGGGAGGGCGGCTCCTGGACTTCCCCGATTACTTCATCGTGCCGGCCCGAGCTCCAGTCGCGATCGAGCCGCCGCAGCGCCACTCGCAACACGTCGCGATGGTGCAGGATGTGGCCGGGCTCCTGTTCGCTGATCTCCAACCACAGGCGATGGAGCAGTTCCTCGTCTTCCGGCCACAGCCGCGGCGGATGCGGCCCCAGGTTGATGAAATTGCGCTCGTCCTCGTTGGGCTGGACGATCTCCAGCGAGAGCTTGGGCCGGGGTGCGGGCAGGTGCTCCCAGGAGTCGCCAAATCCTTTTGCCAAGGCATCGAGGGGCATCTTGCCCGACACGCCGATCATGATCAACGACGACTTCAGTCTGACGGCCGTCTCCAGGATGACGTCGTTGACTTCCGTTCCGGGCACCACCAGCAGTTCGACGTGTTTGCCGGACTTTTCCGCGAGCGTGACCACTTTGCTGAAAAGAAGCTGGATGTCGGTGGAGAAGACTTGCCCAGCGGCCAGGTCATGCTCACCCGAGCCGGCGCTGTTCACGCGCTTGACGGTCATTACGACGATGTCCATTTCGCGCGTGTTGGTTTTCTCGAGCGCCCGCTGCACTACGTCGAGCCGGTTCGGGTTGCCCACGGCCACCAGCACGCCGCCCGGCCGGGCCTGCGGCAGCGACGTCTCGAACTCCGGCGTCTCCTCGAGGTTGAACTTCTCCAACTCGGCCGCCTGCGCCGCCGTTTTGTGTCGCTTGTGAATCTTCTCGCTGATCTCGAACAGCGTAAACAAAGCCAAAGTAAACCCGATGCCGGCGATCGTCGCCGTCTTCTTGGTCATCAGATTCGTGACCGCCAGAGCGAACAAAACCAGGGTGATGAGGAACAGCCCGACCGGCAGCTCGACGCCGCCGATTCTGAAGTTCAGCGGCACGCGCCATTCCCGCGCCTGCGGCTGCTTGTAGCGCAGCACGAGCACGGACAGCGACTTCATGGCAAAGCTCCAAATCACTCCGAAGGCGTAAGCTTCGCCCAGCATGTAGACGTTGCCGCGGCTGATCAGGATGGTCAGTATTTGCAGCCCCGCGATGATGTTGATGAGCCGCGACGTGGTGCCGAATTTCCGGTGCGGCTTGCGCAGCGCGTCCGGCAGCACGCCGTCTTCGGCGACCCGGTTCAGCACGCCGTTGGAGCCCATGATGGCCGTGTTCACGGCACCGGAGAGGATCACCGCGCCGACCACGACCACGAAGGCGTGAAAGCTCATTCGCGCCCACAGCGGGCCGGCCAGGTACATCGCCAAACCGCCGATCAGGTTGTCGATATACAGCTTCGTGCGCACCCCGTCCGGAATCAGCATCACGGCCAGGAACGACACCATCGAGGTGAACAGCATGCTGTAAAGGAAGATCACGAGACCGGTCTTCTCGAGATTCTTCAGCTTGGGATGCGCAATCTCGCGGTTCACCTGCGCCAGGGTTTCCTCGCCGCTCATAGCCAGCAGCGAGTGCCCCAGCCCGACCAGCACGACGACCCAGACCAGTTGTTCCACACCGGTCCCGTTCAGCCAGCCGAGGCTTTCGCTGGAGACGTGGAAGTTCGAGGGCGAGGGCAGCGGGACCGGCTGGAAGCCGCGCGTGAAAATCGTGGTCAGCGCCCAGACGATCAATATGACGATCATCACGGTGGTGACCTGCATGATGCGCAACGCCTTCTGGCTCGACTCATGCACGCCGATAATGTTCTTACGCCAAAAATAGATCGTCACCACGATCGCGATGCCCGCGGCAAAGATCTTCGGATCGATCATCCAGGCCTTGTGGCCCGCCGCCTCCAACGATTCGTTCAACAGCCCGGCGATGTAGAGGCCGGCGCTGACCCCGCTGATCGGGCCGGTCAGCACGTAATCGAACAACAGCGCCGACACCGAGAATTTCGCCAGTGTCCCGCCCAGGGCCTCGTGAACGACCTTGTAGACGCCGCCGCGGACGAACATCGAACAGCTCTCGATGTACACCGCGCGCACGGCGTAGCTGAACAGCATGATCGCCAGGATGAACCACGGCGCCGACTTGCCGACTGCCGTTTCGGCGATGCCGCCGGCATAAAATGCCGAGCTGCCCAGGTCGCACAATACAATCGCCGCCGCACGCCAGAACGAGATGAAGGACAGCATCACGGTCGATGCCACCACCACTCGCGTGGCCATCCGGCGGTTCGTTTCCCCATTCAGCATCGATTCAATCTCCCGTACTGCATTTAACCTTCAATGCTCCCCGCAAACATCCGGCGCGGGCCATCCGCGGAGAACGACCTGGGCGAAGGAAATCAGGCTACGTGGGCTGAGCAGTACCTCGCGACGGTTTGATCCAAAAGACGCGCCCCATTCCCGGAGCTGACCCCGAGGGGCGAATCCAACAACTATCCAATCTAGCAGGAGTGGCTCCATGCTTCGCACGCCGTCGCGCAATGTTGGCGGTGCGAACGTGAAAACTGCCGCACGCTCCAGTCGCAACAGAGGGCCTGTTGCGGGTCCCCGGGGCGCACTGGACCGGAATCGTGCCCATGACCATCAATGACCCATCAATGACCCATCAACGCCCCGCGCTGCCTGACTCGGCTGTAGCGGCCACGCTTTCGGCGCGCACTCGATTACGCCGGCCCAGTCCAGCGCGCTCAGGCGCGGCGTCGCGGCTGTTGCAGAATGCGCGCATGGTGCAAGATGGAAGCAGTATGCATGTTCGCGTCGTCGCCCATATCACTGCCCGCCCTGAAACGCTCGCGGCCGTCCGCGAAGTGCTCGTCGGATTCATCGAGCCGACCCGCAAGGAAGCGGGCTGCATCAGCTACGAATTGCTCCAGGACAACGTCGATCCCTGCCAGTTCACATTCGTCGAAGAATGGGTGTCGGACGAAGCCCTCGACATCCACCTGCGGACGCTGCACCTGAGCGCGGGCGCCGCCAGTCTCGGTCCCCTGATGGCCGCACCGATGGACGTCCGGCGTTGCACCCTGATCGCTTGACGGATGCGCCGCCCCGGGACGATCGCATCGGGAGCCGCCGCGAGGACTATTTATTTGGCGGCCGACTGGGTGAGCCGGGCGCGGAAGCCGCGCCGGGCGCCGCGGGCGGCTCGCTCTGCGGCGCGGGGAATGAGACAGTCTGCTTGAACTCGCGTCCCGGCGAGGGGATCACGATCATCGAGATGCGGCTCGGCGGAAGGCTGGTCAGAGTCGTGAAGTACCCGCGCTGAGCCTCATCCGGGCGCAGCGGGACCCGCGTCGGTTCGGCCGCGGCGAATTCGAACACGAGCTGAACCGACATTGGATTCAGAAACACGGGCGACCGTCCATCCCACTCGACTGTCAGGCGGTCCCCGTCCAATGTGGCTATCAGCGCGACGGAGCGCGGCGGCGCGGTAGCGGAGGAGGTCCAGCGCAGCAGCAGTGGGCGCACGACGTCGGACTGGAACAGCCACAGCCAGGCCGCGCCGCCGATGGCCAGGACAATACCGAGCGCCAGCAGGAGCCACACGTTGTGGGGCACCGAATCCCAAGCGCTGCCGCGTTGAAAAAGCGGCGCTGCGGTACGGGAGCCGCCCGTCTGGCGCACAGCACCGGGAGGCTGCGCCGCGGATGTGGACAGAGACCCAGGCGGCGGAATCGCGTCGCCGGCCGGTTGCTGCCGGTCCTCGGAAAACGTTCGGGCGCGCCCCCGGCGGGCCACTGCCGCGGGCGAGGCAGCGTTCCGATCGCCCGCCGGCAGCCGCGCCGGGTCGATCACCCAAATCGGGTCGCATGGCGCGAGCTGCCGACTCTCGCTATCGTAAACATGGACCGAACCCCAGACGTCGCCCTCGCGGCGCGGCTGGAGCGCGAGCAGCAGGCTGCCGGTCGTGGAAAAAAAGTGCTGGTGCAAATCGATGTCGGACGGCGTGGGAGCGCGCTCGCCGCGAATGCGGCTGACAAACCAGCCCAGAACCTCGTTGCCCTCGCTGCGCAACCGCTCCGCCAGACCATCGAGCAGGCAGACGAGCGTCCCCTGTTCGCGACTGGTCAATTGGAAGGAAGGTCCGAAGGACCAGCCGCAGTCGATGGGGGTCCAGCCTTGGAGTTCCACGCCCGCCAGCGAGCGACGGCCATAGAGCACGCCGCCGATCTCCACTCCGGCCCGCCGGCTTCCGAACCGGGCGCGATACGCCGCGGCCCGGATCTCTTCGAGCAATGGCTTGGAGGCGAGGATCCGGACGGCGCCGTTGGATGCGGCCCATACAATCTGATCCGCTTCGAGGTTCTCGAGTTCGGCCGGCGTCCTTTTTTCGGACATGAAGTCAGCTGCGGCACCCGACAGGCAGGCAGGACCGGAGAATCCTGCACCTTGCGCCTCGGGCTCGGATCCATCTAGAAAGGAACCAGGGGCGGATGCGGCTTCTTTACTCTCTCACAACGGCAGCCGGACTGGCATTTTCCTCCATCCGGGCGCACAAGCTGAGGAGTTTCCTCACGCTGCTGGGCGTCATTATCGGCGTCTGCAGCGTCGTCATCGTGGGCGCGGCCATCGACGGGCTCGGCAACTACGCCGAGCAGACGACGGCCAAGACGCTGGGCAGCAACAGCTACCAGATCGGCCAATTGCTGCAGCTCGGCCGGATCTCGCGCCGGGAGCGTTTCGACAAGCTGAAGTACAACAAGCGGATTCGCGCCGAGGACTACGCCTATCTCAAGCAGGCCACCGGCGACCGGATCCTGTATAGCCCGTATCGCACCAAGGCCGAGGACATCAAGCACGGCGAGCAGATCATCGAAGACGCGCAGGTGATCGGCGTCTCCGCGGCCATGGCCGAGATCCGCGAAGTCGATCTCACCGAGGGACGCTTCTTCAGCGATCAGGAAGAACGGAGCCGCGTGCAGGTGGCGATCATCGGCGACGAGGTGCGCACGGAATTCTTCCCCGACACCTCGCCGCTGGGCCGCGAGATCAAGATCGCGGGCTACGACTTCACCGTGATCGGAGTGCAGGAGAAGATTGGAAGTGGCGGCGGCGGCGGGCAGTCGCAGGACCTCGTAGTATTTATTCCGGCGACGGTCTACAACCGGCTCTTCGGCCCGCAGCAGAGCATGCTGCTGTTCGCCCGGGCCCGGCCGGGCGAAGGGCTGAGTCTCGATCAGGCGCTGGAGCTCACGCGCGTGGCGCTGCGCAGCCATTTCAAGACGCGGCCCGGCCGGGACGACAATTTCGACATGCTGACGCCGGACGCAATCCGCGAATTCATCGGACGCATGATCGGGCTGATCAGCGCGGCGGTGGTACCGATCACGGCGATCTCGCTGGTGGTGGGCGGCATCGTGATTATGAACATCATGCTGGTGAGCGTGACCGAGCGCACCAAGGAGATCGGCTTGCGAAAGTCGCTGGGCGCGCGGCACAGCGACCTGATGATGCAGTTCCTGATGGAGGCGGTGTTCCTGTCGGCATTCGGCGGCGCGACCGGCCTGGGCCTGGGCTTCGTGATCACCAAGATCGCCGAGCAATTCGCGGGCTTTCCGCTGAGCGTGAGTCCGTTCTACATCTTCCTCGCGCTGTTCGTATCGTCGGCGGTGGGGGTCGTGTCGGGCTGGTACCCGGCCGCGCGGGCGGCGCGCATGGACCCGGTGGAGGCGCTGCGGGCGGAATGAGGCACGGTATCGTCGCAACCCTGGCCGGAGAGAACCTCGGAATGGCGCTGGACGCCGTTTGGAGCCACCGCTTCCGCAGCGCGCTAACGATTCTGGGCATCGTCATAGGCATCACCACCGTGGTGACCGTGGGCAGCCTGACCAGCGGACTGAAGTCCGGCATCGAGACGTTCTTCCTCGAATTCGGCCCGGACAACGTGTTCGTGCAGCGCGTGGACAAGGACCCCAGCGCGCCGCTGACGCCGAAAGAAGCCAAGCGGCGGGCGATCAAACCCGAATACGCGGCGCTGATCAAGCAGCAGATCCGCGACGTCGCCGACACTTCGGTGCTGGTCTACATCACACCGGAGTCCAACGGGCCGATCACGGCGCGCGTGCCGGGCTTCGAAACCGACAACGTGATCTTCTCCGGTTTCTCGGCCAACAGCTTCGATCTGCAGCCGCGCGAATTGCTGGCGGGACGCCTTTTCACTAACGACGAAGAGGCGCGCGGGATGCGCCTCTGCATCATCGGCGCGCTGGTGGCCGAGGCGCTCTACCCCGATGGGAAAGCGGTCGGACGGACGCTGATCGTCTCCGGCAGCGAGTACACGGTGCTGGGCGTCTTCGCCAAAGCCAAGGGCGGATTCTTCGGCCAGAACGGCCAGGACACGCAGATCGTGATCCCGCTTTCGACGGCGATGCAGCGCTTCCCCAACGAAGACCGCTTCGTAATCGTGGCCCAGGCCCGGCCGGGCCGCAAGGACGACGCCGAGGAGGAGATCCGCCAGTTGCTCAGACGCGTGCGGCACACACCGCGCGGCGCCGAGGACGACTTCGGCCTTACGACCGCCGATCAGATCGTGAAACAGCTCGACAGGATTCTCGACGTCGTGGTGCTGGTCTCGATCGCGCTGTCGAGCCTCGGCCTGCTGGTGGGCGGTATCGGCGTGATGAACATCATGCTGGTCTCGGTGACTGAGCGCACCAAGGAGATCGGCGTGCGCAAGGCGTTGGGCGCGCGGCGCCAGGACATCGTCACGCAGTTCCTGATGGAGGCCGTGACGCTGACCGCGCTTGGCGGCGCGCTGGGCGTCGGCGTCGCGATCCTGCTCACGCTGCTGCTCGGCGTGCTCGTGCCGGCGCTGCCGTCGCAGGTGCCCGGATGGGCCGTGGGCATGGGTTTCGGCGTGTCGGTGACCATCGGCCTGTTCTTCGGCACCTGGCCGGCGGTGAAGGCCGCGGGCCTGGATCCGGTCGAGGCGCTGCGCTACGAATGAGCCGCGCCGCTACTCGGGCCGCGTGATCTTGTGATGCTCTGCCACCTCGCGCAGGAAGCGCAGAATCATGTCCGAGTGGTAGTTGCGCGAGGCCTCGAGCTCGCCCTGGTTAGTGTTGCCGATCGAGGAGCCGTTGGCAGCCAGAAACGCGGCCGCGGGAATGCCCTTGTCCAGGTTCACGCCGAGCCGCTGGGCCAGGTCGGTGTTCTTGTTGAACCGGCCCAGGTCGACGCTGACGACTTCGAAGTGCGCCCGCACGTAGGCTCGCGTCTCGGGCTCGTCCAGCAGCCGGTGCAGCACGATGCAGTCCGGGCACCAGTTGGCGCCGAAGATCACCATCACGCCCTTCTTCGCCGCGCGGGCGCGGGCCTGCGCCGCGGCCAGATCCTTGTTCGCATCGGCCGCGGGATTATACGGCTGAGGACGTTGTTCGGCAGCCTGAGCCGGGGCCGGCTTGGCCCACTGCGCGTAGGCGCATCCAGCGGCGGCGAGGCTCGCGGCGAGCACCACGACGGCGCCGTGTCGCAGTCGTTGTTTGTAGGTCTGAATGCGGGTCATTAGGCCTCCTGAAAAGTGCGTTGCCCGGTCGCGCGAAGCGAATAGCAGCAACGCGGTTGCGGTATCTTCCAGTGTGCCATCGCCGCGGCGGCTCAGTAGCCTTGCTCGCGCAGGCCCGCCTCGGTGAGCCGAGGTTTGCGGAGATCGAGCGCGCCCAGCATCTTCTCGACGTACTTCGCCAGCACGTCGGTTTCGAGGTTCACCGCATCGCCCGCGCGGCACGCGCGCAGGTTGGTGTTGGCCCACGTGTGCGGGATCACGGTGACGCTCATGATGCCGCCTTCGATTTCGGCCACGGTGAGGCTGATGCCATCGATGGCCACCGAGCCTTTGTAAACGAGGTAGCGGTCCAGTTCGGCCGGCACTTTCACCCGCAGCCAGTAATTCTCGCCACCCAGCGACTCGATCGAAACGACCTCGCCGGTGCCGTCCACGTGGCCCTGGACGATGTGGCCGCCGAGGCGCGCGCCGGCTTGCAGGGCGCGTTCGAGATTGACGGGACTGCCCGCCCGCAACGCGCCGAGGCTCGAGCGGCGCAGGGTTTCGGGCGCGACGTCGGCGCCGAATGTCGATGGTTGCGGATCGACGACTGTCAGGCAGACGCCGTTGACCGAGACGCTGTCGCCGGCGCGCAGGCCGGTCGAAACCAGCGGCGCGCGGACCGTCAGCCGGCTGCCGGTGGCGCGCGGCTCCAGGCGTTCGACCGCGCCGAGTTCTTCGATGATGCCCGTGAACATAACTTCTATAATCCAGTTTGCAACGCCAACGCTAAGCCGAAAAAAATAATTTGGAGGAACACAGCCAATCTCGCGCAAACCCTTTCCCTGCTTTAGATTACAACGGCTGTCAAGGCCCCGTGGGGCGGCCGGAAGTCCAGCCTCGCCGAACCCTTTACATTTCTTTGCGCCCAACTCGTAACGCTTTTGTTCCTGGGCCGTTATCTATAGCAGGGAGTGGTGAGCGCCGGCCGGCTCCCACGACCAGGAACTTGTACTTGTTATTGCACCGGGTCGAATCAGGAAAGAAGAGAAGAATCATGAAGCTTGAAGTTCACTCAAAACTCGCGGCCGCCTTAATGGCGGCATGCCTTGTTCCGGCGCTGGCTTTTTCGCAGTCGGTTGTGCCGGACGCGCCCGACAATCAGGCTGGTCCCGCGGGACCTCCCACAACGGTCACCGTCCACGGCCCTGAGGGTCCTGGCATGGGCATGGGCCCTATGCGCATGGACGTGGACGTGCGCCGAGGCCCTGGCATGGGGATGGAAATGGGTCCTGGTATGGGCATGGGCATGGGACCTGGCATGGGCCGCGGAATGGGCATGGGAATGGGCATGCACCGCGGCGGTGGACACGAGATGGGATTGGAATGGGCGATCAACAACCCCAAGCTGCGCGAGCAACTCCTGATCACGCCCGAGCAGGTAGTGAAGATTCGCCAGGAAGCGCTGAATTTCCGGAAGACGGAGATTCTGTCCCGGGCCGATCTCGAAGTGAAGCGGCTCGAACTCGACAGCCTGCTGGAGGCCGAAACGCCCGACCGCGCCGCGATTGACAAGAGCCTACGGGCCGCCAACGCTGCCCAGTTCACGGTCGAAAAAGCGGCCATCGATCACCAGCTCGCCGTGCGCGACCTGGTCACGCCCGAGCAGCGTAAGAAGCTCGAGAAGATGCGGGAAGAGTTCCGAGGCCCCGGCGCCGGCCAGGGTGGACCCGGCGGCCCGCGCGGAATGACGCATCCCGGCGGGAACGTGTTTTACATGCGCCAGGACGGCGGCGGAATAATGCATCCCGGCGGGAACGGAATGATGCGTCCCAACGTGGAGAAAACGATCATCATGCGCGATGGCGAAGCGACCGCTATGCCTGCCCCGCCCCAGCCGCCGGCGCCACCGGCACCGCCGCAGCAGTAAGCCCGGCTGCCTTCGGGCGGCCATTTCGGCCAGTTTCAAGACCGCGCACGCCCGGCCGCTCCAGCCGGGCGTGGGCCGCAGCATCGTTTCCCAAGACCGGCTTGCGGGACGTGCCTACGGGACAGCCTTATCTCGCCTCTCGCGAGTTAACGAAGGGGAGGGTGCCCCATAAGCGTTAACTTAAAGCTATGATCGACGAGCAATGCCGCAGGCGATGATGCTGAGATTGCCAAACAACAAGACCATCCAGCGAAGGGACAAGAACATGGACATCAAGAGAATAGGCTCGCAACCTTCCATGAAGGGACCGTCAGAGTGGTTCACTGGCGTAGTGCGGATCGATCCGCTCTTTCAGGCGCCCGATCCGGCGCTGGTTCAAGGCGCGAGCGTCACTTTCGAACCCGGTGCGCGCACCGCATGGCATACGCATCCCCTTGGTCAGACCCTCATCGTTACGGCGGGCTGTGGCTGGGTGCAGCGGGAGGGCGGACCCATCGAGGAGATCCGGCCCGGCGATGTGGTTTGGTTCTCTCCCGGCGAGAAGCACTGGCACGGGGCCACGCCGACAACGGCCATGACACATATTGCTATTCAGGAAAAGCTCGATGGAAAGGTCGTTGACTGGATGGAACAGGTCAGTGATGAGCAATACCGGAAGTAATCAGCGCCCCGGACTAGCTATAGCCATGTTCCCCAAAGGGTAAGTTTCGGGAGGACGGGTCGACCGTACTGCTGGCGCGTGATACGGAAAGGCGGCGCGGGTGCTCCAGGGGCTCGCGGCGCTTGCTCCAAAATGGCAGTTTCCTCAACCTGGGAATTTTTTGTGATTAGAGTTAGTAAGATACAGCCTAAAAATTACTCAACGTGAGCAAATCTGCCCCTGCCGCCCGCTTGATCCGCGGCGTCAAAACGCGCGGTAGCGCCCCGGCGGCAGGCAGCGCCACGGCGCTCGGACGGTCCTCACGCAGCGGCGGAGACAAGCCTCCGGGCCGGTAGCGGGTCCGCACAGAAGATTACTGCTGCCGGTCGCCGACTACGCCCCCGGGCGGAGAAATCGATTCAGGCCGCGTGTAGAATTGAATTGGATGCTGACCCGGCTCTATCTCGACAATTTCAAGTGCTTCGTGAACTTCGAGCACAGACCAGCCCGCAAGGAACTCATCCTCGGCCGCAATGGGTCGGGCAAGTCCTCTTTGCTGGATGCCGTATTGCTGCTGCGACAGTTTATCGCGAAGGGCGATGTTTTTGACGATTACTTCATATTGGCTCAACGGACGCGTTGGCTGGACCAACGCCAGATAACCGGCGAACTTGACGCGGAGTTGGGCGGGGGGAAATACGTCTACAAATTAGTGATTGAGCCTTGGGGAGAACCGCCACGGCCGCGGGTTGTGTCGGAAACCGTTCATCTCGACGGAAAGCCCATCTTTGAATTCACAAACGGTGAGGTGCATCTTTTCAACGACCGGTTCGAACATAAGGTCACCTACGAATTTGACTGGCACCGTTCTGCCCTGGCGACGATCGTGCCGAGGAGGGACAATCAGTCGCTGACGCGGTTTAAGCTCTGGATTGGCAATCTCTACTGCTTTCGCCTCAACCCGTTTGGGATGGGAGCGCGTGCGGAAGGGGAAAACCTCTACCCGAACGTTGACCTTTCGAATATCGCTGCGTGGTACCGGCATCTGGTTCAGGCCGACCCCAAGCAGAACGCCGCCCTGCTAAGAAGCTTGCGCGAGTCTCTCGATGGCTTCAACTTCCTTCAATTGGAGTCTGCGGGAGAGAATGTGCGCTTGCTAGTTGCTGAGTTCGGCCAGGGCGGTGGCAAGGCCAGCAAGTTCTCCTTCAACGAGTTGTCCGATGGCCAGCGATGTCTGATCGCGCTATATACAATTCTGCATTTCGTACTGGCGAAGGGTGGCACGGTCATTCTTGATGAGCCCGACAATTTCCTGTCTCTCCGTGAGATTCAGCCGTGGCTCCTGGCGGTAGATGACACCATTGAGGAAAGCCGCGGACAGGTACTAATGATTTCGCACCACCCGGAAATCATCAATCAATGGGCGCCGACGGGCGGCGTCCAATTATATCGAGACGGGATTGGGCCCGTTCGCGTCGATAAGTTTCCGAAAGATTCTGCAAGCTGCCTGCTCCCCTCAGAATTGATCGCACGGGGATGGGAACGTGAGTAAGCCCTCGCTGGTCATAGTCCTCGCCGAGGACGAGCGGCACCAACGGTTCGTCCGTCATTTTCTTTACCAAAAGGGCCTCTCGACCCATCAAATCCGGATGGAACCCCTGCCGAGCGGCAAAGGCTGCGGAGAGCAATGGGTACGTGAACGGTATCCGACAACGGTCAAGGCCTACCGTGAGAGATCGGCGCGGGCGAGAACTGCTCTCGTTGTCGTGATTGACGCTGATACCTGCGACGCTGACAGACGTGGGCGCCAACTTCGCGAGGCTCTTACACAACTTGGGCTACCTGACCGTTCGGGCGACGAGGCGATCACTCATTTTGTTCCGAAGCGAAACATCGAGACCTGGGTGCTCTTTCTTGACGGCAGATCAGTTGACGAAGATAAGGATTACAGCCTGGATCCTGATGTAGATCAACTGATCAGGCCCGGAGCTGTCGCATTCTTCGATATGAGTCGCGTGAATGCCGCGCCCCGGTCGAATTGTATTGCTTCATTGTTAGCCGCAATCCCGGAAGCGAGGCGGCTTGAATAGCCCTTCCAGGCCCTCAGAACCGCGCTTGGAGTAAGTCCTGGCCGGCTAACGCCCAAACCGCCGTGGTCAGTCACAGCGGTAAGAGGCGTCTGACAGATGGCTTGGGCTTTTCAAACCCATTATTCACCGTCCCCAGTCCCACCCGGTCAGGCGCGCGGGGCGGATGCGGCCTCTGCCTGGGCTCGTACGACCGTGGCTTCGACGGCGAACTCATCGGGCGTGATGACGTGCAGCGAGAGGTCGCGCAGACGGATGGCGTCGACGCGGCGGCGGCGGCCGATGCCGCCGGCGACCGGCAGCGACTGCAGGCCGCCCAGGATTTTGGGCGCGTAGTAGAAGTAGATGCGGTCGGCCACGCCGCCCTCGAGCGCCGCCCAGTTGACCTTGCTGCCGGCCTCGATCATCAGCGACAGATATTTGCGCGCGGCCAGCGCCGCGACGACGGCGTGCATGTCGGTCTGGCCGCCGGGCTGGTCAGCCACCAGCACTTCGACGCCGCGCTCTTCGAGCAGTTTTCGGCGCGCGGCCGAAGCGACCGAAGTGCAGACGGCGAGCAGATCCCCGCGGCAGCTTTCGACCATGCGCGACTGCAGCGGCAGGCGCAACTGCGAGTCGAGGACGATGCGCAGCAGGGGGCGCGATCTCTCCAGGCCGCTGCGGTCGGTGAGCAGGCAATCGTCGGCCAGCACGGTGCCGATGCCGGTCATGATCGCGTCGTGCAGGTGCCGCATCTGCTGCACGTGGGCGCGCGCCTTTTCCGAAGTGATCCAGCCCGAGTTGTCCTCGGGCGCGGCGATTTTGCCGTCCAGCGTGAGCGCCGATTTCAGCGTGACCAGCGGGCGGCCGGTGCGCATGAAATGGAAAAACGCGCGGTTCAGCGCCTCGGCCTCGTGGGCCAGCGCAGGGTCGATCTCGACCTCCACGCCGCCCGCGCCGAGCAGCGCGAAACCGCGGCCCGCGACCAGCGGGTTGGGGTCCTGGTGGATCGCCACGACGCGCGCCACGCCGGCCCGGACGAGGGCCTCGGCGCACGGTCCGGTGCGGCCCTGGTGGGAGCAGGGTTCGAGATTGATGTACAGCGTCGCGCCGCGGGCACGCTCGCCGGCGTCGTCGAGAGCGACGATTTCGGCGTGCCGCGCGCCCGTCCAGGTATGAAAGCCGCGCCCGACCACTTCGCCATCGCGGACCAGGATCGCGCCGACGTTCGGATTGGGCGACGTGCGGCCGAGACCCTGCCGGGCGAGATCGAGGACTTCCGCCAGGTAGTGGGTGTTCATGGTTCGAAGAGCGATTCGATGAAGCGTTCGGGGTCGAACGGCAGCAGGTCGTCGGCCTGCTCGCCCACGCCGATGAAGCGGATGGGCAGGTTCAGCTCGCGCGTGATGGCGACGACGATGCCGCCCTTGGCCGTGCCGTCGAGCTTGGTCAGAATCAGGCCCGTGACGCCGGCCGAGGCGGTGAACTTGCGGGCCTGTTCGAGGCCGTTCTGGCCCGTCGTCGCGTCCAGCACGAGCCACACCTCGTGCGGCGCGCCGGCGACCACGCGGCTGGCCGTGCGGCGCATCTTTTCCAGTTCCGCCATGAGGTTGTCCTTGGTGTGCAGACGGCCCGCGGTGTCGGCCACGAGGACGTCAATCTGGCGCGCGCGGGCGGCGTGGATGGCATCGAAAACCACGGCGCTCGGGTCGGCGCCCTGGCCCTGGGCAATGACCTCGGTGGCCGTGCGCCCGCCCCACACCTGAAGCTGTTCGATGGCCGCGGCGCGAAACGTATCGGCCGCGCACAGCAGGACGCTCTTGCCGGCGCTTTTGAAACGGGCGGCGAGTTTGCCGGCGGTGGTGGTTTTGCCCGAACCATTCACGCCCACCAGCAGGATCACGGTCGGCGGCTCGGCGGCGTACTGGAAGGGCCTCTCCGAGCTTTCGAGAACGCCCAGCAAGTGCTCGCGGATCAGATTCCTCAGCTCGGCCGGATCGTTCACCTGCTTGCGGTCCACTCTCTGGCGGATGCTTTCGAGAATCTCACCGGCCGTGCTGACGCCGATGTCGGCCGCGATGAGAGTGTACTCGAGTTCCTCGAGCAGCTCGGCGTCGATTTCCTTGCGTCCCTGGAGGACGTCTTCCACCTTATCGACGAGCCCGGCGCGGGTCTTCTGAATGCCCTGCTTCAACCGCTCCAGCAGGCTCAGAGGCGGGCTCGAAGGGGCGTCCGCGACTGGCGCCGGCGGCGGTGACGGAGATCCGAAAAGAGATTTAAACATGGCTTGAAGATGAAACGATGCGTCTGCTCCTCAATTGTAGCGGTCCGCGGAGGGCCGGCTGTGCGGCGCGCGAAGCTGGCGGGCCGCGGCGCGGAAAAGCCACGATTGCACCACAAAAACACCGTGGCTTCGCGGTGAGTTCATGGTGAAAACCCCGTGGCCGCATGGTGAAAACACCGTGGCCGCATGGTGAAAACACCGTGGCCGCATGGTGAAAACACGGTGGCCGCATGGTGAAAACACGGTGCGGACCGCTCTGTTCGCCGATGATTTTGACCAGCGCGCGCTTGCGGCGGCGGCCGTCGAATTCACCGTAGAAGATCTGTTCCCACGGGCCGAAATCGAGTTTGCCGGCGGTGATGGCGACCACCACCTCGCGGCCCATGAGCTGGCGTTTCATGTGCGCGTCGGCGTTATCCTCGCCGGTGCGGTTGTGGTGGTAGGAGGCCACGGGCTCGTGCGGGGCGAGCTTCTCGAGCCACTGGTCGTAGTCGCGGTGCAACCCGCTCTCGTCGTCGTTGATGAAGACGCTGGCGGTGATGTGCATCGCGTTGACCAAGCACAGTCCTTCGCGGACGCCACTCTCGCGCAGGCATTCGTCGACCTGGGCGGTGATGTTGACGAAGGCGCGGCGCGCGGGGATGTCGAACCAGAGTTCCTGACGATAGCTTTTCATGGCGGCTGAAAGCTATTGTCCACGAACCGAGGCGCGGTTGTCGCCTGCGGTTACGGTTTCACCGCCGCAGACCCGGTGGGCAGACCGGACCTGTGGCGGACTCGGATCGCGAAGTGGATACTGCGCGATCGCGAGGCTGGCAGCGGGCGCGCGGCATTGCGCCCGCAAGAGATCACCGCAACGGATGCGGCTTGGGAAAAGCGTGACTGCCTCTGGTCTTATCGGCGCGAGGCCGGCCTGGTTTAGGCAGAAACATGGAGGCACAGAAAGCTGTTACGTCCGTCGGGCAAGACAGGCAGCGGGGAAGCGCGGTGCCACCGGGGGCGACACCGCGCACGGGAACAGCTTGATTGGCTGGGATTGATTTCGGTTTGGGATGACAGTGGGAGATTTCCGCCCGCGGCGCGGCTCAGGCGGAGGTGCCGAGCCGGGCATCGGGCGCGGCGTTGCGCGCCAGTTGCGTTTCCAGCACGTGATACAGCTCCGCGGGGAGAACCGGCTTGGCCAGAAAAGCGCTCATGCCGGCGGCGAAGCAGGCCTTGACGTCGTCCTGCATCACATGCGCGGTCATGGCGACGATGGGAGTTTTTCGAGCCGAGTCGCGCTCCAGATCCTGGATCTCGGCGGTGGCCTGGAAACCGTCCATCTCGGGCATCTGCAGATCCATCAGAACGGCGTCGAAGCGCTGGGCGCGGAACAGATCGACGGCCTCACGGCCGTTGCAGGCCAAGGCCACGGCGTAGCCCTGCTTCTCGAGCAGGATGCGCGCCAGTTTCTGGTTGACCATGTTATCTTCGGCGACGAGAATGCGCCGCGCGCCCGCGCCACAGGGCAGCGCCAGATGTTCGCTGGGCGCAGTGGGCGGCGCGGCGGCGAGTGGATGTTCGGGGCGGCCGAGACGAGCCGTGAAATGGAACCGGCTACCCCGGCCGGGCTCACTTTCGACCCAGATCCGGCCAGCCATGAGCGCCACCATGTGAGTGCAGATGGAAAGCCCCAGGCCGGTGCCGCCATAGCGCCGCGTCATGGACCCGTCGGCCTGCTGGAAAGCCTCAAAAATCAGCTTCTGCTTTTCAATCGGAATGCCCATGCCCGTGTCCTCGACGACGACATGCAGCAGCACCAAACGCTGCTCCGTCTCGTCGGCCCAGACACGCACCGCGACGCCGCCGCGCTCGGTGAATTTGAGCCCATTGCTGACCAGGTTGAGGACGATCTGGCGCAAGCGCAGAGGGTCGCCTTCGAGAGCTGCCGGAAGGCTTGGATCGATGCTGCAATCGAGCGCCAGTCCGCGCGCGCGCGCCAGCGGCAGCATGGTCTGCACGGCGCCGCCGATACAGTCCGCGAGTTCCACCAGGGTGCGGTCGAGGACCATCTTGCCGGCCTCGATCTTGGAGAAATCGAGCGCATGATTCAACAATTCCAGCAGCGCCTGAGCCGACTCCTGGGCGGTTTCGACGTACTCCTTCAACTCGGGTGAATCGGCCAGCGGCCGCGCCAGGGCCAGCATGCCCATGACGCCGTTCATCGGCGTTCTGATCTCGTGGCTCATGTTGGCCAGGAACTCGCTCTTGAAGCGGTTAGCCGCTTCGGCCCGCAGCTTGGCTTCGGCCAGTTCCCGGGTGCGCTCGTCCACGGCCGACTCGAGGCGGCGGTGCGCGGCCCGATGCACCAGTTCCTGCCGGCGCAGGATGCCCATCACCAGAGCGATGTAACCGACGGCGGCGAGCAGGCGGAACCACCAGGTCTGCCACCACCGTGGCAGGACCACGAACGACACGCGGGCCGGCTGCGTGCTTTCGATGCCCGCACCGCTGATTCCAAGGACCTCCAGCGTGTACTCGCCGGCGGGCAGATTGGCGAATTCGACTTCGCGTTGCGCGGTGCCGGTCCAAGATTCGGTGAGCCCGAGCAGCCGGTAGCGGAAGCGAACCGCATTCTCGTTCAGGAAGCTCAGCGCGACGAAGCCGGCGTGGAACGCGCCGGCGCCGGACTGGATGGCGCGCGGCGGCCCAGCCAGCAGATCGTGCTTGCCGATGGTCGCCGAGATCAGTTCCGTGGATGGCGGAGGGGGCCGGAATGCGCCCGTGCCCGGCATGAACCGCGAGACACCCTGGCTGGTGGAGATCCAGACGCTGCCGTCGGGGTCGGAGAAGAATCCGAACTCATTGCAGTTCTCCCCCAGCAGCCCATCCTGCCGCCCGTAATGATTCCAATGCGCGCCATCGAACGCATCCACGCCTTTGTCGGTGCCGGCCCAGATCCAGCCGCGCTGATCGGTTCCGATGAAGAAGCCCAGATAACCAACGCCGCCATCGTGCTGGGGGAAGTGGTCGATGCGCGGCGGCGATGCGCGGGGATCGAGGCGCGCCAGACCGAGCGCTTCTCCATAGGTCAGCCAGACCATCCCATCCGGACCCTCCACGACCGAACTAACCTGCTGAGACAGCAGACCATCGCCGCGGGTGAACACGCGCCATTGGCCGCCGCCCAACAGTGCCACGCCTTCATTGGTCGCGAACCAGACCCGGCCATTAGAGCCGAAGCTGAACATGCGGGCCTGCAGGCCCGGGAAGGCATCGGGCGGAGGCAGGGCGTCGAAGTGCAGACCTTGCGGGGTCCGCCGGCCACGGGAGATGCCGCCGGCTGAGGCGACCCACAGCGTTCCCTCGTGGTCGAACCGCAGGCAGCTTACCGACTGACCGGAGAGACCACTGGAGGGCCCATAGATCCGCTCCGCGCCGTGGCCGTGGTCGAGGCACAGGACATCGCCCGATGTCCCGCCAGCACAGACGGTTCCATCCCGGTCCGTGGCGACTGCGAGGAGCGACTCCGAGGCCAGGCGGCCGGCAGCGGCGATGCGCCAGCGCTTGCGATCGGGGTCCAGCCGCCACAGGCCCTGGGTGGTGGCGGCCCACATCGTGGCTTGCGCATCCTTGGTTATGTGGAAGACCTCGAGCGCGCCCAGGCCTTCCTTCGCGGTCCAGGACTCCCACTGCCCGAAGCCCAGACGGCGCACCAGCCCCCATCCCGCGAGGCCCAGCCAGAGCGAGCCCTCGCGGTCGAGCAGAACGGCCTCGACCGACTCCCCGGGCAGACCCTGATCGCCGCGGATCGCCAGCCAGTCGCGCTCATCTCTGATTAGCAGGCCGCGATTGGTCGGCACGCCGAGCATTCCTTCAGGGCCGGCATACAGACGCAGGCCCTTCGAATCCTTGGGAAGCTGCGGCGCGGATGGTTCAAAGCGGGCAGCCGCATGCGCCTTTTTCCAAAGCCCCGCGTCCGAGCGCGCCCACAGCACGCCTGCGTTGTCGGTCACCAGACCGGACCAACGTCCCGCCGGCAGGCCCGATTCGCGGCCCCAGACCTGCGTTCGCGTCCCCTGCTGGGAACAGATGCGCTGCCCGCAGCCGTACCACAGAACACCGTCTGGATCCACGTGGACGGAGTAGGCGCCAGAGTCCTTTCCGCCAGAAGGGCTCAGGCGCCAGGCCCACGAGCCGTCCTTGGACTGGCCGAACCAGAGCCCTTTGCGGCTCGAAATCACCAATTGGCCTGGGCCGGGGCATGCGAGCTGCGGGTGGTCGTCCCCGCTGAGCTGGCCCGGAAAGCCGGTGGTTTCAAAGCGGTCGTGGAGCCGTCGCGCGGGCCCGTGCGAGCCGAGAGTCCACAGCGTGCCATCGGCCGCCAGCTTCAGATCATAGACTGAGCTCGCGCTCAGACCGTCGGCGGGTCCGTACTCGCGGAACTGCCGTCCGTCGAATCGGAACAGGCCGTTCCTGGTTCCAATCCACAGGAAGCCCGGGCGATCCTGCACCAGGCACTGCACGGACAGGTTCCCCAGTCCTTCCTCCTGCCCGTAGAGTTTGAAGTTGTAGTGCTGAGCGGACAGCGAGACGCTCAGCCCCAGCAGCGCGAGGCACCATGACAGGAGCGAACGCCAGCGGAGCGTGCCCTTGAACAAGGACACGCGGCTCATTCTAAGATTTCGTCGGCATGGCACAGCGCGAAGTTAACCGGATGCGGTTCCGCTAAACACCAGCTACTCGTAGTCTTACGGAAGCGGGACCGTGCGTGCAAGGGTGAATCTTCATGGCCGCCCTATCGAGGGCGTGCCGCGCGGGTATGCCAGCTCCACCGTCGGCCTCATTCCCACTTGCTAACCTCAAAGAGAAGGCCGTTCTCAAACGCGCGAGAGGTTGGCCGGAGCTCGATCCGGGGCCTCAATGCCGGGCCGTTGCCGATGCCCACAGGCGCCCTGCGAACGAATCCGCCGCAATCAACGCAATCCTGGAGCGAACATTGACTTCATCCCCCACCGCGACCACCCCTGGCGACACTCACCTGGATGAGTTGCTGCGCTACCTGAACCTGAAACTCGCCGCGATGGGCCAGCCGACCAGCCGCAGCACGGCCGACCCCTACTCGCTCGAAGTCGCGATGCCGCTGCTCCGTAACCATTATCAGAAGGACCTGCTGCTGGGCGATATGCTGTGTCCCGCGGATGCGCGGATTCAGGCCTTTCTGGACAATCAACTGGCCGCCACCTGCGTGGCGGGCGTGCCGCGGCTGCCCAGCCTCGCGTTCGTCCTGGACCGGCCGGGGCTGGCGCGCGTGATGTCGCTGCCGGCGCGGGGCGACAGCATCGCCTCGCCGTACTTGCAGTCGTACCGCATCGTGCAGGGCGTGCTGCACAATCCGAAGAGCGACCGGCGGACGACGCAGGGTGTTTTCCACATCGTCGAGGGCGGGCTGCCGGTGCCGACCGACAAGATCACAGTGCCGAAAAAGGCCTTCGCAACGCTGCTCGAGCGGGCGCTCGACCCGCCGGAGAGCGTGCTGGCGCTGCCCTTCACCGCGGACCAGCAACAGCAGGCCCGGATGTTCGTGTCGCTGCTGCTGCGCCCGATCGTCTGCCCGGCGACGGGCAGTGAGCCGGAAAAGCGCATGGAGATTCGCTGCTTCGCGCCGGCCAGTCTGGTCAGCAACCTCGATTTCATCGAAGCCATCTTCGGCAACGGCGGCGATCCGTATCTGCCCGAAAACGATGCCGCGCTGGACGCGCCGCACTGGACCGGCCACACGGGTTGCGTGATCGTGGCGCCGCACATCGTCGGCATCCGGAAGAAGGATCTCGGCCTGCCGCACGTGAGCGCGGCGACCGAGCGCCAGCGGCGCGACGGCATGTGCTGGGAGAAGGAAGACGAAGCCTACAACGGCGGCAAGGCCTTTAAGCTGACCTGCCGCGATGATTCCGGCGTAATTGTGTCCATAATTGCGGATAATTACTACGGATATTGCAAGAAAGAGGTCAAAACTCAGATCAGTTTCTCGGCAAATCTGTTCGGATTATGCGAAGAAGAGCACGCCGGCGGAGCAATTGCCTTCGCCGCCTACGTTCTCGGCCAGGAGTTCTACGCCGATCGCACGGTGCCGCTGAAGAAGACGACGTTCGAGGCGGCGCTGCGGATGCTGGGCCAGCGGGCGGAGCAGAAGCCCGGCCGCTACGCCGTCGACCGGCGCTATGCCGACGTGTATTACCTGCCCGAAAACGCCGAGTTCCATGTGCGCGAGGGTTTCGTGAAGTGGCCGGCAGACGGCGGCATGCAACAACTCGTGCTGAGCATCGGCGACACCTACGTGCTGCCGTCGGGATACCGCGTGTGGCTGGAGAAGCAGCGCGGCGGCACGTCGTGGCGACTGGTGGGCTCGGCGGCCGACGGCACGCTGTGCCACAAACCGTCCACGGTCTCGGGCGGAGGCAAATCGGAGATCTCCAAGTCCATCACCAGCGTGTTGCTGGAGGGACCGATATTCGTGAAAGACTACCACGACGACATGCGGGAGGTGGCCGAGATTCTGAAGAGGGATTACTCCTCGATCTACGTCCAACCGCGCACCGGCGAGCGGCCCAAGCGGCCGATCCTGAGCCCGGAGCGCTCGCTGGGCTCGGTGATCAAGCTGCTCACGCCGTCGCCCGATTACAAGGAGGAGTACAACGACTGGCTGAGGAAACTCCCGCAGACCATCCGCCAGCTCGTCACCACGGTCAAACGCTATTACCGCACCGAATGGGGCGACGACTGGAAGCCGCATTTCACCGTCGATCGGATCAACGGCTTCCTGGGACACGAGCTGAAATACGACAACCAGAAGATGGTGAGCAACTATCTGCGGGTGGGCTTCGATCCCGAAGGGTCGTGGCGTATTTACAAGCTCCGGCCGGACTTTCATCCGGCCGAGAAGGTGCAGGCCGAGGACGACATTACGGCGTCAGTGGTGGTGCCGCGTGAGAGCCTGAACAACCTCGATGCGCGCTACACGAATCCGAGCGTCAAACTGGTGACCAACTGCGAGGCGCTGCTGTTCCAGCGTCCGGATGAGGCGATCCATCGCGGCTTCGACGCGCAGGCCGAGGCCGACCTGGCGGCGCCCGGCACGTTCATCTCGAACTTCGAGCCGCTGACGGTGGAACAAGCGCGGGCGATCGTCCACCACGTGGTCGAGTTCGACAAATACACCGAGCCGATGAAGCGGCTGCTCAGAGGCTTCGTCGCGGGCTGCGGCGTCTCCTACGCCGTCTCGTCGGCGCATCCGCGCATGGTCGATGGAAGCCCGTCGAAGAACCCGCGCTATCTGCAGCAGCGCCCGGACGTGGTCAACGCGCGCGGGACGTACCTGGCCGAAATCAGCGCGCGGCTGGACCGCGAAATCCCGGCGGAAGGGCGCGTCCATTTCCCGGTGAACGCGGTACTCGCCGGACGCCGCGGCAGTCCGCCGGACGCGAAGATCGGCCTGCCGCCGCTGGCGGTTTACAGCCCGATCCACTACCAGGAACTGCCCGAGCTGTTCATGGATTTCACGTGCAGCCTGACCGGCAAATCGCCCTCCACGACGGGCTTCGGCAGCGAAGGCGCGATGACCAAAGGCCCATTCAACGCCCTGTGGCCGGTGGTCGATCTGGACAACGCGCTGATTTCGTTCATCCTCACGGGCTATGCCGGTTTCACCACCGCCGCGGGCTACATCGGCGCGCAGTTCCGCGTCGATCACGACATCAGCATGCTGGTGCCGGAGCTGTGGTGCCGGATGAAGCCGGAGGAGCGCGACCCGGCGTTTCTGATCCGCAGCGGCTACCTGGAGAAGGTGGATGATTTCGAAGCAGGCGGCCGCAAGGTGCTGGCGAGCCGGCTGGGCTACCGCATCACGGCGCTGTTCGCGGACCAGTTCCTGGGCCGCCTGTTCGAGACGCCGGACGGCGTGTTCACCGAAGAGATGCTGCGCCCGGAGAAGCAGGACCCGGCAGCGTTCGCCGCCGGCGTGGACGCGATCGTCGAATCGCAGCGCCGCGTGGCCCTGAATTACTTCGAAGACGGCAGCGTGGAGGCGGCCTGCCCGCCGTTGAAGGCGCTGCTGCACATCATGGCGCACGGCGTGTATGAGGGCATGGGCGTGGAGCACGCGGAGCTGCGCGCGATGTTCACGCGCGAGCACGTGCTGGAAAGTGAGTGGTACGACGAACGCCTGCGGGTGAAGCAGCAGCGCGACGTCGCGCTGTGGCGCCGGCATATCGCGGCGCTGGAGGCATTCGGCGCGACGCCGGCCCTGGCGGCCGGGGGCCATGTGGACGCCGCGGCCCTGCTCGCCTCGGCGCGCCAACAACTCGCGCGCGTCGACTCCGCCGAATACCTGGGCGAGTTGACGGGCACCATCGGCGCGGACCCGTTCCACGGCCAGATTCCGGCGGCGGGCTAAAACCGCCATTCCGACAGAAGAAAACGGGCGTCCTCGACCAGTGGCGCAAACGCGGGGGCGAGGCGGCTGAAAGTCCGCACGGCGCAGAGGGAGCGGCTTAGGCACGCAATACATCCGCTCCCTGACGGTCGCGGCTCAGAAACAACCCGCGAGTGGTCGTGGCTGGGGGGTGACCCGCGGCTGCCCAGTGGCAGCGCAGGTCCGGGTTCGCGCTTGCGGATTTCGAATAGCCGTGTACAATCTTAAGAACTCACGGCTTTCTGGGAAAATGGCCGGGCAAGCAGGTGGCAATGCGCAAGGCGCTGACCTTTCTGGGCATCCTCAACGATTCGGATATCGACTGGCTGGTGACGACGGGTTCGAAGCGCGAGGTCGCGCCGGGCCAGGCGCTGGTGACGGAGGGAGTGCCGATCGATTCGGTGTTCCTGGTGATCGACGGACGCTTCTCGGTGACGGTGTCGGCGCTGGGCGGACGCGAAGTGGCGCAGTTGATGTCGGGCGAGGTGATCGGCGAAATGTCGTTTGTCGATTCCTATCCGCCGTCGGCGTCGGTGCAGGCACTCGAGCGCTCGGCGGTGTTGGCCGTGCCGCGGGCGCGGCTCAGCGCCAAGCTGAACGACGATACGGCGTTCGCGTCGCGATTCTACCGCGCGCTGGCCGTGTTCCTGGCGGACCGGCTGCGCAGCACGGTGGCGACGCTGGGCTACAGCTCCAACGAAGTCCTGGACCAGGACAAGCTTTACAGAGACGAAATCGACCCGGAGACGCTGGATGCGATCTCGCTCGCCGGAGCGCGCTTCGAGTGGATTCAGAAGAAGCTGCGGTCGGTTTGAGGACGGAGAACTGAGCCGCAATGGCCTCCCGGAACACCAACCTATACCGCGCCAAGGCGCTGGAGCGCTTCGCCTCGCCGGACAATCTGGAACGGCTGGTGCCGGCGGTGCACCGGCGCGACTGGATGCCGGTGCTGGTCACGGGCGTGCTGTTCGCGTTGGGGCTGTTCTGGGCCGTGGCCGGGAGCGTACCGACGGTCGTGGCCGGGCGCGGGGTGCTGCTGAAGCCGCGGCGCGTGGTGCGCGTGCAAGCCCTGAGCGGCGGTCGGCTGCTGGTGCTGACGGTGCGCGCCGGCGACGCGGTCGAGAAGGGCCAGATCATCGGCAAGCTGGACCAGTCGGAGATTCGCAAGCGCATCGAAGAGGACCACGCGACTGTAGCGACGCTGGGGGGGCAGGATCGCGTCAAGATCGCCTCCGACCAGCAGCGGCTGCAGTTGCAGATGCAGCAGGACGCCGCCGAGCGGAGTTCGCTGGCGGTGCAGCGCTCGACGCTGGAGTCCTCACTGGCCAACGCGCGAGCGCTGGTCGAGCCGCTGTCGGAACATCGCGGCGCGGTGCACGAAATGGTGAAGCAAGGGCTGCTGGGGCGGGCCGCGCACGAGGTGTCGGACGCGGAGTTCGCGTACCGCGATAATGACATCCGCATCGCGGAATACCAGTCGAGACTATCGCAGATCGACGGACAGTTGAAGCAAATCGAAACGCGCCAGGCGCAGCTCAGCCGCGAGACGCTGGAGGTTTCCACGGCCCGCCGGAACCAGATCGGCGAGATCGCGAAGAACATCGCCATCAACGAGGTGCAGCTGCGGCAGAACGGCGACATCCGCAGCGAGTTCGGCGGACGCGTGATGGAAGTGCTGGCCACGCCGGGCCAGGTGCTGCCGCCGGGCGCGGCGGTGCTCTCGCTGCAGATTGAAGACCCGGACACAACGCTGACCAGCATCTCCTACTTCCCGATTGCCGACGGCAAGAAGATCCAGCCGGGCATGCGCATCCAGGTAACGCCCGACACGGTGGAGCGCCAGCGCTTCGGCGGCATCCTGGGTACGGTGACGAAGGTCTCCCCGCTGCCGGTGACGAGGGAGGGGGCGCAAAGCGTGGTGGGCAATTCTGACGTCGTGCAAACGCTGATGAGCGGCGGCGCATATATCGAGGTGACGGCGCGGCTCGAGACCGACCCGGCGACCTTCAGCGGCTACCGCTGGTCGTCGTCGCGCGGGCCGAACTTGAAGATGTCGTCGGGACTGACGCACCTCAGCCGGGTGACGGTGGAAGGGCGCGCGCCGATCACGTATCTGCTGCCCATCCTGCGCGAATCGTCGGGGATCTACTGAGGAGCGGCCACGCAGTGAAGAGGAAAGAGTCGCCGCTACCTTCGACCAGGGTCCGCACACCGATGGTGTTGCAGATGGAGGCCGTCGAATGCGGCGCCGCCGCGCTGGCGATCATTCTGGGCTACTACCGGCGCATCGTTCCGCTGGCCGTGCTGCGGCGCGAGTGCGGAGTTTCGCGAGACGGCTCGAAGTGCTCGAACGTCTGCAAAGCGGCGCGCAACTACGGCCTGGTGGCCAAGGCGTTCAAGAAGGATCTGCCCGGGCTGAAGAGCCTGCGGTACCCCTACATCGTCTTCTGGAACTTCAACCACTTCCTGGTGGTCGAGGGCTACCGCAACGGCCGGGTGTACCTGAACGACCCGGCCAGCGGCCCGCGCAGCGTGGATCTGGAGGAGTTCGACGAGAGCTACACGGGCGTGGTGATGGTCATGGAGCCGGGGCCTGAGTTCCGGCCGGGCGGCCGCAAAAAGAGCATGCTCGGGAGCATCCGCGAGCGGCTGAAAGGCTCGCTGCGGCCGCTGCTGTTCGCGGCATTCACGGCGCTGCTGCTGGTGCTGCCGGGCCTGGCGACGCCGGCGCTGACCCAGACCTTCGTGGACAAAGTGCTGGTGCAGGGCTTTCGCGACTGGGGCCGGCCGCTGGTGCTGGGCATCATGCTGGCCGCGCTGCTGAAGGCGTTTCTGACGAGCATCGAGCTGCGCGTGTTGCGCTTCATGCAGATCAAGCTGGCGGTCTCGATGGCGGGCCGTTTCGTGTGGCAACTGTTCCATCTTCCAGCGGCCTTCTACGCGCAGCGTTACGCGGGCGAGATCAGCAGCCGCATCGCGTTGAACGACAATGTCGCCGCGGTGCTCTCGGGGCGCCTGGCGACAACGGCCATCGACGTCCTGATGATGATCTTCTACCTGGCGGTGATGCTGCAGTTCGACGTGCGGCTGTCGCTGGTGGCGGCGGCATTCGCCGGGCTGAACTTCGCCACGCTGCGCTGGATCGCGCGCAAACGCGTGGAGGGCAACTACCGGCTGGCCGCAAACACGGGCAAGACGGTGGGCTTCGGCATCGCGGGCCTGCAGAGCATCCGCACGCTCAAAGCATCGGGCCTGGAGTCCGATTTCTATGCGCGTTGGGCCGGCTACTTCGCCAATCTCGGCATATCGCAAACGGAGCTGGGCCAGACCAACAACGTGCTGGGCGTGCTGCCCGGGTTTCTGACGGCTCTAATGACCGCGTGCATCCTGGTGTTCGGCGGTTTCGAGGTGATGCGCGGCCAACTGAGCATCGGCCAGTTGGTCGCATTCCAGAGCCTGACGACGAGCTTCCTGCTGCCGGTGATCAGCCTGGTCAGCCTGGGCGAAACGCTGCAGGTGCTGGAGGGCGAGTTGAGCCGGCTGGACGACGTGCTGAGCAATCCGGTGGCGCCGGAGCCGGAGCCGGGCGATCGAGGGGCCGGGATGGCGGTGCGGCTGCAAGGGCGCCTGGAGTTTCGCAACGTCTCATTCGGCTACAGCGCAGTGATCCCGCCGCTGATCGAGGGGCTGTCGTTCACCTTGCAGCCGGGCCAGCGCATCGCGCTGGTGGGCGGCAGCGGATCGGGCAAGTCGACCATTGCCAAGCTGGTGGCGGGCCTGTATCTGCCGACCGGCGGCGAGATCCTGTTCGACGGGGTGCCGGCCAGCCAGATTCCGCGCGAGGTGATGGCGCACTCGCTGGCGATGGTGGAGCAGGACATTCTGCTGTTCGGCGGGACGGTGCGCGACAACCTGACGTTGTGGGACGCCTCGACGCCGGAGGAGAACGTGGTGCAAGCGTGCGAGGATGCCCTGATCGACGACGCGATCCGCGCGTTGCCGGAGGGCTACCGGAGTTCGCTGCTGGAGGGCGCGGCCAACCTCAGCGGCGGCCAGCGGCAGAGGCTGGAGATCGCGCGCGCGCTGGCCTGCAACCCGTCGCTGCTGATCATGGACGAGGCCACCAGCGCGCTGGACGCCGAGACCGAGCGGCTGATCGACCGCAACATCCGGCGCCGGGGCTGCAGTTCGGTGATCGTGGCGCACCGGCTGAGCACAATTCGCGATTGCGACGAGATCGTGGTGCTCGACCAGGGCAAAGTGGTGCAGCGCGGCACGCACGCCGAGATGGTCCGCGCAGGGGGCCACTATCTGCGGCTGCTGGCCGACGATCCCGCGGCGCAGGCGCATACGGGCGAGGAGAGTGCGGCGTGAGCGGGCCACCGGCGAAGAACCCGGCCGAGGGCCTGGAGCTGTGGGACAACCAACCGCTGTGGCTGGACGACGCGGGGACGGCGTGGCGGCTGGAATCGGGCGCGCTGGGCGTGTTTGCGACTACGCGCGAGACGGCGGCTGGCGCGTCGACCGAAGACGGCGGCGCGCGTAGCGTCACGGGCGCGCGGCACTTCCTGTTCGCGATCGCGCCGGGAGAGATCGTGCCGCCCATGCCCGCGCCGGCGGGCGAATGGCAACTGATGGCGCTGGCGCTCGAAGAGAGCCGCATCCGGCCGCTACCGTATCCGCCGCCTGAGCCGGATGAGGAGCTGGAGCGAGCGATCCGGCACTGGCTGGAGTCGCTCGGCCGCGCGGCCGGCGACCCGGATTTCGCGCCGTGGCCGGGAGAGAGCGCGGTGCAGGCGCTGGCGCGGCTGAGGCCGGCGTTCTACGAGGCGTGGGCGCAGGTGGCGGCGCGCAAGGAAGCCGAGGACCGGCAGCGGTTCGAAGAGCGCCGGCGCGTGGACCAGGCGCTGGCCTCGCGCGCGCTGGAGCATCTGGCCGATGCCGCGGCCAGCGGGACGCGCGAACGCATACCGCTCGAAGGTTCGCACTTGCTGGTGGCGCTGCGGGCGATTGGACGCGCGCAAGGCATCACAGTGCGTCCGGCGATGGACGATGGAAGCCGGCACACGCAGCTCTCGGCGATCGCCCAGCGCTCCGGATTCCGCACACGGATGGTGGTGCTGAGCGGCATGTGGTGGGAGAGCGAAAACGGGCCGCTGCTGGCGTTCCTCAAAGAGGATAGCCGCAGCGTGGCGCTGCTACCGGCCCAGCCGGGCCGCTGGGGCGGTCCGCGCTACGAACTGTTCGACCCGGCCGACGGGAGCCGCCGGCGCGTGGATGCGGAAAGCGCGTTCGCGCTCGAGCCGCGCGGCTACGTGCTGTACCGCGCGTTTCCGCGGGACCGGCGCACGGCAGCGCTGATCCGCTTCGCGCTGCACAACAACTGGCACGATCTGCGGACGATCGCGCTGGCGGGGATCGCCGCGATGGCGCTGGGCCTGGTGGCTCCGCAGGCCACGGCGGTGTTGATCGACCAGGCGATTCCGGACGCCGACCGCAGCATGGTGTGGCAACTGGGGCTGGCGATGCTGGCCTCGGCGGTGGGGGCGATGCTGTTCCTGTTGACGCAGTCGCTGGCGACGCTGAGGGTGCAGAGCGCGCTGTACACGGAGCTGCAGGCGGGGGTGTGGGACTTCCTGCTCAAGCTGCGCCCGGCGTTCTTCCGCCGCTTCACGGCCGGCGAGCTGAGCGCGCGGGCCTACGCGCTGACGCGCATCGAGCAGATTCTATCGACCGAAGCGCTACGCACGCTGTTCGCCGGAACAGCCTCGTTCCTGACGCTGGCTCTGATGTTCTACTACAGCCTGAAGCTGGGCTGCATCGCGCTGGCGAGCGGTGGGGTCATCGTGGGCTGGATGGCGCTGCGCATGCGGCGGCTGGTGCGGCTGCAGTCCCAGGTGCAGGAGGTGGAAGGGCTGCTGTCGGGCGTGGTGCTGCAGTTGATCAACGCGGTGTCGAAGCTGCGGGTGGCCGGCGCCGAGCGGCGCGCGTTTGCCTATTGGGCGAGAGAGTACGGCCGCAAGCAGTCGCTGAGCCTGCGGGTGCAGGCCTTGAAGGACCAGATCCGGCTGGTGAACCTGACGGTGCCGGTGCTGGCGCTGGGCTGCTCGTTCCTCTACATGCTGGGACCCGGCGTGCCGGGCGCGGGGCCGGCGGACGGAGCGCCGCTGCCGCTGGGCACGTTCCTGGCCTTCATCGCCGCGCAGACCATCTTCCTGACCAGCCTGACACAGGCCGGCGACGTGCTCTCGGGGATGGTGCAGGCGCACACGCTGTGGATCCGCACGCGCACGATTCTCGACGAGACGCCCGAGGTGGACGCGACTAAGACGAGCATCGGCCGGCTGCGGGGCCGCATCGATATCGAGCACGCAACGTTCCGCTACCGCGACGACGGCCCGCTGACGCTGGACGACGTCACGATCCACGCCGAGCCGGGCCAGTGCATCGCATTGACCGGGCCGTCGGGCAGCGGCAAGTCGACCATCCTGAACCTGCTGCTGCACTTCGAGACGCCCATGTCGGGGGCGATCTACCTGGACGGGCAGGAGCTTTCGAGCCTGGACATCACGGCCGTGCGGCGGCAGATCGGCGTGGTGACGCAGGACGGCAAGATCATGTCGGGTTCGATCTTCGAAAACATCGCCTGCGGCGGCTATTGCACGATGGAGCAGGCCTGGGATGCGGCCCGGGCGGCGGGTCTGTACGAGGACATCGAGAGCATGCCGATGGGCATGCACACGGTGATCGCCGAAGGCGGGGGCAACATCAGCGGCGGGCAGCGGCAGCGGCTGCTGATTGCCCGCGCGCTGGTGCGCAACCCGAGCATCGTGGTCTTCGACGAGGCCACGAGCGCGCTGGACAACCGCACGCAAGCGATTGTCACCGCCAGCCTGAACCAGCTCAACGTGACGCGAATCCTGGTGGCGCACCGGCTGAGTACGATCCGGCAGGCCGACCGGATCTACGTCGTCGAAGCCGGCCGCGTGGTGCAGCAGGGCGGTTACGACGAACTGGTGGCCGCGGAGGGTCTGTTCGCCCGCCTGGTACAGCGGCAGAGCGCCTGAACGCCTGATTGTAAGTTTATTATTTACAATTACTTACAGTATTTCTGTCAGGAGCCCGAGGGCACCTGGGACGCCGTCAGCCGCGCTGCTTGAACCTTCCCGGCGGGAGCGGGCAACGTAGCGTGCGCAACAAAGTGGAGGATCAAAGCCAATTATCGACTTTTCTTTTTAGAATGATTGACTTATATTGGCTATCTTTCGGACATTTGGATCCAATAGTGAACCCACGCCAAAGAGTGCGCTCGTACAACGTGCACGACAAAAAGAAGGAACAAAGCCAATTGTCTAGTTTGTTTATTAGAATGATTGACTTAGGCTGTGCATATTCGCTAAATATTCGGAATTGTCAAAGAACGGGGCCAGCGCGCCGTGCAGGCGGCTGGCTGCTTCGAGCTTACTCCCGGCCGTCAAGCGAAAGGCGCAACGGGATTCGAGCGCGCGGTGCCGGGAAGGCGGGCGGAGGATTCGGGCGCGCGATTGTCTACGAAGTGGTAAGCTATTCACTACATTGTGGACAGTTGAGGGAAGATTCAAGGATGCAGGCGAGGGCCGAGGTATACGAGGCGCGGCGCTTCAGGCTAAATCATCTAACGATAAGTCATTTCTTTAGTTAATATTGCGACTTTAAGTTAAACGGATCAGGGAGCCGGTGCGGTGGCGATGGGGCGATTGGCATACTACTTGCACACTAGTGTGCAGATAGAGTATTTGCCATAAACTTGGCGAGCGGGGCGGATTCGATGATTCTTCATTGACTCCGTATGAATCGAAAACTGGCAGAGCGAGGGCGCGAGCATGGCACTGGGGCCACGCGGAAGCGTTCGTGGGATGGCAGACAAGTCTGGAAACCGCACAAGGAGCACACAATGAGCACGAACAATTCACAGGATCCGGAAACGAAGGCCGAGGGCGAACTGAGCGAGGAGCAGGAGAGCGAAGTGTCGGGCGGGATCGGTTCCCAGAGCAGCGGCGCTGGCGCGGGCAAGGTGACCTTCAATCCGTTCTAGTCAGGCTGTGGGCGGCTGACAAGAGAACACGAAGCCGGAAATCACCGACTCCCTCTCGCCAGCCGGTCGGATGACCTTTTTTCGAGCTTCTCCGATGAGGAGGAATTCCGCTGTCGCGTGCATAATGGGCAGCGAAAACCTAAAACGCGTGCAACCGCCAGACATGGCGCGACCGCAAAAAGGAAACACAAGCATGAGCAATTTAGATCCCGAGATCAAGCCGGAAGGCGAACTCACTGACGAACAGGCCAGCGACGTGTCAGGCGGCGGCGGGCATCCGCCGAGTCAAGGCGCGTAACCCGCTTCTTCTCAACCAATGAAATGACCGCCGGGGCGTTGCGAGGAGGATGGATGCCCCGGCGGAAAAGCTTCGAGCTTCGGCCGATCCCGATCGAGACAGCGGTCTCAGACACGCGCCGGCGGCGGACAGATTCTCCGGCGCATGAAGATCGCGGGCGGGGAGGGGTTGAATCGGGAAAACGATTGAGCCGCAAGAATTCTTCGGGGGCGACCGGACCGGGTCGCCCCCCATTGTTTTGCGCACTCGGGCTGAACGTGGCGACAGCCTACACCGGACCTGGCCGGCGCGCCCCAAACCGATTCGCTGGCTGAGTGTGAATCGAGGCAGTCCGGCCGTTGCGATGAGGGACGGGACGAGGCGCCGGATCCCGCCTGATTGACGCGCCGGTTCCCTGCTCCCGCTGCTCCAGATCGCGTCTTCTTCCACACAGGTTCCAGACGGGTTTCCCCTCCCGACAGCCTAGCCCGCATTTCTCACACTCCACGAGCCGGCGTGGCGCAGACACTCGTGTCTGCCGTGTCGAGACTCGTCTCGACACCTGTTGGCGGGCACGACACAGTGTCGAAGGCAAAGCGCCGGCAAGAGTGCCGGCGCGGCAGGCATGAGTGCCTGCGCCACGTTGAGGTGCCCGAACACTTGCGAGAAATGCAGGCTGGTTCTGCCGACGGCCGGCGGCGCCCGCGCCGGGGCCTTCCTGGCCCCGGTATCTCACGAGTGTGGGGCGGGTCACAACGCCAGCGGCGGGCCGTCGGGAAGGCTGGCCAAATGTGCGAGTGCCTCATTGCCGGACTTCGTTTGATCGCGCTTTCAGCGGGGATTGAATGCGCTTTCAGCGGGGATTGATCGCGCTTTCAGCGCGGGTTGATGGCGTTTTCAGCGCGGGTTGATGGCGTTTTCAGCGGGAGTTGAGCGCGCTTTCAGCGGCTCGAGAGCGAGCGTTTCCGCCCCGGGACGATCACGGCGCAGGAATCTGCATCCCTACGGACTGAATCATCATCCAGTAAAATGACTGAGTAGTCATTCCCTTCGCCACGAGAGTCCAGTGTCTAAGACCAAACAAGAGGTTGTGACCGAATTCCGTTGCACCGAAATCCTCGACGCAGCCCGCAAAGTCTTTGCCGAAAAAGGGTTTAGCGAGACGACGATGGATCAGGTGGCGGAGTGCGCGGGGATTGCGAAGGGCACCCTGTACCTGTACTTCCGGTCGAAACGGGACATTTACATGGCTGCGCTGATGGAGGGGATCCGGTCGTTGAACAACGACTCGCGGCGCAAGGTCGAGGCTGCGGCAGGCGTCCGCGAGAAGCTGTGCGCGTTCATCGAGACGCGGGTCGGGTACTTCGAGCAGCACCGCGATTTTTTCCTGATATATCACTCGGAAGTCGGCAACCTGCGGTTTCCGCAGGCCAGCCATGATGGCCAGCTGAGCGAGCTGTATCTGGAGCAGGCTCAAATGTTGGAGGAAGTCTTGAAGAAGGCTGCCGCCGCGGGAGAGATCCGCGAATTACGGCCCGATTCGACGGCCTTCACGGTGTGCGACATGACGCGCGGGGTGATTGTGCAGCGGCTGCTGGGCTGGTCGCGGGCGGAACTGAATGACGATATCCAACACCTGATCGGGCTGATCTGGAGAGGAATTGCCGCATGAGAGGATTCATACTGGCGGCGCTGGGGACGGCGCTGGCATTGGTCAATGGAGGGCCGGTGAGCGCCCAGTCCGGGGCCGAGGGCGGAGCGCAGTCGATGACGGTGCCCGGTACGCCGCGTCCGGCGGGCACGTATTCGCTGGAGGGTCAGGGGCAATACCTGGGCGGCGTGACCGCGGGGCAGGCGACATCGGAAGAGCTGGCGCTGTCCCTGGAAGATGCGATTCAGCGCGGCCTCAAGAACAACCTCGGCGCGCTGCTCAGCGACCAGGGCCGGCGCCACAGTCAGGCCACGCGGATGCGGTCGATGGCCGATCTGCTGCCGAATGTCACGGTCCGGAGTGGGGAAACCGACATGCAGGAGAACCTGGCGGCGCTGGGATTCAGCGGCTTTCCGGGCATCCCGCAGATCCTCGGCCCATTCGCCGTGTTCGACCTGCGCGGCTACGTGACGCAGCGGGTGCTGGACCTCAGCGCGATCCGCAGTACGCAGGCCGACCGCCAGGGCGTCCTGGCCACCGAGCAGAGCTATCAGAACAGCCGCGACATGGTGGCGCTGGTGGCCGGCGGACTGTATCTGCAGACGGTGGCGGGCGAGAGCCGGGTGGAATCGGCGCGCGCCCAGGTGAAGACGGCGCAGGCGGTCTACGACCAGGCGCTGGATTACAAGCAATCGGGCCTGATCCCGGCCATCGACGTGCTGCGCGCCCAGGTGCAGCTCGAGGCTGAGCGGCAGCGGTTGATCGCCGCGGAAAACGACTTCGAGAAAATGAAGCTGAGCCTGGCGCAGGCCATCGGGCTGCCGCTGACGCAGCGCTACAGGCTGACCGACAGCCTCTCGTCCGAATCGCTGCCGCCATTCACGGTGGAGCAGGCGATTGAAAAATCGTATGAGAACCGTTCCGACTACCGCGGCGCGCAGGCGCTGGTGAAGGCGGCCGAATTCGCGCGTCGCGCGGCGGTGGCGGAGCGCTACCCGTCGGTCGGCGCCAGTTTCGACTACGGGCTGCTTGGACAAAGCGTCGTGCAGAATCACGGAACGTTCACGGCGGCGATCGGCGTGACCATCCCCGTTTTCGAGGGCGGGCGCATCGACGGCAAAGTTCTGGAAGCCGATGCGACGTTGAAACAACGCACGGCCGAGCGGGATGCGCTGCGCAGCCGGATCGAGTTCGAAGTGCGGTCGGTGTTCCTCGACCTGAAGTCCTCGCTGGACCAGGTGAACCTGGCGCGGAACGCGCTGAAGCTGGCTGAAACGCAGGTGGCGCAATCGCAGGACCGGTTCGCGGCCGGAGTAGCCAACAACCTGGAAGTGGTCCAGGCGCAGCAGGCGCTGGCCGTCGCCAGCGACAACTACATTTCCAGCCTGTTCGCTTACAACCTGGCGAAGGGCACGCTGGCGCGGGCGGCAGGCGCGGCCGAGAAACTGTTCCGCGTGTTCGTCCTGGGCGGCGCGGGCGCGGCGACGCTCGAGCGCTGAAAAGAGATTTGAGAAAACGGAGCGAAGAGACATGAGCGAGGCGGTTGATCTCCAAAACGGCGATTTGGCGGACCGGACGGCAGGCGAACCCGAGGCGCCGCCGCCCTCGCGCCTGCGCACGATTCTGATCGTGGTGGTGTTGCTGGCGCTGGTGGGCGGGTTTTTCGCCTGGCGCTATTACTCGGTGCGCGAGACCACCGACGACGCGCAGATCGACGGACATGTGAGTCCGGTGGCGGCGCGCGTGGGAGGGACCGTGATTGACATCGCGGTGCAGGATAACCAGTACGTGGAAGCGGGCGCCGTGCTGGTGCAACTCGATCCCAAGGATTATCAGGTGGCGGTGGAGCGGGCGCGCGCCGACCTGGAGGAGGCCGAAGCGACGCTGGCCGGAAGCCAGAGCGACGTGCCGATTACGACGACCAACACCGCCACGCGGCTGACCGAATCGAGCGCCGGCGTGGGCGTGGCGCAGGCCTCCATGACGACGACGGACCGGACGGTCGCGATGGCCCGGGCCGGGCTCGAATCCGCGCGCGCGACAGTGCTGCAGGTGCAGGCCAATTACGATAAAGCGGCGAAGGACGTCGAGCGATTCCGGCCGCTGGTGGCGAAGGAAGAGATCTCACGGCAGCAGTTCGACGCGGCGGTGGCGCAGGCGGACGCGCTGAAGGCGGGCTTGGCCGCGGTGCAGGCGCAGGTCAGCCAGGCCGAGGCGAATGTGCGGACGCAGGAGAGCGCATTGAACCGCGACCGCGAGCGCGTGAAAGAAGCCCAGGCCACCGAGGATCGGGCGCGCACGGGCCCGCAACAGGTGGCCGTGACGAAGGCGCACGCCGCCTCGGCCGCGGCGCGCGTGGAACAGTTCAAGGCCCAACTGCAGCAGGCCGAACTGAACCTGGGCTACACCACGGTGAGGGCGCCGGTGGCGGGGATGGTCAGCAATCGAACGGTGGAACTGGGCCAGATCGTGGGGCCGGCGCAACCGCTGGTGGCCGTGATTCCGACCGAAGATATCTGGGTGACCGCGAACTTCAAAGAGACGCAATTGCGTTCCATGAAGCCCGGGCAGAAAGCGGGCATTCTGGTGGACGTTAACGGGCGCGAATATGAGGGGCGCGTGGACAGCATCGCCGGAGCGACGGGTGCGCGTTTCAGCCTGCTGCCGCCGGAAAATGCGACCGGCAACTACGTCAAGGTCGTGCAGCGCCTGCCGGTGAAGATCGTTCTCAATGCGGGGCAGGACAAAGAGCACCGGCTGAGACCGGGCATGTCGGTCGAAGCGACCGTGTTCACGAAGTAGCCGCAGCCGGACAGGAGCGCCGTCATGTATCGTGTGCTGACAATTTCGCGGGAGTACGGGAGCGCGGGCATAAGCACGGCCCGCATGATCGCCAACAAGCTGGGCTGGAAACTGCTGGATTCGGAACTGATCGATGCGATCGTCGAGCAGGCGAATGTCGATCCGAAAGTGGCCCAGCGGTTCGATGAGCGGGTCGACCCGTGGCTGCATCGCATCAGCCGCAAGGCGCTGTGGCACGGAGCGTTTGAAGGAGTGGGCGAGCTGGACGAGACCGCGGTGTTTGACGCCCATACGATGGCCATTCTCACCCGGCGCATCGTCCTCGAGGCCGCTGAAATTGGGGACTGCATCGTGGTCGGACGCGGCGCGCAGTGCCTGCTGGCGGGCCGCGCGGGCACGTTCCACGTGTTTGTATATGCGCCGCGCGCACTGCGGATCGAACACCTGCGTAAGCGGCTGCCGGACGTCGAGAACTGCGAGCACGCGATGGACGCGGTAGACCGCCGGCGGGCGGAGTACATCCGGCTGAACTATAACCGCAACATGTACGACCCCCAGCTCTACGACCTGATGGTGAACACGCGCATCGGAGTCGAAGCGGCGGTGCGGCTCATGCTGTTCGCGATGGGCCGCGGAGAATAACGAGTGAGCGTAGGAACCGCCTCGCAGGCCCATCAACCGCTGGTGAACCCGTGGATCGTCGCCATGGCGGTCATGCTCAGCACGTTCATGGAAGTGCTGGACACGACGGTGGTGAACGTGTCGCTGCCGCACATTGCGGGCAGCGTTTCGGCGACGGTGGACGAGGCGACGTGGGTGTTGACCTCGTACCTGGTCGCGAACGCGATCATCCTGCCGATGGCGGGCTGGCTGGCGCGGCAGTTCGGACGCAAGCGGCTGTTGCTCGCTTCGACTATCGGGTTCACGATCGCATCGGCACTATGCGGCTTTGCGCCCAACCTGCCGACGTTGATCGTATTCCGCATCCTGCAGGGACTCTGCGGCGGCGCGCTGCAACCGTTGTCGCAGGCCATCCTGCTCGAGTCCTTCAAACCCGAGGATCGCGGCAAAGCAATGGGCTTCTGGGGCCTCGGCATCGTGGTCGCGCCGGTGCTCGGGCCAGTGCTCGGCGGCTGGCTGACGGACAGTTATAGCTGGCGCTGGGTGTTTTACATCAACATCCCGATCGGCATCCTGTCGGTGATCATGGCGCAGCTCTACGTCTTCGACCCGCCGTACATGAAGCGCCGCGCGGGCGGTGGGATCGATGCCTGGGGCATCGGCATGCTCGCAGTGGGGATCGGCGCGCTGCAGATCATGCTCGACAAGGGCCAGCAGGACGATTGGTTCGAATCGCATTTCATCGTCTGGCTGGCGGTGCTCACGATCGTCGGGCTGAGCGCATTCATCATCCGCGAGCTGCGCATCGAGCACCCGATCGTGAACCTGCGAGTTTTCAAGGAACGGACCTACGCCACGGGCGTTTTCCTGATGACCGTGTTGGGCTTCGTGCTGTACGGCAGCCTGGTGCTGCTGCCCATCTGGCTGCAGACGCTGCTGGGCTACCCGTCGCTGCAGGCGGGCATCGCGCTGGCGCCGCGCGGCCTCGGCTCCATGCTCGCCATGCCGTTCGTGGGCGCATTCATCGGGCGCTTCGACGCCCGCAAGTTCCTCGCGACGGGACTGTTCTTAGGATCGTTGACGCTGTGGCGCTTCTCTCAATTGAACGCCGATGTCGGCTACTGGGACCTGTTCTGGCCGCAGTTCGTCCAGGGCATGGCGCTGGCGATGCTGTTCGTTCCGCTGTCGACGATCTCGATGAACCGCATCTCGAAAGAGAACATGGGCAATGCGACCAGCTTGTTCAACTTATTGCGCAATATCGGCGGCAGCATGGGCATCGCCGGCGTCGCCACCATGTTTGCGCGGCGGCAGCAGACGTTTACGAATACGCTGAGTGCCCACGTGACGCCATACGACGCCGGGACGCAGCGCATGTCGCACGGGATGCAATCGATGTTCGGAGCCCAGGGCGCGGATCCTGCGACGGCCTACCACAAGGCCTACGTCGGACTGTTCGGCCTGGTCCAGCGGCAGGCCGTGATGCTGGCGTTCATCGACGTGTTCCAACTTCTGGCGGTGATGTTCCTGGCGATCATCCCGCTGATCCTGATCATGAAGCGGCCGGGCAAGGGCGGGCCGGGCGACGTCTCGGCCCACTAAGCGGGCGCGGCGGCCCACTCCGGACCGCATTCGCGCTGCACGCCGCCCGCGGCGATTAGATCCGCGCGCAATTCGGCGCGCAGTTCAAACATGGTCCTGCCAAACAACGGGTGGCGCACTGCGGCGGCGATTTCGGCCAGAGGCTCCAGCACGAACAGCCGCTGGTGCAGGCGCGGATGCGGAATCACGAGACCAGGCGCTTCGAGGACCAGGTCATCCCACAGCAGAATGTCGATGTCGATCAGGCGCGGACCGTTGCGCACGCTGCGCACGCGCCCCAGCCGCTGTTCAATCGCCAAGGCTATTTGAAGGAACTCGCCCGCGCTGAGCCCCGTCTCGACGCGGATCGCGGCATTGAAGAACCAGTCCTGGTCGAGCACACCGACCGGCGCGGTGCGGTAGAGCGACGAGACCGCAACCAGGCGCGCGGGCGCGGCGGATGGCGCACCGGCGGACGCGTCCGCGCCAGCCGCTGTAAGGCATTCGACAGCGCGACGCAGGTTCTCCTGCTTGTCGCCGAGGTTCGAGCCCAGACCTACGAGCACGTCAGCCATGGCGCTGGCGCACAATCTCCACCGCCGCCGCTCCGACGCCGCGATGGCGCAGGGCCGCGGGCTTCTTCAGCAGGATGCGCACGCTCATGACCGGGAACCGTTCGAGGATCCGCGTGGCCATCGCTTCCACCAGCGTTTCAATGAGCACATACTCCTTTTCGCCGGCGAGCGCCTGCAGCAGATCGAGAATCTGCGAGTAGTCGATTGTCGCCGCGATATCGCCCGACGCGGCCGCCGCGCGGATATCGGTTGCGACCGTAACGTCGGCCAGAAGCTGCTGCGGATTCCGGCGCTCCTCCGCGCTGACGCCGATGCGGCAGTCGAGCGCCACGTCGAGCAGATGAATGCGGTCGTTCATGCGCGCCTCATCCGCTCCTCATGGCGTCGGCCAGTTGCAGCGCGCGGCGGCATGGCAGAACATCGTGCACGCGCACCACGCAAGCGCCCTTCATGGCCGCGATGACCACCGCGGCGAGCGTGCCCTCCAACCGCCGGCTCGTGGCCTCCTGGCCTTGCAATGCGCCCAGAAACGATTTGCGCGACGGTCCGACCAGCACGGGCAGGCCGAGAGAAGTGAATTCTTCGAGACGCCGGAGAAGCTCGAAATTGTGGGCTGCGGTTTTGCCGAAACCGATACCGGGATCGATGGCCAGATCCGCGATGCCCGCTTCACGCGCGGCTGTGGCGCGCTCGGCCAGGAACTCGCGAACCTCGGCCACGACGTCGTCATAGACGGGGTCGAGTTGCATGTTCCGCGGCATGCCGCGCATATGCATAATCACCGCGGCGGCGTTGTGGCGCGCTGCCACGGCGAGCATCTCCGGATTGCGTAATCCAGTAATGTCGTTGACGATGCGCGCGCCCAGCCGCAGGCACGCGTCGGCCACCTCCGGCTTGGTCGTGTCGATCGACAGCGGCACCCGAGCGTCCGCGGCCAGCGCCTGCACCACCGGAACGACACGCCGCAATTCCTCATCCACGGGGACGGGCTGGGAACCGGGTCGGCTGCTCTCTCCACCGATGTCGACGATGTCGGCGCCGTCATCGATCAAAGTGCGGGCGCGCGCCAGCGCCTTTTCCGGTTCGAAGTAAGACCCGCCGTCGGAAAACGAGTCCGGCGTCACGTTGAGGATGCCCATGACGAGCGTGCGGCGAACGCCGTTGAAGAGAGAACCGCCCACAACTGACCATCGTAGCCCGCGCCCGTGCCGGGCGTTGCCCGCTCCGCTCGCGACGTTCGCGCGCGGATGGCCGCGCGCCGGGGCGTCGCGCAGTAGCAACGCGGCTGATCACTGCTTTCGCAACAGCAGCCCCGACGCAAAGGCCAACAAGCACATACACGCCGCGTAGACCGTCACGCCGGCCACATCGCGCTCGGGATCCATTTCGACCAGGTCGGCGATGAGAACTTTCGGATTCGCTCCGCACAGCCGGGCGGCGGTTCGCAACTCGGCCGGAGTGATGCCGCCGGGACGCGAGCCGGGAGTCGCAGGTGCGAAAGCGCGGTCGAGCACGTCGATGTCGAAGTCGACATAGATGGCATCGGCCGACCTCGCGAGTTGGTCCAACGCCGCCGCAATGACGGGGACCACGCCGCGCCGGTGGAAGTCGTCGGCGGTGATCACGGTGATTCCCGCGCCGGTGGCGAGGTTGTGATAGAAGCGCGAGTTGGCGAAGGGCTGCAGACCCACCTGCACAATGTTGCGGCCCGGCAGGCCGGCGGCCAGCAGCGCCCGGATGGGATTGCCATTGGTGAGTCCGGCGTCGAGGTCGCGCAGGTCGAAATGCGCATCGAGAGTGAGCAGGCCGCAACGTTCCAGGGCAACGCCCAGCGCGTGCACTCCCGGATAGGTGATGCTGTTGTCGCCTCCCAGCAGAAACAGCACGTCCGCGCCGACCAAAGAGCTGAATGCGCCCTCCTTGACGGTTTGGAACGCCTCGGCCGGGCTCAAGCCCGCTACCGCCAGGTCGCCATGATCGGTGGCCGCAACCCGCTCCAGATCGCCGCCCGACTCGATGTCATAAGTGCTGAAGCGCTGCAACGCGGCGCGCACCGCCGCCGGCGCCAGATCGCAGCGTCCGGGCGTGATCGAACCGCGGGCCACCGGCACGCCGAGAATCGATAGGCGGCGCAGCGCATCGGCGGCGTGCGTCCCCGCAAGCCACGCGCTCGCGCGGGGCCAGAATGGATCGCTAATCGGGGCTGGCGTCAAGGGCTGGATTCTCCTCTTCCTCAATCTTCTTTCGATTTTCCTCGTAGATGATCCGGCCGCGCTTCATCGTCAGCGCCACCGGATTGACGCCGAACCAATAGGCCAATTCGCGATGATCCTCCGCGTTGAGGATGATCAGGTCGGCGTCAGTGCCCGGCTCGATCGTGCCCACGCGCTGGCTCCGCCGCAGCGCCGCCGCTGCATTCACGGTAGCAGCCGTGATGGCCTCCGCGATGGTCATCATCATCATCCGGCAAGCCAGGGCAATCACCATCGGCATGCTGCATGTCGGACTGGTGCCGGGATTGAAATCCGTAGCCAGCGCGACCGCCGCGCCGCGGTCGATCAACAACCGCCCGGGAGCGTAGCGCGGCAGTGAGAGATGGAATACCGACCCCGGCAGCAGCGTGGCGACGGTCTCCGACCGGGCCAGCGCGTCGGCGTCCTCGAGCGTCGCCTGTTCGAGATGATCGGCGCTGGCCGCTCCCAATTCGCAGGCCAGGCGGGCCGCGCCGGTGCGTGAGAACTGCTCGGCGTGCACGCGCAGTCCGAAACCGAGGCCGCGCGCGGCCGTGAAATAGCGCCGCGCCTGGTCCAGCGTGAAGCCGCCACGATCGATATAGGCGTCTACGAATTCGGCCAGCCGCTGCTCGCGCACCAGCGGCAGCATGTGTCCGATCATCCAGTCGATGTATTCGTCCGGACGCGCATCATACTCCGGAGGAGTCATGTGCGCCCCCAGATACGTCGGCACGATGTCGAGCGGATGAGCGTCCAGATCGCGCAAAAGGCCCAGCGTCTTGCGCTCTCCTTGCTCGTCCAGGGCGTAGCCCGACTTCGCCTCCAGCGTCGTTGTCCCGTGCCGTGCGAAGCCCTCCAGACGACGGCGGGCCAGAGCGGCCAACGCAATCACGGACGCGGACCGCACGTCTCGCACGGTGGCCAGGATGCCCCCGCCGGCAGCGGCGATGGCATGATAATCCGCGCCGCCGAGGCGCATCTCAAAATCGTTCAGCCGCGGCGAACCGAAGATCAGATGCGTGTGGGAATCGACGAAACCCGGCATGACCACACGGCCGTGCGCGTCGATCTCCTGGACCGTTCGCGCGCTGGCGAGTCTTTCGACCGCGGCCTCGGGACCGGCGATGACGATGCGGCCCGCGTCCACCAGAACAGCGCCGTTGGCGACCACGCCGAGATCGCGCATGGCCATGCCGCGCCGCGCTCCGGGAGGACCGGCGAGAGTCAGAAGCTGGCCTGCGTGGCGGATGAGGATCGGCTGCGTCATTTCTTGTTTGGCGCCGGCGCCGCCTCCGCGCGCATGGGAGCGCGCAGACCGGCCTGCTCCGCAAACTCGATGGCCGGCGCATAGCCCGCGTCCACGAGACGCAGCACACCGATGCCCGGGTCGCATGTGAGTACGCGCTCGATCGAGCGCTCGCTGGATTCGGTTCCGTCGGCCACCGTCACCT
>Ga0302319_10001684_pt1 | contig 49130 bp, 42 predicted proteins | sample Bog_T0_2_FD_203319 | JGI IMG/M metagenome (GOLD analysis project Ga0302319, IMG submission 203319) | Peat permafrost microbial communities from Stordalen Mire near Abisko, Sweden - Bog_T0_2 | ecosystem: Environmental > Terrestrial > Soil > Wetlands > Peat | place: Sweden: Abisko, Stordalen Mire... | reverse complement strand
TGCACTTCGAGTGCGTTCCTCAACGGGAGCATATCGCATCCCGCCGGGAGACCGGCCTTCTCATTCCATCTAAAGCCTTTGGCTACCGATGCGTTGCGGCACGGCTCAAGCCGATGCCCTGATACAAGGCTATGCGCCGAGTTCCCACTTCCACGTCGCACACCCGATTCGGAAACGCCGCGCGGCAGTTTCATGCGGCTTCGACCGGGATCAACTCGTCCTTCACGTAGTGCAACTGCACTAACCGAGGATGCACGGGCCCGTCTTCGAAGTGGAGCGAGGTTGCCTCCAGTACATTGGCGCGGAGTTCGTCCCACGTCTCCGCCTCGGTAAAGATGGCGTACCCAAGCGCCTGCGCGCAATACCCGCCTTCCTCAGCGTCGCGAACTTCGAAAATCAGCTCCATGCCAATAGGATAGCGAGGCCGAGATAGGTTGGCGAGCCAGCTCTTATCTCGATGGCTCCCTGCGTCGGCTCGCTCCGATTGGACTCGCTCCAATAAAGTCTCCCCGCTCCTGGCGAATAACCGGTCGTAAGGGGGACTCGACTCAGTGGAAGACGTCATTATCAAACTCGCGGGCAAAGTGGGCCCACCACTCGTCGCGGGCATCTTCGCGTGGCTTCACGGCAGGGCGGGGCGAAAAATCCGCGTCAAAGTTGGCGACATCGATGTGACGGCGTCGACGATGAAGGAGGTGAAAGAACTCCTCGACTGCGGCGAGGAGATTCTCCGTCGGAACCGGCCCAAGGCGATCCTATGATGCCTGATCTGAAACGCGGTGGGCACTTCATCGATCTTCAGTCCCGGTGCTCCTAGGCGCTGGTTTCCACTCCGCTGCGAGGCGCTGTGCCTCTGCAATCTGTTTCGCTGTCATCTCCTCGGCCAGCCTATCCCGGTCAGCAGCGAACTTGCGGTGCGCATCACCACTCGACCGCGAAGCTCCGAGATAAATCCACATGTATCCTTTCACATAGTCCCGCGGCACTCCTTGCCCTTTGGCATACATCGCGCCGAGGTTAAACTGAGCGTGCGGTTCTCCCTGCTCCGCTGCCTCGCGGTACCAGCGGATAGCCTCCGCGTAGTTCTGCGGCACTTCTTGCCCCTCCTCGTATTTGGAGGCGAGGCTGAACTGCGACTTCGCGTTCCCCTGTTCCGCCGCCTTGCGGAACCACCGGATAGCCTCCGCGTAGTCTTTCGGCACCCGCCCCTCGGGGTCCGGCACCGTACGCTGATTAAAGTCGCCAAGAAAGGCATCGTGGGCATATATGAGTCCGAGGTTGTTCTGAGCGCGCGCCTCGCCCTGCTCCGCTGCCTTGCGGTACCACCTGACAGCTTCTACGTAGTCCTGCGGCACCCCTTGCCCCTGTTCATAGCTGAGTGCGAGGTTGAACTGCGCGCCGGCGTTTCCCTGTTCCGCTGCCTTGCGGTACCAGCGGGCGGCCTCGGCGTGGTCCTGCGGCGCCCCTTGCCCATCCTCATACCCGAGGCCGAGACTGTTCTGTGCGTCCGCGTTCCCCTGTTCCGCCGCCTTGCGGTACCAGCGAATAGCCTCGGCGTGGTCCCTTGGCAGTCCTTCGCCGTGGTCATACATGCTGCCAAGACTAAACTGTGCTCTCGCGTTTCCCTGCTCCGCAGCCATGCGGTACCAGCGGACAGCTTCGGCGTAGTCGCGCGGCACTCCGCGCCCGTCATCATACATGAGGCCGAGGAGAAACTGCGCGACCGCATTCCCCTGCCGTGCGAGCGGTCGGAACTCCCTAAGAGCCGTTGCGTAATCGCCGTTTCTCAATGCCTCCTCACCAGCATCGAGGCCAGCCATCGCAGGTAAGCAGAGTGCGAAGAATAGAAACGCCGCCTTCACGGCCTCATGATAGCGCCACTCTAAGCGGCGGTGGCGTCGCAGGCACTCCCTTTTACCCCTTCCCCGGCCTCACGATCAGCATCGGGATATTCAGGTTGTGGCGGACGGGACTGATCGTCGTGCCGAAGATCAGGTCTTTCAACCCGCCATGGCCATGGGCGCCCATAATCAAGAGGTCGGGCTGCATTTCCCGCGCGAAGCGCACGATTTCCTTACCCGGCGAAGTCGAGTGCATAATCGTCGTCTCTACCGCAATTCCCTGGTCCTGTAGAGATCGCGCGATGCGGTCGAGATACGCCTGGCCGGCCTCCACCTCGGCCGTGGATGCGTCGCCGCCGTAAATCTGGCTGGTGACTCCTTCTTCCACGTGCAGCAGGTAGAGCTTGGCGCCGTATAGTTTGGCCATGGCGGCGGCGTGGCTGACGGCCAGCAGGTCGAGCCTGGTATGGTCGAGCGGCACCAGAATGCGTTGGTATACCGGAGCTATGGCGGCCGCGGCGCCTTCGGTGGCGGGGAACTCGAGCGCGGCGCGCCCGCGCTTGCGGCTGCTGATGAGCGGCTCGAACGTGACCCAGAGCAGCAGAAACACCAGCGCGGCGGAGACCGAGATTGCAACCAACCCGACCAGGCCACGCCAGGCTCCCGCGCCGTCCAGCCAGCCCTCAATCGAATCGTAGGCTAGCCACGTGTTGAGACCGATCACCACGGCGGCCGTGATCCAGGCGAGCCACCGCACCCACGCCGCATTGGCGAACGAGCCCATGCGGGCGCGGTCGCTGGTGAAGTGAATCAGCGGCACGATGGCGAACGGCAACTGCATGCTCAGAATCGCCTGGCTCAACAGCAGCAGCCCAAGGGTGGCTTTGTCTCCCGCGAAATAAATCGTGAGAGCGGCCGGAACCACGGCCATCGTGCGGGTGATCAGGCGGCGTAGCCAGGGCCTTACGCGAATATTCACGAAGCCTTCCATCACCACCTGGCCCGCCATGGTCCCGGTGAGCGTGGAAGACTGGCCCGAGCAAAGCAGCGCCACCGCGAACAGCACGCCCGCCATGCTGGTGCCCAGCAGCGGAACCAGCAGCACGTGCGCCTGTTGAATCTCCGTGACGATGATGCCGCGCTTGAAGAACACCGCCGCCGCCAGCACCAGGATGGCGCAGTTGACGAACATGGCGCCGTTCAGCGCCACCACCGAGTCGATCAGGTTGAAGCGGCAAGCCATGCGCTTGGCGGGGTCCGTCCGGCCGATCATGCGCGTCTGCACTAGGGCCGAATGCAGATACATGTTGTGCGGCATCACGGTGGCACCCAGGATGGTGACCGCCAAGTAGAGGCTGCTGCCATTGAGGCGCGGCACCAGGCCGTTGAACAGCTCGCCGGCCGCCGGATGGGCCCAGAGAACTTCGATGCAGAAGCAGACCGCCATCACCATGATCAGGGACAGAATAAAAGCCTCGATGGTGCGAATGCCGAAGCTTTGGAACCAGAGCAGCAGCAGCGTGTCGGCGGCGGTGAGAATCACGCCGATCAGCAGCGGGATGTGGAACAGCAGGTTGAGGGCAATCGCGGCGCCCAGCACTTCAGCCAGGTCGCAGGCGGCGATGGCGATTTCCGACAGCACCCACAGCGCGAAACTCAGCGAGCGCGGATAAGTTTCCCGGCAGGCCTGCGCCAGGTCGCGCCCGTGCACGATGCCGAGCCGCGCGCTCAGCGTCTGCAGCAGGATGGCCATGGCGTTGGACATGACCAACACCCACAGCAAACGGTAACCGAAGCGCGCGCCGCCTTCCAGATCCGTGGCCCAGTTGCCCGGGTCCATGTAGCCGACGCTCACCAGGTAAGCCGGCCCGGCGAACGCGAACATGCGGCGCCAGAACGAGAGCTGGGAGATGTCGACGCTCGAATGCACGTCGGCGAGCGACCGCGACTGTTGTTCGACGCCTGCCATGAGAACTTCTTCCCAGTTAAGCAGGCGGGCCGGGCTGCGTCAATGCCCGGCCCGCTCATACCATGCACCAAGGGTTCGATGCTATCGTCCAAACGGAGCCGCGACCAAAGGGAGCGGTCGTTCGATGACGCACAACATCACACCGTCGAAAACCCGGTGTGGACGACATAAGAACAGGAAAGACCCCAAAAAAAAAGAGTGGATGCAGCCCGCTCGAGAGTCGCGCGGATCTTCAGCCCGCCAGGGCGACAGAAAGTAGCCTAAGGCGTGAGCCTTGGGAGAACGGTCGGTCCAAAGAGCCCCGGAACGGGGCGGAAGAATGGCCTCCAACGAAGCCGGCGCCTGCTCCACTTCCATGCTGTGCACCCTCGGCCCTATTCGTCGCGGCCGGCGTCAACCCCGAACAGCGGGCGGTACTTGTCCGGCATGCGCGTGCGCTCCATTTTGCGGTTGACGAAGAGGTGCCGCGTGATGCCCGTGGCGAGCACGGTTTCCGAATCGGCGAGCCGCATTTCGTAGGCGAAGGTGACCATCCGCTTGTTGGCCTCCGCGATCCAGGTCTTGACGATCACCTCGTCGTCGAAGTGTGCCGGAGCGCGGTACCGGCATTGCGCCTCGGCCACCGCTAGCAGCACGCCGTCGTCGTTTTCCATGTCGCGGTAACTGAAGCCGCACGCCTTGCATAGATCGACGCGGCCCACTTCCATCCATACCAGGTAATTGGCATAGTAAACCACGCCCATCTGGTCGGTTTCGGCGTAGCGTACGCGCAGGCGCGTCTCGGAAAACGGCGTCATGGAGAAACTGCGATTGTAACCCGGTGCGTCGCTTCCGCTGTCCGCGGCGAGAACTCCACCCGCCTGTAGCCTCGCCCGGAACCTGCATCGCGCCGTTTTCGCCGCTCCCCGCCGCTACCCACGGCAGCGCGTTCCGCGGCGTCCGGGAAGGGCGGGTGAACTGTTATACTCGGACAGGATTCTATGCGGGTAACAGTAATTGGAACCGGTTATGTCGGAACGGTGACAGGCGCGTGTCTCGCGTACCTGGGGCACCGCGTGACGTGCGTCGACACCGACGAGAGCAAGATTGCGAAGTTGCAACGCGGGGAGTCGCCCATCTACGAGCCGATGCTTCAGGAGATTCTGGAGTTGGCGGCGCAGCGTGGCGGCATCGATTTCCGCACGTCGCTCGACTCGGTCGCCGCGGAAAGCGACGTCATCTTCATCGCCGTCGGCACGCCGCCGCTGCCGTCCGGCGAGGCCAATCTGGCGTACCTGGAAGCCGCCGCGCGCAGCGTGGGCGCGGCCCTGGACAGCTCCCGCTTTCGCGTGGTGGTCAACAAGTCCACCGTCCCGGTGGGCAGCGCGAACCTGGTGGAAACGCTGGTGCGGGAAGGCATGGCCGAGGCTCCCGCCGAGGAGCGCCGCAAGGTGCGATTCGGCGTGGCCAGCAACCCGGAGTTTCTGCGCGAGGGCTCGGCGATTGCCGACTCGCTCTATCCGGACCGCATCGTGGTGGGATCGGGCGACGACCGCGTGCTCGATATCATGCGCGAGTTGTACGCGCCGCTGGTGGCGCAGACCTTCGAGCCTCCGCCCGGACTGCCGCGGCCGGCCTCGTTGGCGCGGGTCACCCTGCTGGTCACCTCGCTGACCGGCGCGGAGATGATCAAATACGCCGCCAACGCGTTTCTCACGATGAAAATCGGTTACGCCAACGAGATCGCCAACATTTGCGAACGGGTGGGCGCGGAGGCTACCGAAGTAATGGCGGGGATCGGTCTGGATTCCCGCATCGGCGCCAGGTTTTTGAACCCGGGCGTGGGCTGGGGTGGCAGTTGCTTTGGCAAGGACGTCAATGCGCTGATGCACACGGCGCGCGAGTATGGCTACCAGGCGCGCCTGCTGGAGGCTTCGCTCGAGGTCAACGCCGCGCAGCGGAATACGGTGATTCAGAAACTGCAGGAAAAGCTGTTCATCCTGAAAGGGCGGACCATCGGCCTGCTGGGCCTGGCCTTCAAGCCGGATACGGACGACCTGCGCGACGCGCCCGCGGTGTACATCGCCGAACGCCTGCTGCAGATGGGCGCGCGGGTGAAAGCCTACGACCCGGTGGCGGCGCAGGCCTGCCGCGCGCAGCACCCGGAATTGCGGATTCGCTACTGCGCCTCCGCCGCGGAACTGGCCGACGATGCGGATGCCCTGGTGGTGGTGACCGAGTGGAACGAATTCCGCGCGCTGGATCTGGCGGACCTGGCCAAACGGATGGTTTCGCCCATCCTGGTGGACGGCCGCAACCTGTACTCCCAGGACGCCGCTACGGCCGCGGGCTTCGACTACATCGGAGTCGGCCGCGGCGCGCGGCGCGCACAGCAGGGCACCATCGCGGGCGTTTCGCAGAATCGCCGCTGAGGACCTGTCCGGGCCCTCAGCGCGCCGCAGACCCTTCGACGGCAACGTGGGACAGACGCCTTCGTCTGTCAACCCATCCGGTTCTGTCGTGAGCGAGCGGTTGCCGGCGACGGAGCGGCTTTTCTCTGACGGATGCTAAGCCGTATGGCTCCGGGCCGTCATCTGGATTAGCGAAAAAGTCGCCCCTTGCGCGTCGTTGATCACGGCGAATCGGCCCACGTTAGGAACGTCGGTCGGGGGCACCGAGACCGCCGCGCCCAGTTCTTTGGCTTTGGCGGCGCGCTCGTTGCAATCGGCCACCGTGATGTAGATCATCCAGTGCGGCGGGACGCCCTTCCACTCCGGCCCGCTCATCGGCATCATGCCGCCGAAATGCGTCTCGCCGTTGATCCACTCCACATACTGGGCGGAGTCCACGCCGGAAGCCGGGTGTGTCTTCCATCCAAACAGGCCCCTGTAAAAAGCCGCGGCGCCGGCTGCGTCGGTCGTGTGCAATTCCGGCCACATCACTTGCCCCAGCGGACCGCCGTAGGTGGCTCCGATGTGTTTCTTCGCCTGCCACACCGAGAATATCGTGCCCTGCGGATCCTGAATCACCGCCATCCGGCCCACGTCCATCACGTCGAACGGCGGCGCGATGAGCTTACCGCCGAGCGGCTCGACCTTCGCCGCCGTTTCGTCGGCACTCGTCACCGAAAAATAAACTCCCCAATGCGGCGGCAACTCGGGGCGCGCGGCGTATGCGGCGGCGACCTCATTGCCATCGATCTGGAACATGGTGTAGACGCCCCCGCCAGGAATCGGGTTATCAACCGCGCTCCAGCCAAATAGCTCGCCATACAGTTTCTTGGCGGCCTCCAAGTCGGTGGTAGCCAGTTCCGCCCAGCAGAACGAACCCGGCGGGTAGCTTTCAATGCGTGACATACAGATCCCCCTCGTGCGAACGATTATACTCCGCCCGGAGACCGCCACGGTCGTTAAAACCATCGGACTGCTTGAGGGTGAGTGGAGACCAACTTTACACATTCCCACTCACAGCACTACCTTCTGCCCCGTCCGGCAGGAACGGTAAACGGCGTCAACCACTTCGAGCGCCTGGTAGCCTTCTTCGCCGGCCACCCGCGGTTTGCGGCCCTGCCGGATGGCGTCTCCGAAATCAAGAAACTGGCGCTCGAAGGGCTCCATCGAAATCGCCATTGGGTCGGAGGCGCCGGAGGCCACCTGGCTCGAAACCGGCGCTGGATCGCCCGAGTCGTCCTCCACGTCCCAAGTCGTGAGCTTGTCGCCGGTGATCACGGCGGTGCCCAGGCTGCCGTGGATCTCGATACGCTCGGGGTAGCCCGGCTGGAAAGCCGTCGACGCCTGGATCACCCCGGTGGCGCCGCTCGCGTACTCGACCACCGCGTTCACCACATCTTCGGATTCGATTCGGTGCACCGCGCCCAGTTGCCAGAATGCGAACAACTGCTTCACCGGCCCGCCTAACCAGCGCAGCATGTCGACCTGGTGAATGGCCTGGTTCATCAGCGCGCCGCCGCCTTCGGTCCGCCAGCTGCCCTTAATCGGCCGCGCATAGTATTCGGCTGACCGGTACCACTTGGTGTAACCGTCCAATTCGAGCAGCTTGCCCAACCGGCCGGCGGCCAGGGCTTGGGAGACGAACAAGCTGGCGTCATCGAAGCGGTGCTGGCTGACGACGCCCAACAGGATGCCGGCGGCGCGTGCGGTTTCGATCATGCGCCGCGCGGTTTCGAGATTGGTCGAAATCGGCTTCTGCACCTGCACGTGCTTGCCGGCGACGGCGCAGATCTCGACGGGTTCGAGACGGAAGTCCGGGAACGTGCAGACATCCACGTAATCCACTTGTGCGTGCCGGCACACCTCTTCATAGCCGCGGACGAATCGAGCGCCGTGTTCCTCCGCGAACCGGCGCCCCGTGGCTTCGTGAGTGTCGGTGCAGACCGTCAGCTCGTAGCCGATCTTCCGGTAAACCCGCGCGTGCATCCGCGAAATCGCCCCCGTGCCAATCATCCCCACTCGCATAGAACGACCATTCTAATCGCAGACGGCCCGGTTAACGATGCAAAAGTGATAGGGGATTGAGATGCTTGGTGAGGGTGGCACGGGCTGTCGAGCTGGCTGAGCCGTCTCGGCTTTTCCTGGCCACTATCTAAGCGAGCAGCATTGAGCTTAACAGACCGGCACAGACAGGACGGCACAGCAGGTTGCTTATGAGGATAGTGCGTAAATCGGCGGCGGGATCAGGCTTCGGATTGCAATCCTGCCCGTTCGTCCAGACGGCCCGCCAGGACTCCCACCACATCCGCCATCTCGGCGAGCGCGCGGCGCGCACGTTGCGGCGCGGCGCTTCGTGTGACGCGGAAGTACCACTGCATGATGCGATAGTCGAGTACCAGGAGCCGGTCTTCGATCGAGTTCAGGTCCAACCCAGCGGCGTGTTCAATCAGGTACGTCGCCAAGCGGTAGTCGCGCTCAAGCGCGCGCTCAAGGCTATCCAATTGCGCATCGCCACGCAACAGTTCCTTGACCTGCCGGCAACTGAACTGGGAGTCTACAGCCGCTGTTGTACTGGTCTCCGGGCTGGAGTTCCGCAGCATAAGGATGCAGCTATACCGAAACCAGTACAGGAGCAGTGCGAAAGAGAACGCGGCAATGATGATGCTTACAATCATTCAAAATCCCAAGCTCGTTGACGTTATGCGGGTACTAGGCCATCCATGACTAGAATACTTAAGTCCGCATTCATTTGCAATAGTTTTTTTTGATTTCGACGGCCAGCCTAAACTATTTGCCGGGCAAGGACTTCCCGGCCAACCCGGCCGGAGGGAGTGGCATTTCCATATATTGTACAGCCAATTGACCTTGCGAGTATTGGGACGGGATCGTATGGGACTGCGCGCGAGGGCCGCCCGGCCAGCCGCAGCCACCACAGAGCCGGGGGGTTGCATCGCGGGAGGTCCCCCTTCGGCAGATGCCGCGTCGGCGGGAGCCAGCCAAGGAACATGCGGCGGTTTCGAAGCGTATCCTATTGCTTAAGTGCTTGTTGCACAGCCGGACGGGCGTCTCACCCGGCCGGTGGAGGAGGCGCGCCGTGATCGGGAAACAACTGCTGCTCGTCTGGACCGTCCTATGCCTGGCCGGTTGTGTGATTAACACCAGCCCCACTGGGCCGCTCCAGTACGATTCATTCCACCTCGATCGAGACCGCTCCGAGGTGGTGAAAGTCAACCTGAACATGGGCGCCGGCAAGCTGCAGGTCGGCAGCGGCACGGAAAAACTCCTGCAGGCCTACTTCACCTATAACGTACCGGCCTGGAAGCCGGCCGTGAAGTACGATGCGGGCGCGCTGACCATCGACCAGGGCAAGGCTGGGCACGTCAACTTCAATCCGGGACAAATCAGATACGAATGGGACCTCCGCTTCGGCCGGGAGACGGCGCTCGACTTCGGCGTGAATTTCGGCGCCGGCGAAGCGCAACTTGACCTTGGCTCTCTCAACCTGCGGTCCGTCAGCATCCAGATGGGCGTTGGCAGTCTCAACCTGGACCTGCGCGGGCGGCCGCAACACGACTACGACGTGCACATTCAGGGCGGCATCGGCGAGGCCGTGGTGAAGCTGCCCGCGGGCGCCGGTGTTTACGCCAGCGCCAACGGCGGCATCGGCGAGATCAAAACCCGCGGGCTCAAGAAGGAAGGCGACCACTGGGAGAACGACGCCTACGCCACGGCCAAGGTCAAAGTGCGCGTCGATGTGCAGGGAGGCATCGGTTCGATCACCCTCATCGGCGATTCGGATTAACCCATTCGTGGCGCGGGCCGTCGGGCCTGCTGAGCCGAGAGTCGTCTCGGCTTTTCCTAACCACGATTGCCCGGACCAGCCCAATCTTTGCTCGCGTTCATTGGATGGTTACCGTGACGGCGTTCGCCTGCTGTCCATCTGCTGCCAAACCGATCTTCACGCTTCCTTGCCCTGCCAGTGCCGCAGGCAGCGGGCCGATGTTCACCTGGTCCTCTCCGGCGTATCCCGGCGCGGCTCCATAGTATAGCACGGGCACGCTCAAGCCGCCCATCGTCACGGTGACTGTCTTGGCGTTTCGGATACCCGTGCCGTACATCTCCAGATAGATCTGTTCCGTAGAAGGCCCTAGACTGACGGCCAAAGGAACCACGCCTCCGGCCACCACCTGCCACACCGGCAGCAATGGTTGCTGCGCACCGGAAATCACGGGCAGAACCCAGGCCGCTACCAGCCCCGAGCCATTTAATTCGAAGATCCCCGGCGAAACGCTGCCGATCTGGATAACCGCGGACTGAGTAGTCCCGTTCTGATTCTGGATCGTCACCGTCGCTGTTCCCATGGCCGTGCCCGTAGGGATCTCGAAGTTGATCTGCGACGGCGAGACGAAGTATAAGGGAGCCTGACGCGCGACGCCGTCTGAGTCCGTGACCGTCACTGTGTTGCCATCTAGCGATATCGGCACCGGTACAGTCGTCGCCACAACTGTTCCAGTGGCTAACTCTGTGCCATATACCGAGATGATGGATTCCGCCGCGAAGGGTTCGATCTGTGCAGCCGGGGCCAAAGTGACTACCGGGACGGCGATCTTGGCGACAAAGCCGTGGTAGCAGCAGCCGCTGTTGCTGGAGGTCGTCTGGAATGCGCCGGGGGTGGTGATCAGGTTCGGACCGGCGTTATTGCCGGCAAGATAGATGTCGCCATACGCATCGACTGCAAGTCCGGCTGGTTCCGTGGTATTGAGCCCGTTGGACCCGATGGTGGTGGAGAACAGCAACTTCGAGCCTGTGGGGTCAAGCTCGGCGACGAGAACCTGCTGGTCCCCGCCGGTTGCGGTTGGCTCAACGGGATTGATCATGGGAAAACCTGTCCCAACTTGCCCCGTGATATAGATGTTCCCCGATCCATCCAATTGGATGGGGCCGGTAAAGAACACCGCGTCGCTCGCATCGCCCTTGGCGTCTCCCACAAAGGTGGACCACACAATGGCGCTGCCGGTCGGATTCAACTTGGTCACGTGGGCTGCCGCGCAGTTCTGCCCATTCGGACCGCAGACTGTCGAATAAGCGCCGGCCGTCACGGGAAAATCCGGAGAATTGGTATATCCGACGATATAGGCATTGCTGGAACTATCGATGGTGATGCCGCTGACGTAGTCGCCTGTATTCCCAGTTTTCCCGCCAAGGTAGGTGGCGTAAGCCAGCGATGCCCCACCGGCGGAAGTGACTGGATTGAACTTCGCGACGAAGCCGCGCCAGATTTGCACATAGGTTGCTGGGTTGCCCAAAGGAGCACCGGTGGGCTGAATCACGCCGGCGGTTGTCGGCAGGTTGCTAGCCATGGTCTCGCCGACCAGGTAGAAATAGCCGTTGGCATCCACCGCGACCCCGGTGCCATACGTCGGGCCTCCGCAGCCGATGACGCACTGGAAATTCGTGTCGCCCAAGAGAGTGGAATAGAGCAGGTTGGCGCCGGCGGGATCGAACGCCGCGACGAAAGCATATTGGGGGCCGCCTCCGCCAGGTTGGGTTCCACCGATTACCGCGCCGCCGGTGGTGGGAAAGCCGGGGTAGGTATAATCTGTGGGGGTGTTGAAGAAGTAAAATTCGTCCTCGTTTCCGGCAATGTAGGCGCGGCCGGCGCCATCCACGGCGATGGCGGTTGCATACGCATACGAGCCGTAGCCGCCAAGAAATGTCGAGTAGTCAATGCCCGTTCCGGTGGAATTCAGCTTGGTCACAAATGCGGACGTGTCAGAGGAGTTGCAATTCGAGATTAGCGCCCCTGTGTTGGTGATATATGGGGAGCAGACTGTCTGGTACGCTCCGGTGGTTGTCGGGAAATCGGGCGAGTTTGTCTGACCGGTCACGTAGGCATTGCCGCTGGAGTCCACCGCGATGGCGTAGATGTAGTCATAGCTGTTCCCGCCCAAATAGGTCGAATAAACCAGCGAACTGCCATCCGGACTGAATTTGGTTACAAAGGCCGAAGGCCAATCCCCGGGAGGTACGACGGGGCCGCCTGCCGGCCCCTTCACCGGAGGCGCGCCTTGATAAGGGTTGTTCTTAGTCGGGAAGTCGATCGAGTACGTATCGCCCGCCACATACACGCTACCCGCGCTGTCCACCGCGAGGCCCTGCGACGTACCCACCGCACTTATACCGGGTCCGAGTGTCCACCCGATGTGATCGGTGAGGCTCCCGGCAAGATAACTGGCATAGCTGAGCACCGGGTCGACGATCAGCGCCCTGGAATGGTCGTAGCTGCCAAGCCGGAAGCGTACCTGGTTGCCGGCCACCGCGAACGACCCGTCGACGCTGGTCTTTTTGTTTCCATCCATCTGGTACAGCACTGGCTTCTTGAAGCTGGCCGGGCCGTTGGGCGCGCTCAGCACTAAATTGCCCTCCGCGTCGATGCTGGCGCGGGCGCCGTCGATCCGCCAGGCGATGCGGCTGGGGTCGGCGCCGGGGGCGACCACAAAGTCGTACTCCAACTGGCGCTGATTGCCGTAAAAGATCAGATCCACGCCAGGGTATATCTGCCCATAGTTGACCTTGCCATAGGTCGGGATGCCGGAGCGCCAGTTCTTCGGGTCGTTGCCGATGAAGTAGCTCACCACGCCGGGCTGCGGGGCCAGTCCCACTGCGTTGGCCTTGGCATTTGCCCCGATCAGGCTCATGCGTAGGGTGTCCGCGGACGCGGCTTCGGGCGTTTGCCCTGTCGCCGCGGCCGATGCCGGCTTTTGCCGCTCCAGGTTCAGGACGACCTTGCCCGGAGCCAGGAAGATCGCGTAGCCAGCGCCGCGCGAGAGAAACTGAACCGTGGCGGCCGCCTGCCCCTGGTTCGGCTCGAAACTCAATGGCACGCTCATGACCTTTGCCTCGGCGCGGTTGGTGGACGGTGGGAGAGAGCGCGGGTTTTCCGCCGGAAGGACGGGCGCTCCGCGACCAGCCGCCGGCGCCGCCTGCCGCTTGTTGTCTCGCGAGGCCGCGGAGGCACGCGGCCAGGCAAGACTAAAGGAGATCGAAATGATCGTGAGCGCCGTGATTGCCCGAAGCGCACGCGCCCGGCGCGCAACCGAGGACCGTTCGCTGGTCATACTCGTTGTCCCTCTCTCCTCACGGAATGTTCCGGGAGTTTACTCAGCCAGGATTTCCTTTTGGCTTCCTGGCCGCCATCAATAATAACTCCATCGGAGCTGTTTGTCTCATTTCTTTCCATCCGGGCGACTCGTCCGTCTCCTCTCCGGCGGCGTGTGAATCGGTCCGCTCCCAAGCACGCTATCCTATGGGCAATAGGAGCGCACATGTCCGAGACCAACTTGATATTCATCGGCATCGCCGGAACCGTGGTTGCTCTTGACAGCGCCACCGGACAGGAAGTATGGAGGTCGAAGTTGAAAGGCGGTGACTTCGTGAATGTGGTCCTCCAAGATGAGAGTCTTTACGCCACTTCCCATGGCGAGCTTTTCTGCCTCGATCCGGCAACCGGAAGTCTTCGTTGGCAGAACCCGCTCAAGGGTTTGGGCCTGGGCCTGATCACGCTTGCCGTGTCCGGCAACCAGCAGACGATTGTGATGAGCGAAAAACAGCGGCGCGATCAAGCCGCGGCCGCGGCAGCGGCTGGATCAGTTAAGTAGAAAAAACGCGAAATCCGTGGACGGAACGTATTCGCCACCTCACCAATTCTCAGGCCCCGCCTTCAATCACCGCATTCGCAAATTCTCCCAAACCACTGTCTCCGCAGGTTTTACCTTCTCTCCCCGCGCTCCGGATTTCGCCCTGGCCGCCCTTCCTGTGCCACAGTGAGATTGGGATGCATAGTGAGGACTGGCACGAATTTTGCTGCTCTCGCCAAACTTCGTGCCTATGCTCGGTCTACTTGGGCGGCCGCTTTGTTTTCACCCATCCGCCGGCACTGTGGGCACGATTGTCCCACGGTTATCCGCTGGTTTTTATTGTTTTCAATAACTTAGAACTCCGCCCGTGGGACAGATCTGTCCCACGGGCCACATCGCTCCCTGAGCTGGCTCCGGGGGCTAATGTTCTTTCTGCGGTCCGCCGATCCATCACATGCAATGGTCGTGGACGATCTGATTCAACTCGAGATCATGCTGAACCGGTTTCGCAAACTGGTGGCTGAACTGATGCGCGGCTCGGTTACGCGCAACTCCTTTCAGGCTTGGGAAGTGGAGATCCTGATCGATTACCATAACTGCGCGTTGGCCCCGCGGCACCGGCTCGAAACGCTGCGGCAATACCAGCGGGCGGTGGAAAAGCAGATGGAGACGGGCCCCGGGCCGCCCATGAAGTTTTCCGAGTTCCTTCAGCAGAAAATGATGCGCCGGCCCTCGACGCGATAGGCGCCGGCCAGCGCCAGCCGGATGGCTTCCGAGTAGATCCGGTGCTCCTCGCGCAGAATGCGCTCGGACAGGGCCTCGACGGTGTCGTCGTTGAGGACCGGCACGGCGGCCTGAATGAGGATCGGGCCGGCGTCCAGATCCTCGTCGACGAAGTGGACGGTGCAGCCAGTGATCTTGACGCCGTGCGCCAACGCCTGGTGCTGCGCGTCCAGGCCGGGGAACGCCGGCAGCAGCGAGGGGTGAATATTGAGAATACGGTTAGGGAACTCGCGAATGAATGACGCGCTGAGCAAGCGCATGAAGCCTGCCAGGCAAACCAGATCTACCGCATTCCGGTGCAGCTCCTCGACCAGCATGCGGTCGTAGATTTCGCGGTCCAGCCCCTTGGAGGGGATCGACACCGCGTTTAACCCGCGCTGGCGTGCCGCTTCCAGGCCGCGCGCTTCCGCCCGGTTGCCGATGACGACGGCGATTTGGGCGTCAATCGAACCCGCCGCCACATTGTCCGCGATGGCCTCGAAGTTCGAGCCGCGGCCGGAAAGCAGAATGCCCAGGCGTGTCATCGGTACTCCACGCGGGGACGGCCCCTCTTTGCGGCCGTGACCGTACCAATGCGGAACGGGGTCTCGCCCAACCGGCTCAGCACCGCCTCGGCACGAGCGGCGGACCGCGCGGGAACCGCCAGAATCATCCCGGCGCCCAGGTTGAAGGTCCGCCGGAAATCGTCTTCCGGAATGTTGCCGATCCGGCGCAGCAGTTCGAACAGCGGCGGGATACGCCAGGCTTGCGTGTCGATGGCGATGGCCAGTCCGTCCGGCAGCATGCGCGGTGTGTTGTCGGTGATGCCGCCGCCCGTGATGTGCGCCGCGCCGCGCAACAGGCGCGCCTCCATTAGCGCGCGGATGGGCTTCAAATAGCTGCGGTGCACCGCCAGTAGCGCGTCCGCCACCGTGCCGCCGGTTTCCGGAAGCACCGCGCTTGGACTCAGGCCGGCGGTTTCAAACAGCAGCTTGCGCGCCAGTGAGTATCCGTTGGTGTGCAGGCCGTTCGAGGGCAGCGCCAGCAGCGCGTCTCCGGCGCGGATGGCCTTGCCGGTCAGCAGTTGGGAGCGCTCGGCCGCGCCCACGATGAAGCCGGCCAGGTCGTATTCCGATGGCGCATACATGCCCGGCATCTCGGCTGTCTCGCCGCCAATGAGAGCGCACCCGTTGTTGCGGCAGCCGCGCGCCAGCCCCGAGACCACCGCCGCCGCCACGTCCGCGTCCAGCTTCCCGACCGCGAAGTAGTCGAGGAAAAACAGCGGCGCTGCGCCCTGCACCGCGATGTCGTTGACGCAGTGGTTCACCAGGTCCTCGCCGACCGTATCGTGCCGGCCGGTGAGGAAAGCCACTTTCAACTTGGTCCCCACTCCGTCGGCCGAGCTCACCAGCACCGGCTTGCGGAACCCGCTCACCTGGTAGCAGGCGCCGAAGCCGCCTATATCGGTGAGCACCCCGCGGGTGAACGTCCCGTGAGCCAGCTTCTTGATGGCAGCCACAGCCCGGCTGCCCTCGTCGATATTGACACCGGCATCGCGGTATCGAACCTGCTTTTTAGGCGGCAAGTAATCAGTATATCGAGCAGAGCGGCCCCTGAGCTCGGGTCGATTCGATTCCGCCAGTCGCTCACCGCAACCGTTGGCTCCGGCCGAAAAGCTCCCGCTCGGAAAGTTGGCTTGCCCGCGCAGGAAGTGTAGAGTGGAAGTAGGATTTTATGGCGGCGCTTCCCGACCTGATCACGGTGCAACAATTCCGGCGGATGCAAGACGACGGCCGCGCCTATGAATTGCATCACGGCGAGGTGGTGGCAGTGACCCGGCCCAAGGCAAAACACTATAACTTGCAAAGGCGGTTCGTGCGCCTCCTGGAGAACCGATTGGCTGGATTCGGGCAGGTAGGCATGGAATTCCCGTACCGACCGGTTGCAGAGTTCGACCTGCGGGTCGCCGACGTCGCGGTGGTCTCGCATCAGCGCTATGACCAGATTGATCCGGAAGACAACCTCCGAGGAGCGCCGGAACTCGTCATCGAAATCAAGTCGCCATCCAATACCGATCGGCAACTGCGTGAACTGGCCTCACTCGGCCTGGCCAACGGTTGCACGGAATTCTGGATCGTGGACACCGATGATGGCTCGGTCACCGTGATTCACCCAGACGGCTCGATCTTACGCTTGCATTCTCCCCAGTCGATCCCGTTGACGGCTTTCGGAGGCGATGCACTGCCAATCGCAGAGATATTTGGCTGACAACGACTCCACGCGCTCTTAGCGTCGGGGCCATCCGGATTGCTTTCTGCGGAGTGGAATTACTTTACAATGGGGTCTTCTCCACCTCGAACTACGAAGGTGTGCGAAGTGCCGGGATCATGACGAAGGAGCACATTCTATCGGAGATTCGCCGAACAGCCAGCGCAAATGGAGGTGCCCCGCTGGGCCTTGATCGCTTCTTTGCGGAGACGGGCATCAAGAAGTGGGACTGGCACGGGAAGTATTGGGCTCGATGGAGCGACGCCTTGAAGGAGGCCGGGTTCCCGCCAAACCAACTCATTGCCGCCCGAACCCGCGAGGACCTGTTGGACAACCTTGCTGCCCTCGTGCGAGAGCTTGGCCATTTTCCAGTCGAGGGCGAGATCCGACTCAAACGCCGGAGCGATCGGAACTTTCCGAGCCACAGCACCTTCGGAAAGTTCGGCGGAATGCGAGCGCTCTCCGCTGAACTCGAACGGTTTTGCCGGGACCGTGGCGAGAATGATCTCGCCGAGCTCTGTGCCGCGACGGCCAAGAACGACCATGCCGAAAACTCGGAGGGAGCTCCTGAGGAGAGTGCCATTGGCGAATTGGCCTATGTCTACCTGATGAAGTCCGGCCGCTTTTACAAGATCGGCCGAACGAACGCTCTGGGACGCCGCGAACGCGAGCTTGTCATCCAACTCCCCGAGGCGGCGAAGGTCGTCCACTCGATCAAGACCGATGACCCCGCTGGTATCGAGGAATACTGGCACCGACGATTTCATGATCGGCGCAAGAATGGCGAGTGGTTCGAACTCACCGCTCAGGACCTTTCGGCCTTCAGAAGAAGAAAGTTCATGTGAGGACATGGCCGGCCCCGCAGCCGCTGGATGTCGGTTGGCGCGGGCGGTCAGACGCGTCGCCCCCCGCCCCCGTTTGACCCCGCCTGCCCTCCTGGGCTAACTTGGTTCTAAGCTGCTTGAGCTCGTCAGCGGGCTTGATCGCACAGGAGAGGAAAAACAAGTGAAATACATTTGGACATTGCTCGCGATGGCTGCCGCCGTGGCCGCTCCGGCCGCAACCGCGCAAGACTCGGGAGGCGACGTGAAATCGTTCTACGAATTGAAGACAACCTATCTCGACGGCAAACCGGCCGACCTGTCCGCGTATCAGGGCAAGGTTACGCTCGTCGTGAACGTGGCCAGCAAGTGCGGTTTCACGCCGCAATACGAGGGCCTCGAGAAGCTGCACCGCGAAATGAGCGGCAAAGCGTTTGAGGTGCTCGGATTCCCCAGCAACGATTTCGGCGGGCAGGAACCCGGCACACCGGAGGAAATCGCCACTTTCTGCAAGCGGACCTACGATGTCGACTTTCCGATGTTTTCGAAAGTCGTCACCAAGGCCAATCCGGACCAGTCGCAAATCTACAAGTTCCTCGGCGCGTCCGGACACTTACCCGCGTGGAATTTCAGCAAGTACGTGATCGATAAGAACGGCCAGGTGGTCGCGTTCTTCCCGAGCAAAGTCAAACCGGACGATCCGGAACTTCACGCCGCCATTCAGAAAGCTCTCGGCGAGTAAGCCGCCCCGGCGGGTTCAGTTTCAGATTAAGCCACGTGCCGCGCAGCTTTGAGGATTTCGAAGCTGGCTCGGCTGCGCATGGGAAGTTGTGCGTAGCTCCACAGCTACAACGAGACGGGACTTTACGACGGGAGAAACGGGATGCCGACTGATGCGCCAACGATCCCACGGGACAACCTCGAACGCAGTCTCACGCTAGCAAAACCCGACAGCCTCCCTCACGTCGGTCTGGTCGGCGATACCTACACCATCACCGTGGCGGGTGAAGAGACCGATGGACGCTTCTGTGTAATTGATATGTACATCCCGCCGGGTGGCGGCCCGCCGCCGCATCGGCATGATTTCGAGGAGACCTTCATCCTTCTCGAAGGCGAGATGGAAGCAACTTTCCGTGGCAACAAGTCGATCGTGCGCGCAGGCGACACCCTGCACATTCCCGCGAACGCGCCGCATCAGTTTCACAACGCTTTCGCCGGGCCGGTACGCCTGCTCTGTATCTGCTCTCCCGCGGGCCAGGAGAAATTCTTCATGGAGGTCGGAGTACCGGTCGCCACGCGTACCACGCCCCCGCCGAAGCTGAACGAAAAAGAGCAGGCCGCATTCATCGAGAAAGTGAAAGCGCTCGCACCCAAGTACCGCACGGAACTACTGAGAGAAGCGTAGCTGGCGAAGCGCGCCTAGTGCGGCAGGCGCTTCCGCCTGCCAACCGCGTACTGACTGGAAACACAGTTGGCAGGCGAAAGCGCCTGCCCCACCTGGCACCCGCGGGGCGGTTCCGCAACTCCCACTATCCATCCGCTTGCCCGCTTGCGCTCTGTTCCCGGGCGGCACGGTTGGCCAGTTCGTCGCAGCGGTTGTTGCCGGCGTGCGATGCGTGGCCCTTGGTCCATACCCAGGTGGTCTGATGGCGCGCCACTTGTTGGTCCAGGTCTTTCCATAGGTCCTGATTGATCACCGGCTTCTTGGCCGCCGTCATCCAGCCCTTGCGCTTCCACCCGTGAATCCACGTGGTGATGCCGTTCTTGACGTATTCCGAATCCGTCACCACTTCCACCGCGCAGGCCTCGGTGAGCGCGCGCAAACCTTCGATGGCCGCGCGCAGCTCCATGCGGTTGTTGGTGGTGTGCGGCTCCGATCCCCACATTTCCTTGGTGCGCCGATTGTGGAGCAGAATGCACGCCCAGCCGCCGGCGCCCGGATTGCCCAGGCAGGAGCCATCGGTGATGATCTGAACTTTTTTCACGGGATCAGGCTTCACCGGATCAGGAAACCGCCGCCGGCTCGGCCTGGAAGAATTCGTCCACCAGATCGAGAATAGCTTGCGGCTGCTGCGCCTGGTAGATGGACGCGCGAAGCTGCGCGCCGTGGCGCACGCCGTGTGTGAAGTAAGTGGCAAACTGTTTCATCTTGCCGACCGTATCCTTCTCGCCGCGCTCTACCAGCATCGCGTAATAGCGCCGCATCATCTGGTAGCGGTCGTGCTCGCTTGGCTGCTCGTAGGCGCCGGTCGCTAGGTACTGCTCGATCTGTCGGAAGATCCACGGATTGGAGCTTGCCGCGCGGCCTACCATCACCGCATCGCAGCCGGTTTCGGCCACCATGCGGACGGCGTCCTCCGGCGTGACGATGTCGCCGTTGCCGATCACCGGGATCTTCACCGCGGCTTTCACCTCCGCGATGCGGCTCCAATCGGCTTTGCCGGCGTAGCCCTGCTCGCGCGTGCGCGGGTGCAGCGCGATGGCGTCCAGGCCGCAATCTTCCGCCAGCCGCGCCAACTCCACCGTCACCAGTTCGCGATCGTTCCAGCCGGCGCGATATTTCAGCGTGAACGGGATCGTCACCGCGCGCCGCACTTCGCGCAACAGGCGCTCTACCAGCGGCAGGTCGCGCAACAGGCCCGATCCGCCGTTGCACCGCACCACCTTGTTCACCGGGCAGCCCAGATTGAGGTCGACGATGTCGAAGCCCAGGTGCTGGCACACGCGCGCGGCATCCGCGCACACTTGCGGGTCGGCGCCGAATAGTTGCGCCGAAATCGGGCGCTCCTCCGCTTCGAAGGCCAGGTACTTCAGCGTGCGCGTGGGCTTGTGCGCCGTTCCCGCGGCCTTCACGCCGTGGGAGCTGGTGAATTCCGTCATCATCAGCCCGCAGCCGCCCAGGTTGCGGATGAAGCGCCGGAACACGGTATCGGTGACGCCCGCCATCGGCGCCAGCACCGTGGCCGGAGCAACCCGCACCGTGCCAATCGAAAACTCGCTGGGAAATGCGCGCATGGGCTAGAGCCTACTTCAATCTTACCGGTTGCCAGCGGGAAACGGCAGTGGGGCAGGCGCTTCGGGCGCGCGACACAGGAATGGCGAAACTCTCCATTGCTAATGAATTCCCGCGAATCTGAGCGTAGGGGTACGCAACGCTTCTTTCTTTCAGGAGGCTTTGTATCAGGGCACGGCTTTGAGGCGTGCCGAAGGATCGCGAGAAATGTGGGGGCTTCAGCCCCTGCGCCCGCAGGAAAGCCACAGCGGCTAAAGCCATTGGCTACCGATGTGTTGTGGCACGGCTGAAGCCGGTGCCCTGATACAAAGCCAGCCGCCGAGTTCCCACTTCCATGTCGCACACCCAGGCGCTTCCGCCGGCCAACCGATCGCTTGTTTGTTCGCAAGGAACCGGCGGCAAGACCGCCGGCGCTACCGCACCTCTCGTGTTATCGGCCGCACGCATTAACACCTCCTAACATTAACTTCGTTTCAGGACCCGCAACGCCGTCCCCGGCGCCGCGTTTGAACGTGTAGGAGGTTGAACAAAATGAAACGGAAACTTTTGACGGCTGCATTCCTGATGGCGGGATCGTTGTTCACCGGTTGCGCCGGAGGCGCCGCGGTCATCGTGGAACCGCCGCCGCCGCGGTACGGTGTGATCGGCATGGCGCCCGGCGCGGGCTTCGTCTGGACCGAAGGATTCTGGGATCTGCGCGGCGGCGCATGGGTCTGGGCTCCCGGCCGCTGGGTCCGCCCGCCGCGCGCGCGCGCCGTGTGGGTGGCTCCCGCGTGGCGCCACGAAGGCGCTCACTGGCGCTACTACCGCGGCCGCTGGCGCTAGCGCCGGCAGGTAGGACGGGCCAGCGTGTTTCGTGGTCTGTCATGTTCCGTTACAACGCGAGACTTGACAGACGACAAAAACCGATCGTCCGTCCTACTGGTCTACGCTGTCGCCTGCCGGGCGCTCAGGCGCGCCTTGCGAATGCGCAGATACACGATCCGCACCATCGCCAGCACCGGCACCGAAAGGAAGGTCCCCTGGATGCCGGCGATCTCCGCGCCGGCGAACACACCGAACAGCACCAGCAGGGGATGCAGTTGCACCCCTCGCCCCATCAGGTGCGGCGAGACGACGTAGTCCTGAATCACGCGGAACAGCACCACAAACACCACAATCGGCACCAAGTTCACGCCTGCCAGACTGGCCACGATAAGGATCAGCGCGATGGCGGTGACCGGGCCCAGCATGGGAATGAATTCCAGCAGGCCGCCGACGGCCGCCAGCAGAATCGCATACGGCATGCGCATCACGGAGAAGAAAATGGCGTACGTCGCGAACGCGGCTGCCGAGAGCAGGAACAGCGCCCGCATGTAGTGCGCCAGCAGCAGGTTCACGTCGGAGATTACGTCGTCGAGCAGCGCGCGGCGCGGACCCTCCTCCAGCAGATCGAGAAAGTGCCCCCGCATGGTCGTCGCGTCCTTCAGGAAGAAAAACGCGAGGACGGGTATGATCACTACGTAGATGAGGTTGCTGGCTACGCCGAGAAGCTGCAGCCCATACTGCGGCAGCTCGGAGATCAGGCTCTGCGAACGCGTCGCCACTTCGGAGCGGACCCTTTCCGCGATCTGCGCTCTCATCGAATGGTCGCTGGGCGGCGGGTGCTGCCAGCTCTCCACCATGGTGGGAAACCTCAGGGCGAGCACCGAAGCCTCGTCTACCACCCGCACGCCGAGCAGATATCCGAGCGCGCCCACAATCGCCACCACGATTACAAACGCCAGCGCCAACGCCGCCGTTCGGGTACGGCGCGCCGGAAAAATACGGTCGAGCAGGTTCACCAGTGGCGCAAGCACATAGGCAAACAATAGAGCCAGCGTGAAAACGAATAGCGTCTTGCGCGCCAGATAAACCACGTAGAGCAGCAGCAGCACAAGCGCCGCCGTCCACGTGGAGCGGGCGGCGCGCTTGTCAAAGCCGAGCATATCGCGGAGAGTCCTGGAGGATTATCCTACCACGCTTGGTAGGGCACGCTTTAGCTTGCCAACGCCCGCTTGCGGGCGGATTGTTTTTCACTGCTTCCGATGGCATGCGCCATCAGGCGTTCGAGCATACAATGATCCTGTGCAAGTCAAGACATCCATCACCGCGCGCCTCGAAAGAGAGGCTCGCGACCGCAGAGACATCGAGATCATCGAACTGAACGCCGGGAGCCTGAATCGCGAGGCCATGGATACGTTCGAATACCAGCGCCTGTCAAGCCTCATGCGCAAGCCTGGATCCGCCAATTAACCTCCATGCCTGAGTTCGACGCCATCCTTTTCGATTTCGACGGCGTGCTGGCCGATACCGAGCCGGTTCACTGGGCGTGCTGGGCCGAGGTGCTGAAGCCGCTCGGCATCACGCTCGAATGGGATTATTACCGCGATCACGGCATAGGCATCGACGACAAGGATATGCTGCGGACGCTGGCCGGGCTCGCCAACCCGCCGCTCGACTGGCGGACGCTCTACGCCGAGTATCCCAGGAAGAAAGAGCTCTTCCGCCGGCGAGTGCTTGCCCATCCGCCTTTTGACCCGGCGCTCGATGCCTTTCTCGAAAACCTGCACCGCAGCTACAAACTGGCTGTGGTGACGTCGAGCGCGCGCGACGAAATCGATCCCCTGCTGGCCGCCGGCGGTTTGCGGCGCCACTTCGACGCGCTGGTCGGCGCGGAGGATGTGACGCACTACAAGCCCGACCCGGAACCGTATCGCAAGGCCGCGGAATTGTTGGGTGCGCGCACGCCGCTGGTGGTGGAAGATTCCGCTGCCGGTCTGGCCAGCGGGCGCGCCGCCGGTTTTGCCGTGCTCGCCGTTACCACGCCGTCCGAAGTGCCCGCGCTGGTGACGCGCACCCTGGCCGAAAGAGCGGGCTGACGGGCGGGGCGCGCCCAGTGTACTCTGAAATTAGTGTCTCCCACACACGGGCATCATTCGAAAGCAGTCTCTCCCGGTTCCAAGAAGAAGACCGCCGAAACGCTGCGCAGCTCCTGGCCGCTGGTGGTCGAGCTGGTGCGGCCGCGCCGCGCCCTGTTCGCTCTCGGCCTGTTGTTGACGTTGATCAACAGCGTCTGCGGCATCGTGCTGCCGGGTTCCACCAAGTTCCTGATCGATGACGTCATCACCAAACATCAGACGAAACTGCTGCTGCCGCTGGTGGGCGCGGTTTTGCTGGCGACGCTGATTCAGGGCGCCACATCCTATTCGCTCACGCAACTGCTTTCCAAAGAGGCGCAGCGTCTGATTACGGAAATGCGCCGCCGCGTGCAGCAGCACATCGGCCGGCTGCCGGTGGCATACTACGATGCCAACAAAACCGGTGCGCTGGTTTCCCGCATCATGACCGACGTGGAAGGCGTGCGCAACCTGGTGGGCACCGGGCTGGTGGACTTCGTGGGCGGGATCATGAAGGCGCTATTTTCGCTCGCGGCTTTGGTCTACATCAGCCCGCTGCTCACCGGCCTGGCGCTGCTGTTCATCGGCGCTTTCGGTTTCGGGCTGAGCAAGGCGTTTCGCCGCATCCGGCCGATCTTTCGCGAGCGCGGCAAGATCAACGCGGAAGTCACCGGCCGTCTCACCGAATCGCTGGCCGGCGTGCGCGTGGTGAAGGGCTATCACGCCGAGGCCGAGGAAGCCAACGTGTTCGCGGGTGGAGTGCAGCGCCTGTTGGACAACGTGCTGAAGAGCCTCACCGCCATTTCGCTGATGAGTCTATCCGCCACCGTGCTGATGGGCCTGGTGGGAGCGACCGTGATGTTTCTCGGCGCGCGCCAGATCGGCGCCGGCACGCTGACGCTCGGCGGCTTCATGAGCTTCACTATGTTCCTGGCCTTCCTGGTGGCGCCCATGTTCCAGGTGGTGGGCATCGGCACACAGCTCACCGAAGCGCTGGCTGGCCTGGACCGCACGCAAGAGGTGTTGCACGAAAGGCCCGAAGACGAGGAGCCGCGCCGCACGACCGCCATCGGGACCCTCCAGGGTTATCTCACGTTCGACCGAGTGACCTTCGCCTACGACCCCGGCAAGCCGGTGCTGCATGAAGTGAGCTTCGCCTCCGCGCCCGGCACCGTCACCGCGCTGGTGGGCCCGTCGGGCTCCGGGAAATCCACCGTCATCAGCCTGATCGCCGCGTTTCACGAGCCCAGCGAGGGCTCCGTGCTGGTGGACGAAATCGATCTCTCGACGGTGCGTCTGGATGCATACCGCACGCAGCTCGGCGTGGTTCTGCAGGACACGTTTCTGTTTGACGGCTCGATTCGAGAGAACATCGCTTTCGCGCGGCAGGGCGCGCCGGAAGAAGCGATCCTGGAAGCCTGCCGCATCGCGCGCGTGGATGAGTTCGCCGAGAAGCTGGAAAAGAAATACGACACGATCGTGGGCGAGCGCGGCGTCAAGCTTTCCGGCGGGCAGCGTCAGCGCGTCTCGATCGCCCGCGCCATTCTCGCCGACCCGCGCATCCTGATTCTGGATGAGGCCACCTCCAGCCTCGACTCAGAATCCGAAGCCGCCATTCAGGAGGGCCTCTCCTACCTGATGAAGGGGCGCACCACGTTCGTCATCGCGCACCGGCTTTCCACTATCCGCCGCGCCGATCAGATCCTGGTGCTGGAGGACGGCCGCATTCGGGAGCGTGGTACACACGAATCGCTGTACGCGCTCGGGGGCCGCTATTACGACCTCTACACGCGCCAGCACGGCATCGATGCCAATCTGTTCCTGGCGCCCGGCGAAGGCGACAAGGTGGAGGAAAGCGAAGACGCTCCGTCGCTGCGCAACGCCGCGCCGCCCTCGGCCGCGTCCTTGTTGCGCGGCGGCATCGCGTAGCGCAGGTAGAACAGACCATCGCCTTTCGTGGTCTGTCACTGGCCCGCGAAGACAGGCGACAAAAACCGATCGCCTGTCCTACCGCCGCGGCATTCGGCTACTTCACCGGCGTCAGCCGGAGCAGCACCACATCGTGCGAGGGAAGCGGCGCGCGAAACTCGCCTTCGTTGCGGCCCAGGTCCTTCTTCTGCCACACATCGCGCACGCGGTAGGCGCCTTTGAGGAACGACAGATGCGCCCAGTCGATTCTCAGTTGTACGGCTTCGTCACTGTCATTGAAGAAGCACACGGCCCAGTCGCCGCCGGACAATTCTTTCGACCAGATCTGCTTGCCGGGGTGCTTCATGAAACGGGAGCCCTGCTTGCCCAGCGCGTCCTGGTCGATGGCGATGACTTCCGGGTTGTTGAGAATGTCGCGGACCTGCTCCGGCATCTTGCGCGCGTCGTTGCCGGCCATCAACGGTGCGGCCAGCATGGCCCACAGGCTGAAGTGGGCGCGCGATTCCGCCTCGTTCAGGCCCGGGTTGCCCACTTCGAGCATGTCGGGATCGTTCCAGTGGCCGGGGCCGGCGTATTGCTCCAAGCCCACCTGCAACTCCAAGATGAACTTCCAGCCGAGCGAGTAAGCGCCCTGGCAATCGTAGCAATCCATGATGTCGCCGGTGGTGCGCCACAAATGGCCGACGTCCCTGGCCCAGGTCCAGGGTTTGTTGTCGCCCCATTCGCAAAGGCTGAAAACGATCGGCCGGCCGGCGGCGTGGAGCGCATCGCGCATCGTCTTGTAAGTCTCCTCGGCGTTCGCCGTGCCGTGATTGCACCAGTCGTACTTCAGATAATCGACTCCCCAGGAAGCGTACGCGCGCGCGTCCTGAAACTCGTGGCCGCGCCCGCCGGGCAGGCCGGCGCAGGTTTTCGTCCCCGCGCAGTTGTGGATGCCGAACAGGAAACCGCGCGAGTGCAGGTAATCGCCAATGGCTTTCATGCCGTGCGGGAAACGCGTGGGGTCGGGCACCAGGTTGCCTTGCGCGTCGCGCTCCGGGGCCTCCCAGCCGTCGTCGATCACGATGAAGCGGTAGCCCGCCTTCTGCATTCCGCTGGAGACGATTGCGTCGGCCATCTCTTTGATCAGGCTCTCGCTGATGTTGCCTTGGAACGTGTTCCAACTGTTCCATCCCATTGGCGGCGTGGCAGCCAGCCCTTCGAATTTCTGCGCCGCGAGCGGAGAGGCGAGGCATATCAACAGAAGTGCAAGCGTGTATTTAGCCTTCATAATGTGTTTTCCGGTGGCCTCCAGAATAGCAGGGCGCGGAAGAGAAACAAGTCAAACGGAGCCGTGACCAGAGGGAGCGGCCGGAGCGTGCGTCGTCTTCAACCTGACCGCTCCCTTTGGTCGCGGCTCCGTTTGCTTGCGGCTCCGTTCGCGGCGCGCGCTCGTTCGGCTACTTCGCCGCCATCGGCTTGCCGTTTCTCAAGTCGTCGACGAGTTCGAGTGATGCGACGTTTTCGATCACGTCGGGCTGGGCGACGTTGTTGAAGACGCAATGGGCGACGCGGACGCCGGAGATTTTGGCGTTTTCGTATCCGCGCAGGTAGAGCGCATAGCGGCTGCGCTCGGACATAATGTTCTCCACCACCACGTTGCGCACGCTGGGCGTGAACGGGCCGCCGGGGCCTTCCTCGTAATAGAAATCGATGTCGATTACGCCGCCCGCCACTTCGCCGACCGTGTTGTTGCGGAAGTAGAAATTCTCCAGGTCGCCGCCACGGTGCGAGTTGGTCTTGATGCGCAAGGCGCGGTCGAGGTGCGGGCTGTCCATGCGGTTGTTTTCCATGTACACATTGCGTATGCCGCCCGAAACTTCGCTGCCGATGGATACGCCACCGTGGCCGTCTTTCATGCGGCAATTCCGCACCACGATGTTTTCGCAGGGGACGTTGACGCGGCGTCCGTCGCGATTGCGGCCGCTCTTGATGGCGATGCAATCGTCGCCGGTATCGAATTCGCAACCATCGATCAGCACGTCGGTCGAGCACTCCGGATCGCAGCCATCGTTGTTGGGACCGTGGCTGGAGATCTTGACGTTGCGCACGGTGACATTCCTGCACAACACGGGATTGAGTTCCCACATCGGCGAATTGCGGATGGTGACGCCTTCGAGCAGAACGTTGGTCGAGCGGTATGGCTGCACGAAATTGGGCCGCAGCGTGGACCCATCGCCGTAGACGCGCTGGCTCACCGGCACGTCTTTTTCGCCCTGCGCGAGCAGGGCGCGGTTGTCGGAGGACGCCGGTTGCGGGCCGCGCACGGCATTTTTCTTCCACGGCCACCAGTGGTCCGCGTCCGCGCCGCCATCGAGCGTCCCGTTTCCGGTGACGGCGATGTTGGATTGTTCGAAGGCGTAAATGAAGGGCGAGTAGTTCATGCACTCGGTGCTTTCGAAGCGGGTGAAGACCACCGGCAGATAGTCGTGCGGATCCTGGCTAAACCGCAGCGTTGCGCCGTCTTCCAGGCGCAGGTTGACGTTGCTGGCCAGATGGATCGCGCCAGTGAGGAAGACGCCGGCCGGGATCACGACCCGGCCGCCGCCGGCGGCGGAACAGGCCTGGATAGCGTCGCGGATGGCAACGGTCGCTTTGATCTGTCCGCCCTCGCGAGCGCCGAAACGAGTGATTTCGAACGCGCGGTCCGGGAATTGGGGCGGGCGGATGCGGGCCAGAATCTGTTCCAACTGGCGAGCGGGGTCGGCGGGCGGCTCGGCCAGGAGCCGGAAGCGCGCCGCCGCCAACGCGGCGGCGCCTCCCAAGAGAGTGCGGCGTGTCATGGCTTTTCCGATCCATTATAGGCGGTGCGTTTGTTGGTTTCATTGAGTTTTTCTAAAATGGAGCTTTAACGCCGCCGACTTGACGCTTCCGGTGCCGCCCAATATATTCAGAACCGAAGATGCTTTTCTCGAAGACTTGGCGTATGGCGGCTCTATTGTGAATGATCAGAACGAGCTTCGACTGAACCGATATTCATTGGGCATGGGCGACCGGTTTTCTCACGAGGCGAAAGCGCAACTCGCGGCTTGCGTGTGCGCCGCCGCTCAGGGCGCTTCGGTGACGCCGGTTTGGAACAAGTCCAACCGCGAACACAAGATTGTAGGTTCGGAACCCGCGAGCACGCGCGCCGCCGCCGATGCGGCCGTGGAGGATCTGGGCTGGAAGCAGCCCTATTTTCTCGATGCGGACCACATCAACCTGGAGACGGTCGACCGGTTCATCGGGTCCTGCGACTTTTTCACGCTGGACGTAGCCCACGCCATCGCGCATCGCCCGAAGCCCGGCGCGGTGGAAGCGTTCCTGGCGCGCCACCGGGAACTGGTGGGACGTATCGAGATCGACGGCCTGGCAGAGCCGTTGACGTTCACCAAGGATAAGGCCTTTCGATCCGCGTCCAAATACTTGCACGCGATCAGCGAGGCGGCGGCCATCTACCGGCACATCGCGCAGCGCGCGCCGGGCAGCTTTATCACGGAAGTTTCGATGGATGAGACCGATTCGCCGCAGACGCCATCCGAGCTGCTGCTGATTCTGGCCGCCCTGGCCGACGAAAGAGTACCCGTCCAGACCATCGCCCCCAAGTTCACGGGCCGCTTCAACAAGGGCGTGGACTACGTGGGCAACGTGGAGCAGTTCGAGCGGGAGTTCTCGACCGACCTGGCCGTGGTGGCGCACGCGGTGGAGCGTTACAAACTGCCCAAAGAGTTGAAGCTGAGCGTGCATTCCGGCAGCGACAAGTTCTCGCTGTATGCGCCCATCCGCCGCGCGCTGGGGAATAACGGCAACGGAGTTCATCTCAAGACGGCCGGCACCACGTGGCTGGAGGAACTCATCGGCCTGGCTGAAGCCGGCGCGGAAGGGCTGGCGCTGGCCAAGGAGATTTACGCGGAGGCTTACGAACACCAGACTGAGCTCTGCAAGCCCTACGCCTCGGTGATCGACATCGATGCCTCCAAGCTGCCCACGCCCGCGACGGTGAATGGCTGGACGGCGGAGCAGTACGCCGGCGCGTTACGGCACGATCGGCAGAATCCGCTTTTCAATCCCAACCTCCGCCAGTTGCTGCATGTCGGGTACAAGGTCGCGGCCAAGATGGGCGAGCGGTACACGAAGATGCTGGACGCCTGCGAGGAATCCATCGCGCGCAACGTCACCACCAACCTTTTCGAGCGTCACATCCGGCCGCTGTTTCTAGGCACGTAGTGAGGCGGGTCCCCGACCTGCCAAGCGCGCGCAAGCAACAAAAGTGGGGCAGGCGCTTTCGCCGGCCAACTCGGTTCACTTGCCTGTCCAGCAGGGCGGGCGCTTGCCCAGGAATGCGGAGATGCCCTCCTGGGCGTCCGCGGCCAGCGCGTTTCTCGACATCGCTTCTTTGGCGTAGGCGTAAGCTTTGGGCTGGTCGAGATCGATCTGTGCGTAGAACGCCTGCTTGCCGAGAGCGACCACGAGTGAGCTCGCTTCGGCCACCTTCGCCGCCAGTTTGCGCGATTCGGCTTCGAGCTCGGCGGCCGGTACCACGCGATTGATGAGACCCCAATCGGCGGCCGTGTGGGCATCCACCATTTGACCGGTGAGCAGCATCTCCAGCGCGCGCTTGCGGCCGATGGCGCGGGTCAGCGCCACCATCGGCGTGGTGCAGAAGAGGCCGATCTTCACGCCGGGCGTTCCGAAGGCGGCCGTGTCGGCGGCGATGGCGAGGTCGCAGGTGGCCACCAACTGGCAGCCCGCGGCCGTTGCGATGCCCTGCACCTCGGCGATCACCGGCTGGGGGATGGTTTGGATCTTGGTCATCAGCTCGGTGCAGACGTCGAAGATGCGCCGGTAATCGCCGATGTCGCGGCCGGTCATTTCGCTGAGATCGTGGCCGGCGCAGAATACCGTTCCAGCAGCCCCTAGGATGACGGCGCGGATTTCGCGGTTGCGGCCGATTTCCTCCAGGCAGGCCGCCAACTCCAGCATCAGGCCGAGGGAAAGGGCGTTGCGGCGCTCGGGACGATTCAGGGTGACGACGGCTGTCGCGCCTTCCAGTTGGCAGCGAATGGATCGAAATGCGCCGGTTGTCATGCGGGCGAGTCCTCTTCTTTTCGATTGTAGCGGCAGCCGCGGAGGTGGGATTGACGACCGGTTTTTGTCGTCGGTCAATGTGTCGAGCTTGAACGGGGCAGGATAGGGTCGAAAACCGCCTCGAAGCTCCGGGAATCCCGGCAAATCACCGGCGGCAAGACCGCCGGCGCTGCCAGAGTTTTTCATGAAATTTCGCGGGCCGGCGGCCCATCCCAATAGACCACGAGAGGCGATGGTCTATCCCACAATTTCGGAGTTTAGCTTCCCTATAGGCGGGTTGCCTGCGAAACTGCATCCTGATATCCTTTGTGTTCAATCCAATCCCTCAATATTTCACAGGAGAATAACTATGGCAGTCAAAGTCGGCATTAATGGATTCGGGCGTATCGGCCGGAACATCGTCCGCGCGAGCATGCACCGCGGCGATATCGAATTCGTGGCAGTGAACGATCTCACCGATACGAAGACCCTCGCGCACTTATTGAAATACGATTCCGTGCTCGGAACGCTTCACGAAGAAGTGAAGGTGGAAGGCGACATCATTTTTGTCGGCGGGAAGAAGATCAAGGTGTTCGCCACCAAGGACCCGGCCGAGCTCGACTGGACTTCGGTGGGCGCGCAGATTGTGGTCGAATCGACGGGCCGGTTTACCGATGCCAAGGACGCCGCCAAGCACCTGCGCGGTACGGTGAAAAAGGTCATCATCTCGGCGCCGGCCAAGAACGAGGATCTCACCATCGTGCTGGGCGTGAATGACGCGGCCTACGATCCGGCCAAGGACAACATCATTTCCAATGCCAGTTGCACCACCAATTGTCTGGCACCGGTGGCGAAAGTGCTGCAAGAGAAGTTCGGCATCCTGAAGGGATCGATGACTACGATCCACAGCTACACCAACGACCAGAACGTGCTCGATTTCCCGCACAAGGATCTGCGCCGCGCGCGAGCCGCTGCGTTGAACATGATTCCCACCACCACCGGCGCGGCAAAGGCCATTGGCCTGGTGATGCCGGAGCTCAAGGGCAAGCTGGACGGCTACTCGATGCGCGTTCCCACGCCGGACGTTTCGGTGGTGGACCTGGTCGCGCTGCTGGCGAAGAAGGCCACCGCCGAGGAAGTCAACGCCGCCTTCCAGCACGCCGCCGCCAACGAACTGAAGGGCATCCTGGCCTACACCGACGACCCCGTGGTTTCGACCGACATGCTGCACAATCCGAACAGCTCCATCGTGGACGGGCAGATGACCAAGGTGCTTGACGGCGACCTGCTGAAGGTTGTGAGCTGGTATGACAACGAGTGGGGTTACTCCTGCCGCGTGGTCGACCTGATCGCGTTCCTGACCAAGAAAGGCCTGTAAAAAGCCGCACCACGACATCGCATCGACCGATCCCGCCTCTGCTATCCTCAAACCAAAGAGGGGCGGGATGCGTCTTGGCAAGCGGCTCAAGTGGTTCGCGTGCGGCCTCATCGGTCTGTCCGCGGTGTCGGCGTTTCAGCGCCCGTTTCGCCAGTTCGAGGGCGTGGAATACTCGATCGGCGACGTCCCCCTGCCGGCCGACTACCGGGAGAAAACCGAGTGGGCGTTCGCGCGCCTGATGTATCCGCCCGGCCCGCTGAACGGTTACCGCTACCGCGACCTCGACTGGCACACCGGCGTCTCCCTGTGGACGCAGGATTTTCCGCGCGCCGACCGCCATTTTTCCCTCGCCGTGCGCCGCCTCACCCGCATTCACGTTCGCTCGGTCGAGCAGCCGGTGAATCTGGATGAGGGCGATGCCTATGATTGGCCCTGGCTCTATGCCGTGCAGGTAGGCGAGTGGGGCCTCACCGGCGTGCAAGGGCAGGAGTTGCGCGAGTACCTGCTGCGCGGCGGGTTCTTCATGGCCGACGATTTCCACGGCAACGCCGAGTGGGCCGAGTTCGAATCGCGCATCCGCAAGGCGCTGCCCGAGTTTCCCATCCGCGAGATTGACGACGACGATCCCATTTTTCACACCGTCTACGATCTCGACCAGCGGATCCAGGTGCCCGGCGAGGCCCATCTTCGCGCGGGATACAAATCCAACAACGGCCCGTCCAGCCGCGGCGCCCACTGGCGTGGCATCTATGACGACAAAGGCCGCATCATCGTCGCCATCTTGTATAACTCCGATATCGGCGACGCCTGGGAGTGGGCCGACGACCCTCGTTATCCCGCCAAATTCGCCGACCTCGCCATCCGTCTCGGCGTCAACTACATCGTCTACGCGATGACGCACTAGCGTGGTGGCGCGCGTGCCGCGTCGAGACTCTTCTCGACGCCGGGCGGAGCCTCGGGTCTCAGCGCCGCAGCTTCCGTCGCGGCCTTCATCGCGTTACACTCATCCTCCATGCGCAAACTTTTCCCGCTTGCCTTGATTCTGCTGGCTGCGTTGCCGGTGAGGCCGCAGGCGCCCGCCGGAACGGGCCTGGATCCGGACCGCCTGAAGTTGATCCCCGTTCGCCTGCGGGAACTGGTGGATAACCAAACCATTCCGGGCGCCGTCGCGCTGGTGGCGCGGCACGGCGAAATCGCGTCTCTCGATGCCGTGGGCTGGCGCGACATCGAGGGCGGCAAGCCGATGACCACGGATTCCATTTTCCAAATCATGTCGATGACGAAGCAGTTCACCGGCGTGGGCGCCATGATGCTGGTCGAGGAAGGGAAGCTTGAGCTAAAGCGCCCGATTGAAGACTACCTTCCCGAATTCCACGGCCAAGTCGTTGAAGAGCGCCTGCCTAATGGCAACCTCACCACGCATCCGCCCGCGCGCCCGCCCACGGTCTGGCAGTTGATGTGTCACACCTCCGGCCTCGGCGAGAATCCCGATGGTGAGCTGAGCGACCAACTGCGCACCATGCGCATGCCGCTGGACGAGGCGGTGCGCTTTTACGCGACCCGCCATCTGCAGTTCGAACCGGGCACGCGCTGGCGCTACAGCAATATGGGAATCGCCACGCTGGGCCGCATTATCGAAAAGGTCAGCGGCGAGGATTACATCCACTACATCGAGAGCCGCATTCTGAAACCGCTCGGGATGACCGACACATTCTTTCTTGCGCCTCCCGATAAACGCGACCGCATCGCGCTGGTCTACAAGCACGCCACCGGGAAACTGGTGCGGGCGGGCGATGAGATTCTGGCCGGCGATCCAACCAAGTATCGCGCCGGCGCGCGCTATCCCGGGCCCGAGTACGGCCTCTATTCCACCGCCGGCGACCTGGTGAAGTTCTACCAGATGCTGCTCTCTGGCGGCGAATACCAGGGCCACCGCTATCTTTCCCGCCAGACCATCGACACCATGACGCGCGTCTTCACGCCGCCGGTTGAGCCATCCGGATGGATGGGCGGCACCGGCTACGGACTGACGTTCGAGATCGTCGACAAGCCGGAAGGAACACTGATGCTGCACTCGCCCGGCACTTTCGGCCACGGCGGAGCGTTCGGCACCGAAGGCTGGATCGATCCTCACAACGACCTGATCCGCATCCTGCTGGTCCAGGTTTCCGACGGCAGCAGCGGCCCCGCGCGCGACGCCGTCATGCAGTTGGGCGAAGCGGCAGTCCGGTAGACTCCGCGCGCCGGGCTCGCGAGAACAACTTGCCGCGCGTGTGTTTTATCCACGCGCGATGCACAAGCCTTGTGCGTAACTTGAACGAAACACTATAGAAATATATTGAGGAAAAACTCGTTTTTGCCGCAAAAAACGATTGACCGATTTCGCATCCTGGTTCATATTGATGAAGGTTCCAAGAGGTTTGAGGAACAGCAAGCCTCCGGAAACGTAGCGGACCGGGAACGGTGATCCGTAGCCAGCAAGTCTAGTTCACTAGTTTGAGGCTGCGGGGAGCGAACGGAGATCGGGCGGAATCGGAAGGCGGGCCGCCGGGTGACCGGGCCAGTCGAACACTTTGATCCTTAGGGAGGCAAAAGTCCCGAAGGGGAGTGGAAGCTGGGCGAGCCATTCGGGGAGCCGGTCGTGGAAGCAGCAACGGGCACGAGGCAAGGAAGCGGCCGTGGCGAGTAAGAACTCGCGGGCGGTAGCGGAGCCGAAGAGCCGAACGGGTTGCGGAAGCGGCTGGCAAGCAGGCGAAGTAGCAGGCCGGGAACTTTGACCCCGGAATGGAGGCCTTGAAAGAGGCAACCGTTGCGGGCGAGCGAAAGGCCGTTACGAGCCGGCGGTTCAGTTTGAGAGAGGCAAAAGGCTGCGGCGAGCCGGGAAGCTTTGATCCCAAGGCTGGAGAAAACAGCTTTGGGGGAGCGGAACGGCGAATCGTCCGGCGCTCTCAAACGCGATGTTCAATGCCGTGCATGACGGCGGTGGGCAGTGCTGGGAATCGGGTCACTTGGAACCATTTTTTTGTGCGTCCCGCCACGCAGATTCCGGCCCCCGCCCGGGGGCCGGACTGCACTCACCCAACTCACAATCATGATCCCCGCTTTCGCCGCTGCGGGTTACAATGTGCGTGTAACTTGGGCCGCCAAGTTACTGGATATCCGCCAGCAAGGGCGAATCCGGAGAACTCGAAAGGGTATAACGCGAGCCTTTGAAGATCCGATCGCGCAAGTTCGACGGCCGTTGCGGGCGCCACAAGCGCTACAATCCCGCCACCGACGGTCGCCCCGCGACTGAGGGCGGCTGCCCGCGATGCCACCTGCTGTTTGAGATCTGGGAATCCTCGCTCAAGCTGAACCAGCTCATCCGCAAGTTCAATCCCCGGCACGACGATCTCAAGAAGCTCCCGCCCAAAGTGCCGGCGCACGATCCCCGCCAGTTGAGTTTGATCGGCGATGGCCCGCTCTGATCCGGATAATGCCCAAACGCGTCCGTGTGGGCCGGGCATGCAATGGCGGCCGCAGTTTACCGCAAACGCCGTTTCGGCACTAGGATAGAAAGGTGCGATCTCAAGTTTCCGCAAACTCGGTCGCGGCGGTGCGCAAGACTGTGATCTGGGCCGCGGTCTGCGGCCTTTTCGTGCCGGCATCCCTCTTTGCTTTAGGTCAACCGCGCTATGTTTTCCCGACCTCGGGCCCTGGGAGTTTTCCCATTGTCCACCACAAGTCTGTAGCGGCGGTGTACGTGGATCCGAGCGACTTCCCGGGCGTCGCCAGAGCCGCGAATACGCTCCGCGGCGATATCGCCCGAGTCTCGGGGTTGACGCCAACGCAGGCTCTTGGCGCGCGCGAAACCATCATCGCCGGCACGATCGGAAAGAACGCGATCATCGACCGGTTGATTCGCGAACGGCGAATCGACGTTTCCGGGATAGTGGGCAAATGGGAATCGTTCCTGATTCAAGTTGTGCCACACCCGCAGTCCGGCATTGACTCCGCGCTGGTGATCGCCGGGAGCGACAAGCGCGGAACCATCTACGGGATTTACGATCTCTCCGAACAGGTCGGCGTTTCGCCCTGGTACTTCTGGGCCGATGTACCCGTGGTGCATCGAGACGCGCTCTTCGTCAGGCCGGGGCGTTACGTGGAGGAAGAGCCGGCGGTCAAGTACCGCGGAATCTTCCTGAACGACGAAGCGCCCGCTCTCACCGGTTGGGTGAAGGCAACGTACGGGAATTACAACCACGAGTTCTACGAAAGAGTATTCGAACTCCTGCTGCGCCTGAAGGCGAACTATCTCTGGCCCGCAATGTGGAACAACGCATTCAACGAGGACGATCCTCTCAACGCCAAACTCGCGGACGAATACGGGATCGTGATGGGCACGTCGCATCATGAGCCCATGTTACGCGCCCAGCAAGAGTGGAAGCGGCATGGGAAAGGGCCGTGGGACTATTCCCGCAACGAGGACGTCTTGCGCGCCTTCTGGGAAGAGGGCGTTCGCCGCAACAAGGCTTACGAGAGTATCATCACGCTCGGCATGCGCGGCGACGGGGACATGCCCATGTCCCGAGAGTCCAACACAGCGTTGCTGGAGCGCATCGTTGCCGATCAGCGCAAGATCATCGCCGCGGAAGTGAACCCCGATGTCACCAAGGTTCCGCAAGACTGGGCGCTTTACAAGGAAGTCCAGGAATATTACGAGAAGGGCATGCGCGTCCCGGATGACGTGACGCTTCTATGGTGCGACGACAACTGGGGCAACATCCGCCGTCTGCCGACGCCCGAAGAACGCAAGCGCGGCGGCGGCGCGGGCATCTATTATCACTTCGATTACGTCGGCGGCCCGCGCAATTATAAGTGGATTGACACGAATCCGATTCCCAAGGTCTGGGAACAGATGCACCTTGCCGCGGAATACGGAGCGAATCGCATCTGGATCGTGAACGTCGGCGACCTGAAGCCGATGGAGTTTCCGATCGAGTTCTTCTTGAGTTTGGCCCGCGATCCAGCGCGCTGGCCCAAGGAGAAAACGGCCGAGTTCACGGAGCTATGGGCCACCAGAGAGTTCGGCCAGGCTCACGCGGCGGAGATAGCCGGTCTGGTTGCGAAGACCTTGAAGTACAATGGCCGCCGCAAGCCGGAGCTTTTGGAGCCCAGCACTTACAGCGTGATTGACTATCTGGAAGCGGACCGGGTGGTCGCGGACTACGACGCGATTGTGTCTCGCGCGGAAGCCATCGAGCGCGAGTTACCGGCCGAGGCGCGGGATTCGTTCTTCGAACTGGTCATGCATCCGGCAAAAGCCAATGCAATTGTCACCGCGATGTATGTGGCGGCGGCGAAGAACCATCTCTACGTGGCACAGGGCCGCGCCAGCGCGAATGACATGGCGGCGCGGACGCGCCGGCTCTTTCAGGCCGACGCGGACCTGGCTGACCGCTTCAACCACACGCTGGCGCACGGCAAGTGGGACCACATGATGGATCAGACGCACATTGGTTACACGTACTGGCAGGAGCCGCCGAAGAACACCATGCCGCCAGTCACCGAGATCACTCTCCCCGCGACGGCGTCAATGGGCGTCGCCATCGAAGGATCGAGTGCCGCGTGGCCGGGCAGCGCGGGGCCGGCGGTGCTGCCTACCTTCGATTCGTACAACCAGCCGCGGCATTTTATCGATGTGTTCAATCGCGGGCGCGCTCCGTTCGAGTTCACTGCCGCTGCGAGTGCGCCCTGGATCGTGCTGAGCGCGACGCGCGGCTCCGTCGAAAAAGAAGTGCGCCTGTGGGTGAGCATCGATTGGGACAAGGCTCCGCCGGGAGGGGGTAAAGGCGCCGTCACCATCAAAGGCGCGGGATCCGCGCCCATCGCGGTAGAAGCCGACGCCTTCTACCCGAATCGGCCTTCGGGGGCGGAAGTGAAAGGCTTCGTCGAAACATCCGGGTACGTCTCGATGGAGGCGGAACATTACACCCGCAAGGTTGACGCGGGACTGGTAACATGGCAGCGGATTCCGGATTACGGCCGCACGCTATCCGCCATGTCGGTCTTTCCGGTCACCGCGGAAAGCGTGTTGCCGCCCGCCGGGGCGCCATGTCTGGAGTATCGGATGTTTCTCTTCCATGCCGGACGGGTCGAAGTGGAAGCGATCCTCTCACCGACGCTGAACTTCACTCCCGAGCGCGGACTGCGCTACGCAATCTCGTTCGATGACGAGCCGCCACAGGTCATCGACGCCCTGGCGCACAACGAGCAGGGCGACTGGGAGACCTCGGTGAAGGACAGCGTCCGCAAGGTGCGCTCCACGCACACGCTGGCCGCTCCCGGAATTCATACATTGAAGTTCCGGATGGTGGACCCCGGCATCGTGCTCGAAAAACTCGTGGTCGACCTGGGCGGCGTTAAACCGAGCTACCTGGGGCCTCCGGAGAGTTTTCACCGGTAGGCGAAGGCGCGCGTTTCGCGCGAAGTGGCGGGAGACGGTTCCCTCATCGCGGCCCAGGTGGCCTGCACGTGAAACCGTATCGGTATTAGGATAAAAAGGGTGCGATCTCAAGTTTCCCGAGGAGATTCGATGAGTAACTGCCGAAGCCGTGTCAGCGCCGCCTGTGGCGCACTGGCATTTCTGGCTATGCTGCCGCAAGTGAACGCGGCCGCCCCGACGATTGCGCTTTCCGGTGAGCGCCGCCTGAGCTTCAACGATGGCTGGCGGTTCTACAAAGGTGAAGCGGCGGGCGCGGAGAAACCGGAGTTCGACGATTCCGCGTGGCGCCCCGTCCGGCTGCCACACGATTGGGCGATCGAAGGGCCGTTCGATTCCACGCTCAACCCGCAGACCGGCGCGCTGCCCATGTTCGGCACCGGCTGGTATCGCAAGTCGTTCGCGCTTCCGGCCGGCGCCAAGGGAAAGTACTTCAGCATCGAGTTCGACGGCGCCATGTCCAATTCGAAGGTGTGGTTGAACGGGCATGAGCTGGGCGGGCGTCCTTACGGCTACATCGGTTTCAGCCTGGACCTCACGCCGTACCTGAATTTCGATGGTGCGGCCAACGTGATCGCGGTGCGGCTCACGCCCGAGGATCACTCGTCGCGCTGGTATCCGGGCGCGGGCATCTACCGCAACGTGTGGCTCGATGTAACTGGCGCTGTGTATGTCGCCCATTGGGGCACCTATGTCACCACGCCCAAGGTGAGCGATGACCAGGCCTCCGTGTCAGTGAAAACCACGCTACGCAACCGTTCCGGCCAGGAGGTCAAGGCCACGGTGCAGACCTGGGTGCGCGATTCCGACGGCAACACGGTGAGCCGCAACATCGTACACGTGACGATTCCGGCTGAGGGCTCGCGGACGGCTCCGTTGACTGTCCCATCCGTGGTCACCGTGAATCAGCCGAAGCGCTGGGACATTGACCACCCCTATCTCTACACGCTGGTGACCGAGGTGCTTGAGAACGATCTGGCTGTGGACCGCTACACCACGCCGTTCGGCATTCGCACGATTGGTTTCGATAAAGAGAAGGGCTTCTCCTTGAACGGCCGCCACCTGAAACTGCAAGGCGTCTGCGACCACCACGACCTGGGCGCGCTGGGAACGGCGGTCAGCCGCCGCGCTATCGAACGCCAGTTACAGATTCTCAAAGCCGCCGGCGTCAACGCGCTGCGCACCAGCCACAACCCTCCGGCGCCGGAGATTCTCGAATACTGCGACCGGCTCGGCCTGCTGGTGATGGACGAGGCCTTCGATATGTGGCGCATGCCCAAGGTGCCGAACGGCTACAGTAAGTACTTCGCCGACTGGTCGGAGGACGATGCGCGCGACATGGCGCGCCGCGACCGCAACCATCCGAGCATCATCCTGTGGAGCATCGGCAACGAAATTCCCGAGCAGGACCACCCGGAGGCCCAGGGCTGGCGCGACGCGCGCCGCCTCACCGGTTTCTTCCACGAGGAGGACCCCACGCGGCCCACTACCTCGGCTTTCAATAGCTGGGACAACGCTATCAAGAACAAGATGGCCGCCGAAGTCGATATCCCCGGCTTCAATTACTCGCCGATGCACTACGAGCAGATCCTCAAGGAGCACCCGGACTGGACCATCGTCGCTACGGAGACGGACTCTTGCGTCAGCTCACGCGGCGTCTATCATCTGCCGATCGTAGCTTACGAAAAGCCCAAGTCGCTCCAGATTTCGAGTTATGACACGGTCGCCCCGGACTGGGCATATTGCCCGGATGTCGAGTTTACTTACCAGGACAAGTTCCCGCAGGTGCTCGGCGAGTTCGTCTGGACCGGCTTCGATTATATCGGCGAGCCGACGCCCTTCTGGGGCTGGCAGGACAAGAATCCGCAGGACTGGCCGTCGCGCAGCTCGTACTTCGGCTTTATCGACTTAGCCGGATTCCCCAAAGATCGTTACTACCTCTACCAGAGCCAGTGGAGCGCCAAGCCCATGGTGCACGTGCTGCCGCATTGGAATTGGGAGGGCAAGGAAGGTCAGGCGATTCCGGTGATGGCTTACTCGAACGCGGAGGAAGTTGAGTTATTCCTCAACGGCAAATCGCTCGGTAAGAAGGCGCGATTCTCCGACCTGTGGGAGATGCCGGTGGGGACCAAGGTGAGTGAGACCGGTAAGTTTGTCACCAAGTATCGCCGCGTCTGGCAAGTGCCCTATGAGCCAGGCATCTTAAAGGCAGTGGCATATCAGAATAGCAAATCGGTCGCGGTGGATGAAGTGCGTACGGCCGGCGCGCCCGCTAAGGTGAAACTGGCGGCGGACCGCGCCGTTATTCAAGCCGATGGCGACGACCTGTCGTTTGTCACAGTGCGGATCGAAGACCAGCACGGCAACCTGTGTCCTATGGCCGATAACCTGGTGCATTTCGATGTTACCGGCGCCGGAACCATCGCGGCGGTCGACAACGGCAACGCCGCTACCACAGAGCCGTTCCAGGCCGATCACCGCAAAGCGTTCAGCGGTATGGCGCTGCTGATCGTGCGCTCCAAAGCGGGCGAAACCGGGAGGATCAAGATCGTCGCTACGTCTGAAGGCTTGTCGAAAGACAGCGCCGAACTCATCACGCGGCGGCCGAAGTAAGTGGGGCAGGTCCCCGACCTGCCTTGGGCCGAGCCCCTGGCTCGTGCTGTCGGACCAGGGGGTCCGACGCGGGCGAGGGCGCCCGCCCCACAAGCCGACTGTCAAGTGGCGCTGACCGGGACGGCCGAACAGCGCAATAATGAGGGTTGTGCGCAAGCAAGTCCTGCTCCGGGTTCTTCGTGGTACTGCGGACGCCAACATTCGTTTCGATGAGTTGCGTTCCCTACTGACTTCTCTCGGTTTTCTCGAGCGCGTGAAGGGCAGTCATCATATTTTTGTTAAGCCAGACGTCGCGGAGATCCTCAATCTTCAACCACGCGGCTCTCTGGCGAAGCCGTACCAGGTCAAGCAGGTTCGAGCGGTGATCGTTCGTTATAAACTAGCGGAAGGTGTTCAATGACGAAATACGAGATCATCCTGTACTGGAGCGACGAAGACGGGGCGTTTATCGCGGAAGTGCCGGAGCTGCCAGGTTGTATGGCGGACGGACCCACTAGGCAGGAAGCACTCGGTAACGCGGAGGTCGTCATTTCAGAGTGGCTGGAAACGGCTCGTGAACTGGGCCGCCCTGTGCCGAAGCCGAAAGGACGGCTCCTTTTCGCCTGAGGCTCGCCCTACGCGACCCTTGCCAGCGCCTCGCGCACCTGGGCCAGCGTGGCTTCGACATCCGGGTGGTCCACGCGGATGACGTGGGCGGTTGGCGTGGTGGGACGCCAGCGGTCGAACATGCGCGGGGCGGGGAAGCCGGCGAAGATCGAGATCAGAGGGACGCCTGTGGCCGCGGCGACGTGCTGGCCGGCGGAATCGTAGCCGACATACAGGCTGCTGGCGGCGATCAGCGCGGCGAAGCCTCCGAACGATCCTTCCCAAAACGTTGCCGCAATGCCCGCGCGGCGACAGGCTTCCTTCACGCGCGCGGCTTCTTCGCCGCCGGCGCCTTTGTCAATCGTCAGCGGAAGACCAGTCGTGGCGAGCAGAGTCAGCAGCTTCTCTTCGAATGGATCCGGCAGACGCTTGGCGGGGTTTTCGCCCACGCCCAGGCTGACAGTGATGCCCGGTTGTGTTGGGGCCGGCGTGGCGAGCGACAGATAAGAGCGGCCGCCCTCCACTTGCAAGGTTTCGCGTACCCAGGAGGCGGCCAGCTCGGGGAGAGATTGGCCGTTAGTGGCGTTGCCGGCGTTTGAGTCAGCGACCGCTCCCTGACGGTCGCGGCTCCGATACGCGCCATACGCGCGGCTTTCGAATAAGTGGTAACGTTCGTCAGGGCAGATCGGGAGCAGGCCGAGCTGCGTCAGCCGCGAATCCGGATCGAGGACCAGTGCGTCGGCGGCGTCGCACAACGCGCTCAATTCGCTCCACACGGCGAGCCGGCCGCGTAGGCTCCCGCGCTGGTATTCGACCGGGGCGTGTTCGAGACGAGTATCGCCGGCGAACAGCTCATAGTTCTTGTGCGGGCCCACGAAGACGATGCGGGCACTGGGGAAGCGGCGCTTGGCTGCGTCCAGCAGCACACTGGTTACGGCCACGTCAGCACCCAGCGTAACGCGCGAAAGCACGAAAACGTGTCGCGGTTCCACGGTAACGGCGCGCGGGCGCCGCACACGCTGGTAGCGCGCTTCGAGCGCGGCGGCATCGAAATCGCCGGCCGTCTGCGCGATGGCGCTCGAGAACAGGCGCACATACGCGTCGCACAGCGCTGGTTCAAAGCGGTCGGCCAGGCCCTCCACCAGGATCGAGAACAGCGCCGGAGCGCACGCCTCTTCGAGCAGCGCTGGCGGCAGCGCGGAGGGCGGATCGCCCGCCAGGCACTGCGCCAGCACTTGCTCCGCGACGACCTTACACGAAGTACTTGTCAACCAGAATCCCCAGCTTTTGGCGTGTGGCTTGGCTCACCAGCTTGCGGTCGGTGATGATGGCGTGGGCCAGCGCCTCGCCGCACTTGCACGAACGGCCGGCGGGCATGCGCGCCACCGCGGCCGTTACCACCTTGCACGCATTTTCCGCGTTCTTCATGAGGTTAGCGATGATCTCGTTGACGGTAACCGCGCCATGGTGCGGATGCCAGCAGTCGTAATCGGTCACCATGGCCACCGTGACGTAGCAGAGCTCGGCTTCACGCGCCAGCTTGGCTTCGGTGAGGTTGGTCATACCGATCACATCCATGCCCCAGCTTCGATAAACGTTGGACTCGGCCTTGGTGGAAAACGCCGGCCCTTCCATGCAGAGATACGTGCCACCCGACTTGGCGGACACGCCGGATTCGTCGCAGGCTCGCGTGAGAACGCCAACCAGCTCCGGGCAGATGGGATCGGCGAAACTGACGTGGGCCACCAGGCCCTCGCCGAAGAAAGTGGAAGCGCGGCCGCGCGTGCGGTCGAAGAACTGGTCGGGGAGGACGAAGTCGAGAGGGCGGTGCTCTTCCTTGAGCGAGCCGACCGCGCTGAGCGAAATGATGCGCTCCACGCCGAGTGATTTCATGGCATAAATGTTGGCGCGGAAGTTAATCTCCGAGGGCGAGATGCGATGGCCGCGGCCGTGGCGCGCCAGAAAAGCCACCTGGCGCCCGGCCAGCGATCCCACCACGAAGCTGTCCGAGGGCGCGCCGAAGGGCGTGTCGATAGTGGCCTCCTGCTGCGCCGCAAAGCCCGGCATGGTATAGAGCCCGCTGCCGCCGATGATTCCGATTTCCGCTTTCACGTGATGATCTCCTCAGTATTCGAGCCACAGATAAACACCGATGAACACAGATAAAATCCCTCTTTTCTTATCCGTGTTTATCTGTGTTCATCCGTGGCCATTATTCCTTCGCGGCACCCGGCCTTCCGTCAAACGATCTCTTCCTTCGCCGGGTCCCAGCACACCGTGCGCCCGCTGCGGTAGCTGTCCACGGCCATACGGCAGGCGATGGCGACGCGATAGCCCACCTCGAACGGGCAGTTCACCTCGCGGGCGCTGCCGCGAATGTGATCCACGAAGTTCTGCATGTGCGCCTTCGGATCGGAACGCGACATACCCGCCATCTCGGTTCCGTCCGGGCGGTTCTTCTTTTCCGGCTGGTAGCGGATGCTCTGCATGGTGTGGGTGATGGCTCCGTTATCGCCGAGCACGTCTTCGGTGACGCCCAGGCGCTCGTTGCCGAAACTGGAATCCCAACTATAGAGCAACTCTTCGGCGTGCTCCATGGAGACGTTCATCGTGTCGGGGACTTCGCGGCCGTCTTTCCAAAGGTACAGGCCGCCGGTCATCGTCACCTTGCGCGGAATGCCGAGGCCCATCGCCTTGTACCAGAACGCGAGCTGGTGGCACAAGTTTTCGTAGATGTTGCCGCCTGAGTAGTCCCAGAAGAAGCGCCAGTTGATGTACCGGTTGGCGTCGAAAAGCCGCTCGGGCGCCTCGCCGAGGAACGATTTCCAGACGATGTTCGCGGCCGTCATGTCGGGGTAGATGGCGCGCGACCACTGCGGCTTGCCGTGCGGCGTGTTGCGGTACATGTGGCCGTGGATGACGGTGATTTTGCCCATCAACTCGGGCCGGAGGAACTGCGCGGCGTCGGCCATCTGGCCGGTGGAAGTCCACTGGTGGCCAATCTGCACCGTGCGGCCCGCGCCGGCGCGCTGCCAGGCGGCGCGCATACGCTTGGCGTGCTCGACGGTGAACGCCATGGTCTTTTCCTGGTAGACGTGTTTGCCGGCGTCGAGCGCGGCGACAAAGTGCTCGGCGTGCAGGTGCTGCGGCGTGGCGATCAACACGGCATCCACGTCCTTGTCTTCGAGCAAGCGCCGGTAGTCGAGGTAGGTCTTGACGCCGGGAGCGATCTGCTGGACCTCCTCCAGGCGGCGCGTGTAGACGTCGGCGGCGCCGATGCACTCGACGTTCTCCAGCGCCAGCGCCTGGCGTAGAATCTCTTTGCCGCGGTCGCCGGCGCCGATGATGCCGATGCGGAGACGCTCGTTCGCGCCCATCACATTGGACGCCGCCAGAGTGCCGGCCAGGCCGGTGGCTACTTTGCCGATAAACAGACGCCGGGACTGCATGCCCATTGCCTCCTTCAATTCACGCTTTGCTTGACTCGCAGGGAACACCACGATTATATCCGGGCGCAGAAGCGAACTGCCGGCGGCGCCGCTTTAGCGTTTCGCCCGTGTCGTTGACAGGCTCGGTCTGTTAGAGTGTTCGATATGTCCGCCCTCATTTATCTGATTGCCAGTGGCGATCTGCGCCTTTCCGCCAACCGTGTGTGTTGGGCCGCGCAGCAGGACGCCGAAAACGCGCTCATGCAAGCCATCCGCAGCGAAGGCCGCCAGATCGAGCGGGGCCATCCGTTCGATAGCGAAAAACAGCACGGCTTCATCGACAGCCAGAAATATGGCATCGAAGTGTTTCGCAATATCCCGAAGGACGCGCCGCTGGTGGTGTGCGAAGCCGTCTGGCAGTACAGTCACCACGTGCTGCCCGGACTGGTGGGCCACCAGGGCCCTATTCTCACCGTGGCGAACTGGAGCGGCCAGTGGCCGGGCCTGGTGGGCATGCTCAATTTGAATGGCTGTCTGACCAAGGCGGGCGTCCCATACTCCACGCTGTGGAGCGAAAACTTCGGCGACGAGATCTTTCTCGCGGGCTTGCGCCAGTGGCTGCGCGGCAAGGCGGTGCGCCACGACGTCAGCCACGCGCGTCCGCTCACATCTTTCCGGCTGCCTGCCGAGCCGGAGGCGGCCGGGGTTCAACTCGCCGAGGAACTACGCCGTGACCGCGCCATCATGGGCATTTTCGACGAAGGCTGCATGGGCATGTACAACGCCATCATTCCCGACGAAATGCTGATGCCGCTCGGCGTGTTCAAAGAGCGGCTGAGCCAGTCCAGCCTTTACGCCGCTATGTGTACGGTGAGCGATGAGGAAGCCGGCGCTGTGCGCTACTGGCTGGACCGCAAGGGGATGAAATTTCTGGTGGGACCGAATCCGGAAACCGATCTCACCGACGATCAGATTCTGGGACAGTGCAAGATGTATATCGCGGCGCTGCGCATTGCCGACGATTTCGGCTGCGACGTGATCGGCATCCAATACCAGCAGGGGTTGAAGGATCTGGCCCCCGCCTCCGACCTGGCCGAGGGCCTGCTCAACAACACCGACCGGCCGCCGGTGAAGGCCGCCGGCAACGGGCGCGTACTCTATGCGGAGCGCCCCCTGCCGCATTTCAACGAGGTGGACGAATGCGCCGGCCTGGATGCGCTGGCTACCAACCGCGTCTGGACCAGGCTCGGCTACGAAGCGGAAACCACGCTGCACGATGTGCGCTATGGCGAAGCGTACGGCGGCGATTTCGTTTGGGTGTTCGAGATCTCGGGTTCCGTGCCGCCCAATCATCTGACCGGCGGCTACGCAGGGGCGGTCAGCGAGCGGCAGCCGCCGATGTACTTCCGGCTGGGCGGCGGCGGCATCAAGGGCGTCAGCAAGCCCGGCGAAATCGTATGGAGCCGCATCTACGTGGAGGGCGACGGCCTGCACGCCGACATCGGCCGCGCGAAATCGATCGCGCTGCCGGCCGAGGAAACCGAGCGCCGATGGAAAATCACCACCCCGCAATGGCCCGTGATGCACGCCGTGATGTATGGCGTTTCCCGCGACCAGATGATGGCCAAGCACAAGGCCAACCACATTCAGGTGGCTTACGCTCCCGATGCCGCCGGCGCCAATCGGGCGCTGGCCGCCAAAGCCGCCATGTTTCGCGAGATGGGAATCCAGGTGAACGTCTGCGGCACCGGGCACGGACTGGCGGAAGCGTAGGCCTTCTCTTTGGCGGCTCAAACTCGCGCTACTTGGCCGGGATCTTTTTCAGCACGGCCTGGATTTTCGCAGCCAGCGCCGCGGCTTCCGTGGTCTCGGGACTCGAGTGCAGCGAGGCCAGGGCTTCATCGAGCATCACCCTTCGACGCTGCGGCTGGTCCAACTTGTTGGCGCTGAAGACGTCGGACACGTCGAAGAGCGTCTTGGCGGCGGCGTAGAGGAAAGTGGCGCGCGGCGTCTTGACCTCGCCCGCCCTGAACCTTTCGAGCGCTTGGGCTGAATCGCCCTCCGTACCGTTGGCCTGGCACACCGCGCGGATGACGCCGCGCTCGACCATCGCCGTTTCGAGCGACTGCGCCTCGGCGTCCGGCATCAGGATGCCGGCGTACGCTTTGCGCAGCGCAGCCGGGTCGGCGGCCGAGCCGGGCGGCAGGTCGAAGGCAAGCTGCACGTCGGCCGACGGGTCCCTGGTTGCGAACCAGTGCACTGCCTGCGTGAAATCCATCGCGGCGTGAGCCGCCATCGCACGCAGGTTCGTCACCTGCTTGTGAAATTCAAGCGAACTGGCGGGCTTCAGCCGGCCACCGGATTCGTAGCCGTCAGCCAGTTCGCAATAGCCCCGCGCCATGCCGCCGGCGAGCACAGTCTGCCAGATCCGCGCCCTGGGGGAGAATTCGTTGTCGGTTTGCTGCAATTCCGAAAGCTCGTCGTTGGCCTTCATGATGTCGCCGTTGTGATAGGCTCGTTCGGCGGCATTCCACAAAAAGGCCGGCGTTCCCGGATCGGGAGTTGTAGGCCCGCTGGAACAAGCGGTCAGCAAAACGGCAACCCCAACCGCCAATAGAAGTGCCTGCAATCTCATTCGTGTCTCTGCCTCGGTTCTCAGCCAGGCCCGCCGGAGCCCGAAATTGGCTCCGCCATTCATGCTAAGCTCCAAGCGAAGCCGATTTCAAGGCCTGTTAGGGTGGGAAAGGGAGCCCAGCCCAGATTGTGAGTACTGGTAGTGCTTTGGGCCTCCCCTAGCCCGGCGCGGGGTGGGCACGTCTGCCGCATATGCGTACCGGCCGATGGATTCGGCGAGGCTGGCGATTCTCTGGTTGGTGCCGGTTTGGACTTGGGCGCCGGCTTTGAGGGCCTGTTGCATGTCGAGCCAGCCGTTTTCGATCAAGCGGAAGCCGATCGCAACATGGGCTTCCGCTAGAGCTGACCTGAACGTGTAAGTACTAAGTCACGGATGCAAGCGCGGGATCGGGAACCTCGATGCCAAGGGCTTCCGCAACGCCACGGCCATAAGCAGGATCGGCTTTGCCGAAGTGTTCAATCTGGAGCTTGGCGATGCGCTCCGGGATACCCTTCATGTGACCCGCGAGGTTACTAATGAGCGCTTTCTTTTCCGCTGGGGTCATGAGGCGGAAGAGGTCGCCGGCCTGCCCGTAATCGTCATTCCCTTCTCTGTGGTCATACCGGTTGACATCGCCGGATACCTTGTAGGGGACTTCGCGGTAGCGTGGGTCTTGAGCGGCTCCGCCGAAGCTATTCGGTTCATAGTTTGGACTGTCGCCACCGTTTTCGTCGGCGCGCATGAAGCCATCGCGGTTGTAGGTATGTACGGGGCACTGGGGCCGGTTGACCGGGAGCGTCTCGAAATTGACGCCGAGACGGTAACGATGAGCATCGGGATAACTAATGAGACGGGCTTGCAGCATCTTATCCGGCGAGTAACCCATTCCAGGCACGATATTGACGGGCGAGAAAGCCGCCTGTTCGACTTCATTGAAATAATTCTTCGGGTTGCGGTTCAGTTCCATCACGCCGACTTCGATCAGCGGGTAGTCTTTGTGCGGCCAAACCTTGGTGAGGTCGAAGGGGTGGATGTGATAAGTCGCGGCTTCGGCCTCGGGCATGATCTGTAAAGAGACGCGCCACTTGGGGAAATCGCCGCGCTCGATGGCGTCGTGGAGATCGCGAGTGGCGTAATCGGGATCGGTTCCGGCGAGCTCAGCGGCGCGCTCCGCAGTCAGGTTCTTGATGCCCTGAAGAGTAAGGAAGTGCCACTTGCAATAGTAGCGTTCGCAGGAGTTTCCTCATATTTTGCGCGCGACTTCCGGTAAGCGATTCCAGATCAACAGGTTGCCCGAGATGTGAAGTGGCTGGGGACGAGAACTGTGGTAGAAGGGTTTTGCGAAGAACTCAACGAACC